>ERZ827197.8-NODE-8-length-328078-cov-41.595288_pt1 | contig 328078 bp, 338 predicted proteins | sample MGYA00519867_ERZ827197 | MGnify/ENA primary metagenome ERZ827197 (study PRJEB31778, sample SAMEA3449278) | human gut metagenome | biome: human gut; feature: human-associated habitat; material: faeces | place: United Kingdom | collected 2010/2012 ...
GTAGCATCAGTAAATTGTACATGTATCTCATCAGTATAACTAGTACCATTATCTAATTTAGGATAACCTGTAACTTCTTCATTAACTATGTTACCCATACATACTTTATAACCATCACTATTAGCTTTATCTTTAGTTAATATTTCAGCTTTACTATTAACCATAGTTACTTTATTCTTCTTTACTAATACATAACTATGTATATCAAAATCTTTACTTTTAATGTTTGCCTTTTTATCAAGTAACCCTTTATTCATAAGTTCTTCAATAGTAATACAAAAATATTTATTCTCTTTATCAGTAATATCTAACCAGTAACTACTATCATCATTCTTTTCAGTAGCATATGTTTCAGCTGCTTCTTTAATACTATTTATACTTAATATTGCTGCTTTTTCTTTGGAGGAATTTACGGCTTTAATAATACCAAAAATAGAAAGAGTTATAATTAAACTTATTATAAGTATTACTGCTAGTAGCTCTATTAGTGTATATCCTTTTCTATTTAGTTTCACTATTGTTCTCCTAATAAGATTACTTTTTTTACTACTTTCATTGCTTCTTTTAATACTTTATCATCATCTATTTCTTCGATATAATTATAACCATCTTTATCTTTGTTTAAGTATGCTACTTCTAAACTAGCGGTATCACTACTATCATAATCTCCTACTGAGAATAGTACTATTTCTTTAGGAGTATTAGGAAGGGAAAAGACAGTGATTATTGTACCTAATTTGAATTCATTTTTTTCATTTAAGATATTAAATTCCATATTAACCTCCTAATAATGTTCCGATGGTAATAAATATTACTATACTTATTACTAGTGTTATTATTATAGTTAGGGTACTTATTGTTACATAACCTGCTGTTTTTTCTAACTCTAATCTTTTTACTTTAGCTAAGGCTTTTTTTCTAGCAATGGTATTAGCTTCAATTAATTCTTGATAGTTGGAATAACCATCGCTGGCATTCTTACTTAGATAGTCAAATGGTTCACATAATTTATCGACATGATTTCTACTAGTAGTAATGATAGTATTTTTTTCAACATTCCATTTTTGAACTTTATTTGGATTGAAGATGATATTTCTTTTATTATTATACTTTTCCATTTTTATCCTACTCCCATTTAAATAGTCTTACTTCTTCCATATCTATTCCATATTCTCTTATATATGATTCATGGTATTTTAATTTTTCTTCCATTAATTTTATTATTTTCTTACCTTCTCTTGTTTTTGCTATATCTAAGTGATTTATGATATCTATTACGATATGATATCTATCTATTTCATTTTTTACACGCATATCAAAAGCTGTTGTTATTGTTCCTTCTTCGATATAACCATGAACACTTATGTTTTTGTTTTCTCTTTCATAAGTTAATTCATGGATTAAGGTTGGATAACCATGATAATTAAATATTATTGGTTTATCTTTAGTAAATAGTTTATTGTATTCGGTATTTGTTAAGCCGTGTGGGTGTTTAGTACTTGGCTCTAATTTCATTAGGTCTACAACATTGATAAATCTTATTTTGATATCTGGTAAGTAATTTCTTAATATTGAAACTGCTGCGATGTTTTCTAGAGTTGGAGCATCTCCTATTGATACTAGGACGATATCTACTCCTTTATTATCATTGCTTGCAAAGTTCCATTTTGATAAGCCTTTGGCACAATGTTCTTTAGCTTCTTCCATTGTAAGCCACTGGGGGCGCATATGTTTAGAGGCTACGATTACATTGATATAGTTTTTGGTTTTTATGATATGATCAAAGCATGATAGAAGGCAGTTACTATCTGGAGGTAAATATATTCTTACGATATCGGCTTTTTTGTTAACTAGATGATCAATAAAGCCGGGATCTTGATGGGTATATCCGTTATGATCTTGTTGCCATACATTTGATGTTAAGATATAATTTAGTGATGATATTTCTTTTCGCCATGGTAATTCTTTTGATACTTTTATCCATTTGGCATGTTGGCTTGCCATGGAATCTACTATTCTAATAAAGGCTTCATAACTTACAAATACTCCATGTCTACCTGTTAAAATATAACCTTCTAGCCAGCCTTCACAGGTATGTTCACTAAGGTATGAATCCATTATTCTGCCATCATATGATAGGTATTCATCTTCTTTTTTCTTTGTTAAATACCAACATCTATTATCTGCTTCAAATATATGTGATAATCTATTACTCATTGTTTCATCTGGTCCAAATACTCTAAAGTTATTAGGGTTTTCTTTTATGATATCTCTTATAAATTCTCCTAGTACACGCATATCTTCTTTTTCTATTTCACCAGGATGGGTAAATTTTACAGCATATTTATCGATACTTGGTACTTTTAATTCTTGTAATAGTAATCCACCATTGGCATTAGGATTAGCTCCCATTGGATTATATGGTACTAATTTTTTTAAATATGGTAATAAATGTCCATTATCATCGAATAGTTCTTCTGGATGATAACTCTTTAACCATTTTTCTAATTGTTTTAATTCTTCATCATTTTCTAATGGTATTGGTACTTGATGACTACGGAATGTTCCTTCTACTTTTTTTCCTTCAACTAATTTAGGGCCTGTCCATCCTTTAGGAGTTCTAAGTACTATCATAGGATAAAAGACTCTTTCTACTTTGTTATTATATCTAGCATTATACTGGATTTTTTTTATTTCTTTTATTATTCTATCTAGAGTAAGAGCCATATTTTTGTGTAATTCCATAGTGGTACTTCCTTCAACTAAATATGGTTTCCATCCATAGCCATATAATAGTGAAGATAATTCTTCATTACTTATTCTAGATAATACTGTTGGATTACTTATTTTATAACCATTTAAATGAAGTATTGGAAGAACTATACCATCTCTTTTGGGATTTAAAAATTTATTTGAATGCCAACTAGTGGCTAGTGGTCCGGTTTCGGCTTCACCATCTCCTATTACACAGGCTGCAATTAGATCGGGATTATCAAAGACTGCTCCAAAGGCATGAGACAAGCTATATCCTAACTCTCCTCCTTCATTTATTGATCCTGGTGTCTCAGGAGCAGCATGAGAGGCTATTCCTCCAGGAAATGAGAATTGTTTAAATAATTTTTTTAGTCCTTCTATATCTTCACTTACTTCGGGATAGGTATTACTATATGTTCCTTCTAAATATACATTTGATACAACGGCATTACCTCCATGACCTGGACCTGATATGTATATCATATTTAAATCGTTCTTTTTGATTATTCTATTTAAATGTGTATATATAAAGTTTTGTCCTGGTACTGTTCCCCAATGTCCTACTATTTTCTTTTTGACATGACTCCATTTTAATTCTTCTTTTAATAAGGGATTATCTAATAAATATAATTGTCCTACTGATATATAATTTAATGCTCTGAAATATGCATTCATATCTTTTAATTCTTTTTTTGAAATACCCATTATATCACACTCTCTATTCTTTATTTAAGTATATCATAAATTATTTTTCTTAGCAATAAATTTTCTTATTTTTAAAGTAAAGTCTTTAGTCTTTAATTTATCATATATAGCCTACTAATTGTAGTCTATATATGAACTATATTAAGATATTATATTTAGGGTGAAGTGCTTTCTAACTACGATATTATCAAATAAAAAGATATTATCTAGTATTTTTTAATTAATTTAACTTATAAATTTTAAACTTTAATAATAAGTTTTAAATAAAATATTTTATTTTATAATAAATTATGGTACAATTATTTAGGAGGAAGAAGTATGAAAATTATCGAACTTACGGAAACACAATTTAAAAATTATTCTAAATTACATAGTTCTAGAAATTATTATCAAACAGTAGAATATGCTCATAGTAATAAGGGTACTATATATTATTTAGGATATATTAATGAAAATGATAATACTTTAATGGCAGCAGTTCTACTACTAGAAAGAAGTTTAGGAAAAATTAAATTTGGTTATGTTCCAGGATCTTTCTTAGTGGATTATAATAATGATAATTTATTTAAAGACTTTATTACCTCACTTAAAGATTATTTAAAGAAGAAAAAATATATTTATGTTACTACTGATAATATTTCAACATATAAAATGTTTGATAAAACTGGTGATGTTGTTTATTATGATACTAATATTATTAAGTTATTTGATGAATTATCTTTTAAAAAAATAGGAAAATTGCCTATTAGAAATGTTGTTCTAGAAACTGAAAAGACTCCAGAAGAGACTTTTAAGCTATTTAATGCTAATACTAAAAGAAATATTAATTTATCAATTCGTAGGGCTATTAATATTTATAAGGATGAGAGTAATAATATTAATCCATTGTTAGATATGAATAATACTATTAAGAAAAATAAAATTATTAATATTATTAATAATTTTAATGATGATAATGTTAAGGCAGAAGTATATTATGCTAAGATAAATCCTGAACAATATGTTAATAATTATAGATATATTCTTAAGGAAGAAGATAAAAGAAATGATAATTTAAATGAAATTATGCAAAATATTAATGTTAAAAAAACTGATTCTATTATAAATAAAAAAATGAATTCAGATAAGAAAATTACTAAATATCAAAATGAAATAATTAAAGCTACTGGTGTTTATACTAAATATCCTAAGGAAGTTATTATTGGGGGTATATTAATTATTAAAAATAATAGAGAAATATATTTTTTTGATGAAGCATATAATAAAGATTTAGAAAAGTTTTATTCTTCACATTTGATAAAATGGGAGATTATTAAAAAATATTTAAATGAAGGATATAAAATATTTAATCTTGGTTCTATTAAAAGTATCGATAAAAAGGATGGTAATTATACATTTAAAATGGGATTTGGGGCTAAGGTATATGAGTATATTGGTACTTATGATTTAATTATTAATAGATATTTATATTACTTTGCTAAATTCATAGTTAAAATTAATGAAATGATAAAGAGAATTACTAAAAAGTAATTCTCTTTTAATATATTTATTTTAAGTCACTACTTCCAAAAGGAAAAGGGCATAAATCTTTAACTAGATATGTTTCTTTTTCGCCATCATTACTATATAAAACTATTTCAGCATCTTTAGAAAAAAATTCGCTTATAGTTTGTCTACATATAAAACAGCATGATGATATTTTAGGACTATCACACATTACATATAGTTTACTAAATTCTCCTTTTTTATAACCGCTGGCAATGGCGGAGGTGATGGCTACTCTTTCGGCGCAAATGGTTCCACCATATGAAGCATTTTCAACATTTACTCCTCCAAAACTTTTTCCATCATTCATTAAACATATACTTGCCACTCTAAAGCCCGAATATGGACTATAACTATTCTTTAATAATCTTTTTAAACTTTCTTCCATTAAAATCCTCCTAGTAAATTAATTATTTTTGGTACAAATATTATTACTCCTACTACTAAAGAAAAGATACACATAAGAAGGACAGAAGAAGCTGCTATATCTTTTACTTCTCCTGCTAACTTATTATATTTTGGACTAACAAGATCAACCAATCTTTCTATTGCTGTATTAATTATTTCACTTACTAATACTAGTCCAATTACTATAATTATGATTATAAATTCTATTTTATCTATCTTAAGAAGATACGATAAAACTAAAGCTATAATACCTAAAAGTATTTCTCTTTTGAAATTATCTTCATTAATATTAATAAATCTTAAGCCATCTATACAATTCTTAAAACTATCTTTAAACTTCCGTCTTTTCTTAGTTCGTGAAAGCATATTAGTCTCCTTTATCTATTGATACCGTATTCCTTAAGTAATTCTTCTTGTTTACCAAACATTTCTTTTTCTTCTTCTTCAGTCATATGATCATATCCAAGTAAATGTAATAATCCATGAGTAGCTAAGAAACATACTTCTCTTTCTCTTGAATGATTATATTCTATTGCTTGATCATAAGCTATATCTACTGCTATATAAATATCTCCTAATAACCTGAAATCTTCATAAACAATATCAGGATTATCTTCTAAAGCAAAAGATATAACATCAGTTACTCTATCTACTTTACGATACTCCTTGTTTATTCTATGAATTTCTTCATTACTTACAAATATTATATTAAATATTGCTGTTTCTATTTCTAATTTTTTTACAACAAATTCCATATATTTTTGTAATTTATCTATTTCTATTATTTCTTTATCTGTTTCATTAAATATTTCAAACATAATTATCCCCCTATCACATCGAAAACATTTATATTAAAAGAATATAACATAACTAAAACTAAAATTATAATTATAAGTATATCTAGTATTGTATCATTCTTAAATAATTTTATTTTATTTTTTATAGCATCTAATCCTACATATATTAAGAATCCTACTATACCTCCAACTAAGTTAAGTATAATATCATCTATATCAAATACTCTACCTATGTAATATTGTACCACTTCGATGGTAAGAGAAGCTATTATAGTAAGAATTGTTACTACTCCTAACTTTCTATTCTTAAGTAAATAAGAAGATAGAAAACCAAATGGTATAAATAACATTATATTACCCATAACATTTCTAAAAAACTTATGAGAACCAATATCATATCTAAATATTTCTTTAAATGGTATAAAATTAGAAGTTCCATAATTAATATCTTGAAAAGTAACTACATGAAATAGACATAATAAATATATTACTGCTAATAAATATATTATTTCCTTATGAAGTAAAAACTTCTTATGTTTAGTTATTAAGTAAGTTATTCTTAAACTAGATATAATAACTGTTATTATAATTAACATCGGCCATACATCTGGTAGTACTTCCATAAATGTCTGTTTTATCACTTCTACCATCTCCTTCTTACCTCATATTAATTATATCTTTTTTTTAATAATTTTACAATACATTTTATTTAAAAATTAAAACTCTTCAGTAATGAAGAGCTCTTTTTATATAGATAATTGGTATTATCAGAGAACACTGATAATATTAATTCACTGATAATTGATATGGAGCTGTACTAGTACCAGTTCCCGACTTTATATCCACACTGGGATCAAGATAAAGGACTGGGGTGATTCCATTTGTACCGTACACATTACGATTGCTAATATTTCCAGTTGATTTGACAACCCATGCAACATTGGAAGAATCAGAATATTGAGTTAAGAGCCATCCATAAGCATTTCCATTATTTGTAATAATTGGTTTAATCCAATTGTTATCTGTACAAGTACTATTATTATAATTATATAAATTCTGTGAACATTTACTTAAGTCTGTGGCATAACCATAATCACTTGGATAGGCAAGTGCTATTTTGCCTAGCGAAGCATTTGGCCTTTCTGAATATACCTTTGTTCCTCTTTCATAGTTATATATTTGATTTGAATATATCGTATGAACATTCCATCCTCCTAGATGATATGCAGTTTCTGATATTGCGTTTCTTGTCTTATTGTTTTTTATTCCTGTAGAAGTAAAATTACATGTTGTTGTAGCATTATTTTGGCCATAATAACAATTACCACTCTTGGCATTGTAATACAAGCTTCCTCCAGTAGGCTCCGATTCATAACCAGGATTTAATAATTTCATTAGTCTAGCATCTGTCCAGTCATTTTTTCCGTTATTTGTTTCTGCTCCAGTTGATGTATTTTTATTATCCCATGAATACGTTCCTATTTGACTACCTCTTATTAGTTTTAGCTTACCATTAAATACTCCTATTATTCTCCATTTTTCACATGTTGATGATGATTGATTTGTATATTTAGAGCAATTAAAATATATATAGTTTTTGGGTGATGCTCCATAATATCTAATATTACCGCCTACATCTTTCATAAGACTATGAGTAGTATCATACTGATAAGTTATATTATTATTTGTTATTGATGTTTTGGTTGTGTTTTTATATAAATTGGTTATTAAGGTTGCAGCTTTTGTTGATTCAGTACAACTTCCAGTAACTAAATTTATTCCTGATGGTACTATTAAGTCTCCACCATTTTCATAGCCTAAAATAGTGGATAATGTTGCTGTACTTGAAGTTGTTCCTGTGTTTTCAACAGATAGTTTTATATATTTGCTTTTACCATAATCTACTGTTCCTGTTACTGGATCGGTAGTATCCGTATAATACTTTACTGTTATATTAGTACCACTATAACTTATGCCATACTTAACTATACCTTTATTGGTATTAGTTAATTTATAGTATACTGTTTTAGTGCCATCTGCAGGTACTGTGACAGTAGTTCCATCAGTTATGGTAACATTGTGATAACCACTTGCATCTTTGGTTATATCACCGCTTAAAGCAAATGTTTGATATAATCCTAGTATAACTATGGCACTTAGTATAATTACTCCTACTATTACTAGATGCTTTTTTTTCATTATTTACCTCCCTATTAAATTACTATGAAAAAATCCTAGCATTTCTACTAGTTCTTTCATATTATTTATCTAGATCGTATTTATCTAAATCTTCTGCTATTTCAAGTTGTGACTTTATTATATTTTTGACTCTATTTTTATATACAGTAATATTCTTTTTTAAGAGCATTGCTTCATGCTCTGTCTTTTCAGCATTTAATAATGCTTCATGGACAATAGCATTAGCATTATTTCTAGCTTCTTCTACAATCATATTTGCTTCTTCTCTAGCTAAACTTTTGATTCTATCAGAAGTATCTCTCGCAGCCATTATTGCTTCAGTTACTTTTATTTCACTTACTTTCTCTTCTTTTAATTTTTCTTCTAATGAAGAGATTTTTGTTTGCAACATTGCATTTTCATTATTTAATTTTTCTAGTCTTTTTATTACTATATCAATAAATCTATTTACTTCTTCCATATTATAGCCTTCATTAACTACAGTAAATCTCTTCATTATAGTCACCTACTTTATTACCATTCTAAATCTGGATCGTTTTTCTTTTTACCTTTTTCTTCGTCTTCAGAAATTGTTCCTTCAACATTAACATTCTTTGGAGTACATAAGAATATTCCTCCACCTATTTTTTGAAGATCCCCTCCAATAGCATATACTGTTCCACTTAAAAAATCTACTATTCTTTTTGCTTGATCGGGAGTTACTCTTTTCATATTGACAACAACAGTATTTCTTTTTTTAAGATGATCTGCTATCTGTTGACTTTCTGAATATGCACGAGGTTCTAAAAGAATCATTTTACCTGTACCACTTGGTATTGTTACTTTTTCAGCATCATAGTATTCATCTTCACTTACTTCGTCCATAACTTCTTCAGTTACAAATTTTTTTAATTTGTTTAATGCCATATTCATCTCTCCTATTCTTCTTAATTTTACCATATTTCTTTTTAAAAAACAATATCTTTTTTTATTTAATTACAATTTATATTATTTACTTTATATTCAAATCCTTTAACTTTGCAATTATAAGTTACTGATACTTTGTTTTCTTTATTGTCTAAAACAATTTTTTCTTTATTTATTGGATTAACTAATTCACCACCTAAATAACCAGCATCCACTAATGTCTTTAATGTTATTTCTTTAGGAGTACCACTGCAATCAAAGCCTAACTCATACTTATTTTGATTAACATACATTTTAGCAGCACTTTCTATATTATCAATCATTTTTTCACATGATCTTTCTTTATTTTTATCTATTAATACCATTACATTTGGTATTAGTATTAATGATAATATTGTTATTATAGCTATTACCATTATAACTTCAATTAAAGTAAATCCCTTTTTATTCATCACTATCACCATGATATAATATTCTTTCTAACTTACCAGGACAATTTATTTCGTTTCTCTCATAACTTTTACCTTTATATAAATACCTAATACAGTTATTTTCAAATATGTATTTACCTGTATATTTAGCTTTATATGGGTATGTTGGTTGAGCAGGATTAGTTATTTCTTTATTAAATTCATAATCTTTTTCTATATCACTAGTTATTATATCTAATCTACTCTTTTTAGTACCAAGTAGTGTTAAATAAGATCCTATTAAAACAACAAATAGAATAAGTAATCCATATAGAACTGCAGTTATTGCAAAACCTTTATTATTTAACTTCATAATTCCTCCTAGTAAGTAATTACTTTCTTATCTGTAGTACCTAACTTATTTTTATTTTCTTCTTTAATAACAATAGTATCAGGATTGCCATCAGATATATATTTACTTTTCTTTAACATATTAAATACCATATTGATATCAAATTCTTTACCATTATTATCATAAGCTCGACATCTCTTTAAGAAAGTCTTATCAAAATCTTTATCAAAACATGATACTTCAGGTTCCCAGCCTACTCTTAAGGCTGCTTCTGTTTCATATGTTTTTCCATTATAACTGGTTGATAAAACATATTTAAAATTATCATGTGTTTTTACATAAGGACTACCAAATGGTAAGGCTATTATTTTTACATATTTACCTGGTATTACTTTTTCTAACTCATCATATACATAGGCTATTTCTTTTTGTACTCTATCACTACTAGATTTTTTAATATCTAGATGGGTCTGGGTATGATTACCTATATCGTAACCATTTTCTACCATCCATTTTAAGATTTTATCATTATATTCACTTTGATTAAATATACCACCATTTACAAAGAATGTTGCAGTAACATTAGTGTCAGGATGTTTCTTTTTAAATTCTTCTAATATACCAACTGCACTATTCTTATCAATAATAATATTACCTTTATCATCTAATCCAGTAACTTTAATATTATCTTCATTACCATCATCAAAAGTAAGTATAATAGGGCTCTTACCATAACTAGCTTTTACTATGCCATTAATATAATCATCTAGTCTAATCATTTCATAACCATTTTCATAATAAAATTCTAAGTCTTCTCTAAAAGCTTCAGGTGTTCTATTATAACCATCTTTATCAACATTGCCTCCAACTGTACCAGTACTATTACTAGTCTTTTCTCTAATACCGTGATACATCATAATAGGTACTTTGCCTAATTCATTAATACCATCACTAGCTAGTTTATCTTTATCTAATTTACCAAGTGATACTACTACATCAATTGAAGTAACATCTTTAATACTATCTCCCTCTTTAATACTTTGACTAATTACTTTGTCTTTCTCAATATTATCATCATATTCATAACTAATATTAACTTTAATATTCTTATCTTTACTAAAACTATTTACTTCTTCTAAAGTATTTAACTTTATCATTATATTTTTATCTTTTCTAGGTTCTATCTTATTATTCTTACTTAATATAAGTAAGCCTCCACCTATTAATAATATTAATGCTATTATAATTATTACTACTACTAAACTTCTCTTTACTCTAGTTTTCTTTCTCATAATTTATTTCTCCTCTATTTATTTAATTATAATACATTTTTATATTTTTGAAAAGATATATTTTGTAAAGTATTCTATTATTATATAAATACTTGCATTATTTTATCTACACATACAATTATTTATTTTAAAGATTATGAATATAGAATTTAAAATACCCTCTAAAACCTTATGTTTAGAGGGATATTATTATATTAATTATTTCTTTAAATATTCAATTGCTTCTTTAAAGTTATCTACTCTTACTATTTCTAAATCATATTTATATTTATTCTTAGTCATAATTGCTTCTTCATAGTTAGCAGTAGGTACAAAAACAATTTTAACATTATCTTTAGCGGCTCCCATTATTTTATATTTTATACCATCTATTTCTCCTACTGTACCATCATATGATATAGTTCCAGTACCTGCGATTTTACGATCTTTAATGATATCTTCATCTGTTATAGCATTATAGATAGTAAGTGTTAACATTAATCCACCAGAAGCACCTGATTCACTATTTTTAAATTTAATATCTATCTTTGGATCGATATCATAATCATACTCTGTTACTATTACTACTCCAACTACTTTAGAATTACTTTCAAGATATATTTTACTATTTACTTCTTTTTCTTTATTATTTCTTAATATCTTAAAAGTTACAGTATCATTTTCTTCTTTATTATTTATAATTTTCTTAATATCGTTTACATCTTCACAAGTAGTATTATCAGCACTTAATATTATATCTCCTACTTCTAGGCCATTATCTTTAGTTCTAGCAATAACAACATTTTTCTTTTCTTTGATAGTTATACTTTTACCGGCTTCAGTATATGCTACCATCGTAGCTATATCTAAGGAATTATCACGCATAATAGTATTTCTTCTATTTATTTCTTTTACTGATTCATTAGATATTTGTCTTTCTTTGTTACTCTCAATATCATAACTTTTTAATTTGGCTAGTAAAAGAGAGGCTGGTGTTCCTTCATACTCACTTACATATAGCATATTTAAACTACCTTTACTTTTTTTATTATAATTATCCATTACTACTCTATCAGTTATATTTATAGTACCTCCTGGTGCCATAATATAATATGGTAATTTTACATTAAAAAATAATACTATTAATATCATTAATATTATAAATTTATAATTTTCTTTAATAAAATTTTTTATTTTCATTATATCCTCCTTCTTTTTTCTTATGTTATATCATATATTAAATTATGAAAAAATATTCTAATTTAATAATTATTATTATAACTTTTATATTCTTAATTTTAATACTATTAAATAGAGAAATAGTATCTTATACTATTATAAACTCTTTTAATATTTGGTTTAATACCTTAGTACCATCTATGTTTCCTATGTTTATATTATCTGATATATTAATAAACTATAATTTTATAGAATATATACCAAATAAAATTTCTAATATCATAAGTAAAATATTTAATATAAATAAAACCTCGGTATTAATATTATTTATATCTATATTATCAGGTTTCCCGGGTAATGCTAATGCCTTATTAGAAGCTTATAATCTAAAACTAATATCTAAAGAAGAAGTAGAACATCTTCTTTTATTTAATCATTTTCCCAATCCTCTATTTATAATATACACAGTAGGAGCCCTTTATTTTAATAATTCTAAATTAGGAATTATTATCTTAATAAATATTTATTTATCTAATTTAATTATAGGAATAATATATAGGAAAAATAACCATCCTACCTCTATTAATTATATATCTAATATTAGTAAAAGTCAAAGTTTTATAACCATATTTGCAACCAGTATAAAAAAAAGTATCAATACACTTCTAATGATATCTGGTACTGTTACTTCTTTTCTAATAATTAGTACTCTTCTTTGCCATATATTAAATATTAATAGCTTAACATCTGCCATTATAAAGGGAATACTAGAAATGACTATGGGGTTAAATTCTTTATCTAATATAAATATTAATATAAATATTAAATTAATATTATCTTCTATCTTTATTACTTTTGGTAGTATATCTATTCATATGCAAATAATATCTATATTAAAAGATATATCTTACTTAAAATATTTAAAAGGAAGACTACTAAGTACTTTAGTCGTAGTCTTCCTATCAATATTAACAACTATATTCTTTTTTTAATTTTATCTAAATATAAAACTTTATTATCCATAATATTACGATGTAAAAGATCTTTATTAATAGGTAAATCAATATCTAATATATTTTTAAGTTCATTAATAAAATAAGAATACAATAAATCAAGCTCACAAACATCAATATAATTATTATTATATAAATATAATAAATAATTAGTATATATTTCTAGTATAAAAGCATTCATTTCTAATAAATATTCTTTTACTTTATGATTTTTAAAGTAACAACGACGATACCGTAAAATATAATCACTTTTATATATCATCTTTTTAATATTACTAATATTAGTATATTTAGCAAGTTCATTAATAAAATTATATAAATCTCCATGAAAATATAAATCTTTCATTCTACTTTTACCAATTACTTGTTCTAATAACTTAATTATAATTATTTCATATACATAAATAGTATCATTAACATTAACATGAAATATTTCTCCATTTTGGTATTCAGTATAACCCTCATTAAAGGCTTCCCCCATATTACCGCTTTTACTAGTTTGTTCAAATCCGCTATAAAGTATATCTTTTTCTTTATCATAATAAGAACTTAATAAATGTAACAATTCATGATTAAGTGAACTACCAGATAATCTACCAGAATATAAATATATTTTTTTATTAATAGCATCAAATTCTGCTAAAGTATTAATAAACAAATTATTAAAAATTATTCCTTTTGTATATTGCTTTTTTATTTCTACAAAAGGCATTCCATTATATAAAAGTTTAACATTATCTTTATTAACACTATTACTAACTATTTCATATATATTTTTTAATCTTTTATGATATATATTAAACATTTCATTATTACCAGTAAAAAAAAGACTATCTTGTATTTCTCTAGGAAATTCCCATACAATACTATTTTTATCAAAATAAATACATTCCATTTAATATTCGTCGTCCTTTCTTCGAATATTATATATTAGTTATTAAAAAAAAGCAAGAAAAAAAGACTTTATCAGTCTTTATAGTTAAAATGGTGACCTGTATGGAATTCGAATCCATGAATGTTGCCTTGAGAGGGCAATGTGTTAAGCCACTTCACCAACAGGCCATAGTTATAATGTCTTTTTTTAAGACATTATTATTTTATCATATTTATTTTGTTTTATCAATAGTTTATTTATCGATATTTATTAATTCATAATTAGTAGTTCCAAAATTTAATTTATTTGAGGCTTCTAGGATATGTGTTCCATGTCTAGTTTCTATTCTTTCTACTAAATGATCACGACCTAGATCTGTACTATTATATACTAAATCTATGCATGCTTTATCTATGGCTACTGGATCTAAACTTGCAAGTACGCCGATATCTTTCATACATGGATCTTCTGCAACAGCACAGCAGTCACAATCAACACTCATATTTTTCATAACATTTATATAGGCAATATTACCTTTAAATTTATTATGTACTACTGATGCTGCATCAGCCATTGCTTCAATAAATTTATCTTGCTCTGGTAAATTATCCCATAATTTATTTGCATCTGTTGTTTTACCAGCAGTATGGATGTATACTTTACCGCTACTTGATGCTACTCCTATTGATAGTTGTTTTAAAGCACCACCGTATCCTCCCATAGGATGGCCTTTAAAGTGTGACAATACTAACATACTATCATAATTATCTAAATGACTTCCAACATAATCTTTTTTTATAACAAGACCATTTGGTATATCTAAAGTCATATCTTTTTCACTATCCATAATATCTACTTTATAATATTTATCCCAACCATGACTAGTTATTAACTTTTTATGTTTTTCAGTAGTATTTCTTGCTCCATCATAGGCAGTATTACATTCTACTACGGTACCTCCTACTCTATCAATAATATTTTTTACAAATTCTGGTCTTAAGTAATTTTGATTACCTTCTTCACCAGAATGTAATTTTACTGCTACATTTCCTTTTAATTCTATTCCTAATTTTTCATATATTTTTACTAAAGATTCTTCAGTTATTTCTTTAGTAAAGTATACTTTGGCTTTTTCCATATTATCTAAATCCTTTCTATCTATACATAATTATAACATAGATATAGAAAAATATTAATTTTTTGTAAGAAAGACCTTAGGCTTTCTTACACTTTGAGAGACTACAGGCTCGAAAAGATAAAAGAAAAAGAACATTAAAGTTCTTCTTCAAGACTATTAATTCTATTTATTATTCTATCTTTACCTAGTAATCTCATAATTTCATATAAGTCAGGAGTCATACTCTTACTAGTTAAAGCAACTCTAAGGACAGTAGAAATATCTGCTACTGATCCTTTATAATTATCTGGATTCTCACGGTATTCTTTCATATTACTACAGTATCCTAAACTATCAGTTAATTCTTTTACTTTATTAAACCATACTTCTTTATCAGATACATCAAAATAGTTATCAATATAAGTATTTAGTATTCTAATTATTTCTTCTTTATCAGTAATATTACCCCATTCATAGGAAGTAGGATTATATAATTCATCATACATATAGAATATTTGACTCTTTATTTCACTAAAACTAGCATAATCTTTTCTTGGTTTCTTTTGTTCTCTCTCTATATTTAATATATTTTTTGTATATTCTTCATACTTAGTTATTAATTCATAAAAATCTTGATCATACTCTTTAGACCATTTAGATAAATAATTATATACTTCATCTTTAGTCATTCTACTGATATAATTTTTAGATATGTTATTTAATTTTTCTAAGTCATATAGAGCTCCTGATGGAGACATCTTTTTAGGTGAGAAAGTAAAATCTAAGAAAGTCTTATCTGGATTAGCATTATGCCACTCTTCATAATTAGAATTAATAATTGTCATTAATGATTCTATTACTGCTACTGTAGGATATCCTTTTTCTTTATAGAAACTCATACTTGCTTCTGGATCTTTTCTCTTACTTATCTTTCTTTTAGTTTCTCCGTCTTGTTTTAGTATTAATGGAATATGTATATATTTTGGAGCTTTATAGCCAAATGATTTAAATAATTCAATGTGTAATGGTACAGAAGATAACCATTCTTCTCCTCTTACTACATGAGTAGTATGCATCAAATGGTCGTCTACTAGATGAGCAAAATGATATGTTGGTAATAAGTTATCTGATTTCATGATTACAACATCTTGATCATTTTCTGGAAATTCTATTCTTCCCTTTACTAGGTCCTCAAAAACAAATCTTTTATCTGGATCACCCATAGACTTAAATCTTATGACATATGGCTCGCCATTCTTTATTTTTTCGATTGCAGTTTCAATATTTATATTTCTACATCTAGCAAATCTTCCATAATATCCAGTTCGCATCTTCTTTTCTTCTTGATTTTTTCTTAAGTCTTCTAGTTCTTCTTTGGTACAGAAACATGGATAAGCTCTTCCCATTTCTATTAATTTTTTGATATAGGCATGATATATTTCTTTTCTTTCACTTTGAATATACGGCCCATAGTTACCTACTATTTCACCTTTATATTCATATTCGTCTGGAATCATACCATACTTATACAAGGTTTCCATAATTTTATCAACAGCATCTGATACTTCTCTTGCTTTATCAGTATCTTCATTTCTTAGAAAGAAAATACCATTACTACTCTTAGCTATACTATAGTCTACTAGAGCACTCATAAAGTTACCAATATGCATATACCCTGTTGGACTAGGAGCAAATCTTGTTACTTTTTCTCCTTCTTTTAATTCTCTTTCTGGATATAAACTCTCATAATAATCTACATCGTGCTCTAAATTAGGAAATATTAAATCTGCTAAATCTTTATTTGTCATGTTTTTCACCTCTACTTTTTATTTATTTAGGTATCCATTATATTCATTTATCACATAGTATAGTATAATATATTGAAAGGACTGGTGACTACTATGTATGGTTATGGATATCCAAGTTATGGATATGGCTATTCCGCAGGAGCTTACTGGATAATTATAGTAATATTACTTATCTTCTTTGTTCTATTTTGGGGTAATGGTTGTTCACAAAATAGATGCAATTCCTGCAATCGCTAATCATATCTAAAATAAAGCCCTTAATAGGGCTATTTTTTTATTTGGTTGCCCTGGTTAGATTCGAACTAACGCATGTCAGAGTCAGAGTCTGATGCCTTACCGCTTGGCTACAGGGCAGTAATAACAATATAATTATAGCATTAACTATATTGTTATGCAAGGTATTTATTTATTTTTAATCAAATAAACCTTTGATATCTTTAATATATATTCTTTTATTATTAATATCTATTTTATCTATTATATTATCATTATATGGTATTAAATATTCTTTATCATTATTCTTGATATTAAATAATACTGTCTTATCATATCTTTCTATATCTGCAATAGTACCTTTATTATTATCTTCATAGATAACATTTAGTCCTATTAATTCTTCATCTAGATATTTATTATTATCTAATTTTATATCACTATCATTTACATAAACATTCTTTCCTTTATATTTTAATACTTCGTTAATGTTATTATAGCCTTTTAATGTTATCATATCAAAGTTTTTATGCTTACGATAAGTATTTATTATTTCTTTATCTTTCTTATCGATATATATTGTCATATTATTTATAAATACTTTATCTTTATAAGGAAATTTTGATAATAATCTAAGTTCTCCTTTTATTCCATGAGTATTTACTATTTTTCCTATTTTAATTAATGTCATATTTATCATCCATTTCATATAGAAGTATAGAAGTTGCTACTCCAGCATTTAAGCTCTCTACTTCTTTATTCATTTTTATATATAGGTATTCATCACATAAGTTATTTACTTCTTCAGATACGCCATTACCTTCGTTTCCTATTACTAAGGCATATTTTCTTTTTAGAGAGATATCTTTAACATTTATTCCTCCATCTACTTTAGTACCATATATTTTATAATTATCTTTTTTTAGTTCGGTAATAAGGCTTGGTAAATCTCTTACTATTATATTGATATGGAAGATCATACCTTCGGTAGCTCTAAGTACTTTAGGATTATACATATCTACAGTAGTAGGACTTATTACTATGGTATCAATATTGAAGGCTTTTGAAGATCTTATTATGGTACCTAGATTACCTGGATCTTGAAGATTATCTAATAAAAGAAGACGATCTCCTAGTAATGATTCTTCTTTTTTTAGAGAGACTCCTACTACATTTGGAATACTATCAGTACTTGATATTTTCTTCATTACTTCTTTTGTTACATAAGTGGTAGGTATATCTATATTTATTGTTTTTCCTTCTAAAACAAAGATTTCTTTTAATAGATTGCTTTTAGCAGCTTCAGTAACTAGGTTTATTCCTTCAATTAAAAAGGTATTTGTCATATTACGATATTTCTTTTCTTTTAATTTACATATTTCTTTTATTCTACTATTAGTTAGAGATGTTATTATCATATTTACCTCCGTCATAAGTATTTTATCATATATTTCTATCTCAAACAATATGATAATTTATTTTTTTCTTATTTCTATTCCTAGTACGCCATATTTTTCTTGTTCTTCTTTGGAATAATATGCTTCCATATCTTTAGATTCTGCTGGTTCGTCTTCTGCATAACCCATTTCTATTTTATTAAAATGTTTATATAGTTCTTTAAAACTAGGGTATTTATATAGGTTTATTATATCTACAGACAACTTTTCATTAGTATCTCTATTAGTAAATTCTATTTCATCTCCTACTTTAAGTAGGCTTCTTTTTTCGTCATTTAATCTTAGTTCTATAGTCTTAGTACCTGCTTTTATACTTTTAAATGGTCTATTATTTAAATTCATATTATATTTCATAATTAAATCTCACTTTTTTATTTAAATTTTTCTATTACTTTTATTTTTTCTATACATATTATATCATCTTTAGTATTATAGTTATCATTAATATATCTTTTAAATGTATCTAAATCTTTATACCCTAGTTGTTTATAATCTAAATTTTTATCATTTAATTCATCTAATCTTTTATATTTAGCAGGAGTCATTTCTATGATACCAAGTATATCACCATCATTTGTTCTTAATATTCTTTTACTTGATTTTATGTCATAATTAATACTAGTTATAGTAAATGTCTCTGATAATCTGCTACTGAGAATTAATTTGCATTGTCTTTTTGAGCAAGTATAATAACCTGAGCATTTAGATAAAGTGTCCACTAGGGGGTTACTATATGACTCTGGTGTTATTTTATCTAAATCTGTTCTTCCATTAAAGAGAAGATATTTTTGAAGATATTTTAAATACATTAATTCACTTTTATTATAATACTTTTTGTCTTTTTTATTTAAGAAAAAGGATTCTGGATGTAAATATAGAACATCTACTACTTCTTCAAATGAATGAGCATGATCATGTTGTAATTTATTATTATATTTGTGATTAAATGAATAATATAGGGAAATGCCTGCTAGACTAGATAAACTATCTACTAGTGAATGATTAGTTACTTCAAAACTATTTTTATTGATATCATACTCTTGGTAGTGGTAATTTAAGTTATCATCTTTCCATACCGGATATGGTAAATTATTTTGCATAGAGCCTCCTACGAATTATTTCTTAAGTACTTTCTTATTTCTTTATAATTTGGATAATACTTAGATACTTGTAGCCAGAAATTTTTTGAATGATTAGGATGAATAAAATGGGATAATTCATGGACTATTACATAGTTTAAACATTCGATATTATATTTTGATAATTCTGAGTTTAATGTTACATTATGATTCTTTATATTGCATACTCCCCATCTACTAGTCATTTTTCTTATTTTTAGATTAGGAATGGGGATTTGTTCTTCAAAGATATTGTAATAATGGTCTAATCTTTCCTTATAAATATTGGTTATATACTTAGATAAATATTTGTTTAGTGTTTTTTCATCTTTGGTATATATTTTATTATCTTCTATTTCGGTATTTGGAAAGCCATATACGATATCATAAGTTATTCCAAATAGTTTAAAAGAGGTATCTTCTTTTTTTTGATTATCTTTTAATAAGGCTTTATTTATAAAGGAAGTATTATCTTTAATTAATTTATTTATTGTAAATGAAGAAGTAAGATAATTTGTTGTTACTATTATCTTACCCTCTTTTACTCTTAAATAAGTATTTTTATTATTCTTTCTTATTATCTCTATTGGATATTCTTTATTGTTAAGAATATAGGTATTAACGGAAGCCACCGCCACCGCCTCCTCCTCCGAAGGAACCGCCTCCTCCGCCACCAGAAGAGAAGCCACCGCCTCCAGCGCCAGTAGAAGAATATGACTCTGCTCTTGACCTAGCAGCACTAGCAGCCTTTACTGTACTATACGATAGTCTATTAATATACATTAATGTGTCAAAATCCACATAATTGCCTTGTTCTATAAGTACCTCAGGATATAGATTTTTTAATTGCTTTGCTACTTTATCCGCTATTCCAAATATATAAGCAAACATTAGATATTCATCCCATATATGAACTTCAAGTACTTCTCTTGTATCGATTTTAGAAAATTCTTCAAGAAATTTCTTTAATCCATATAATTTAGTACTATCTTCATAGATGGTATCATCCATAACATTTTTCTTTTTACATTCATTTTTGTCTGTTCTATTATAAATATGATTGTCATTTTTTAACTTATGGATTTCTACGGTATTTATTCTTTCGAATAAGTTAAAGAATTTACTATAATTTTTATTACACCATTTTTCTAACTCTTTGGTTTCTAGGATACCGTCAGCACTTGCTTCATACATAATATCAAATAGTTCTTTTTCTAAAACATTATCAAATGTTGGATTTAATGTAAGGTTGATACTACTAGTATTTTTATTAAATTTACCAGAAGGTCCGTTTTGAAAAGCTATTTTGTTTTCTTTAACCCATTTTAGAATAATGGCTCCAAAGATATTTGTTTCTTTATAATTATTAAATAAAGTATTATTTAGTTTAACTAAAGTATTAGCATAATATATATCTTTATTACATGGTATATCTCTATATAATGGGGTATTTTTCTTATCTATTGTTTTATTGTTTTTATAACCATAACCATTTCTAATAGCGGCACTTCCTGCTGCAAATACTATAAATAATGGTATTCCAAATAAAAGAATATAAGTAAGTCCTTGCCAAATATAGGAAGAAACACTAGGAGAATAATCATTATTGTCACCATAGTTATAGTCCCCATTATAGTCATCTCCACTGGTACTACTATTATATTTAGTACTACCTTGATTAGCCATGCTTAGATATTCATCAAATGTTTTATCTAGTGTTGTGTTTAAAGTAAATGTATTTTCTGGAAACTTTACTAAAATAGTCATATATTCACTACTAGTGACTGTTGATTCGGAATCCATTTCGATATAGCCATCATATACATAGGTTGGAGCTCCATATTTGCCATAACCCCATACATCTAATGTATCTGCATATTTGAAATCACTATATATTTTTATATATACTCTTTCGGGTGATGGGTTATAGTCATAAGGAAATAATGTCCAGTATATCATTTGATAATTATCACTGGTATTTACTACAAAGTTACTGATATCATAACTTAGGGTATAAGTATTCTTGCCATAGTTTGTTATACCAAAACATAATTCTACACCATTGTTTATATAGTGAAAGCCATTCTTATATTTTTTTTCATTAAATGAAGCATTAATATCATAATCAGAATTATAAGTATATTCCTTCCCATTCATACTTACTTTAAAGTTACTTATTTTACTTTCTCCTAAATTGTAATATGGTTTATATCCTTCAGTACCTTGAATTAAATTAGTGGTCCACTCTTCGGTTACATGAGCAGTACCATTATTATCGACATATATTTTCATATCAATATTATTTATTTCATTGGCTAAGATGATACTGGGTACTAAGAATAATACCAAGGTAAATATTATTTTTTTCATTTTTATTCACTCCTATCAAAAAAGGACTTATAATTAATAAGTCCTAAAATTTCACTTGTGGATTTTCTCTATCTTTTTCATCAGCATTAAAGAACTCTAATTTTTCAAATTTAAACATAGAAGCTATTATACTTGATGGAAATTGTTCTCTTAAATTGTTATAAGTTAGAACTGTATCATTATAAAATCCTCTAGCATAACTGATTTTGTCTTCTGTTTCTTTTAAGTCAGCTTGTAATGACATAAAGTTTTCATTAGCCTTTAATTCGGGATAGGCTTCAGACAAAGCAAATAATTTGTTTAATGCACTTGTTACGGCATTAGATGCTTCTACTTCTTCATTAATGCCACTAGCAGTAGCCATTTTATTTCTTGCTTCAACTACTTCTTTTAGTGTTTTTTCTTCATGTTTAGCATATCCTTTTACTGTTTCTACTAAATTAGGAATCATATCACTTCTTCTCTTTAATTGTACATCTATTTGAGAGAATTGATCTTTTGCTTTATTTCTAGCATTTATTAAGTTATTGTATACGCCAATAGCATAAAATACTAGAATAAGTAAAACTCCTACTACTATGATAATAATTATTGTTCCAATATCCATATTTTTCTCCTCCTTCAATTATTACAATTTAATGATATCATAATTTTATCTATTTGTAAATGTTTTATGAGTTTTTATTTTCTCTTTTTATTATATTTGAAGCTGCTACTATGGCATCACTAGCGGCTGTACTTAACTGGTAATAATCTTTTTTTATTACATCTCCTATTGCATATACTTTATCTATATTAGTCATGTAATTAGAGTCTACTATTATATAGTTATTATCTTTATTTACATTAAATATTTCACTATTAGGAGTACTACCTATGGCTAAGAATACTCCTTCTACTTCTAAGTTATCTTTATTATTTATTATTATTGAGGTTAATTTATTGTTATTTTGATTATACTTAGTTATATTACTATTATATAGTACTTTGATATTTTTAGTACTATTTACTTTATCTATTAAATATTTATCAGCGGTTAATTTATCTCTACGATGGATTATTATTACTTCTTTACATATTTTTGATAGATATAATGCTTCGGTAAGGGAAGAAGAACCTCCTCCTACTACGGCTACTTTTTTATCTTTATAGAAGAAACCATCACATAGGGCACATGTACTTATTCCTTTTCCTAGTAATTCTTTTTCATGTTCTAGAGATAACATTCTACTTTTTCTACCTGTTGCTATTACTAGGTATTCGTATTTGATATTGTTATTTATTATTTTATTATTTAAATCGATACTTGTTATTTTTTTATTTAATATTTTTACTCCTAGTTTGGTTAATTGATTATATATATTCATGGCTAAATCAGGACCGGATATTTCTTCATAACCAGGATAGTTTTCGATACTTGGTATTTCGTTTAATACTCCTCCTGGGATGTTATCTTCAACTACTAGGACATCTAGTCCTCCTCTTTTTAAATAAATACCCGCAGTCATACCTGCTATTCCTGAGCCTAATATTACTACTTTATGTTCTTCCATTTAATCCTCCTATATATTATTCCTATTATTCCTATTAATATTAATATTATTGATACTATTTGACTTATTCTAAATACTCCTAAATATAGGCTATCTGTTCTTAAGCCTTCTATTATTAATCTACCTATTCCATACCAGATAAAATATATATATAATAATAGACCAGTATGTTTAAAGTTATCTTTCTTTCTTACTATTAATAATATTATAAAACCTATTATACACCATACTGATTCATATAAGAATGTTGGTATGTAGTAGAAGCCATTTATTTTCATTCCTTCAATAATAAAATTAGGGATATGTAAGTTTTTTAAGTGTTCATAGGTTGTTATGGCTCCATGGGCTTCTTTATTGATAAAGTTACCCCATCTACCCATAGCTTGACCTAATATTAGATATGGTACTAAGGTATCTAGGGTTAGATAGATATCTTTATTTTTCTTTTTACAATAATATATTATAAATATTATTGAAGATATTACCGCTCCATAGATAGCTAAACCTCCTTCCCATATTTTAAAGATACTTAAGTAGTTTCCTTTAAATACTGAATAGTTAAATATTACATAATATATTCTTGCTCCTAGTACTCCTACTGGTATTAGATAAAATATTAAATCTAATAAGAAATTTTTTCCTAATCCATTCTTTTCTGCTTTTTTTGATGAGAAATATATTCCTATTACAATAGCGGTTATTATTATTACTGAATACCAATATATTGTTATTGGTCCTATTGTTATTAGTTCTCTATGCATTTTTATCACCATATATATAATATCATATTTACTTATAAAATTAAAGTAGAATTATAGATATTAGTTTATTTTTATATGAAATGCCTAGGTCATTTCATATTACTTATAGCCTAATTCTTAGTCTATAAGTAAACAATAATAAGATATTATATTTAGGGTGTAAACTTTCTAACTTAGATAAAATAAAGTAAAAGAAGATAATCTAGTATCTTCTTTTACTGTAAAAATTAATAACTAGGAAGAAATCTTCCTAGTTATTTTTAATTTTCTCAATATAATTATTTACTTTTGAAGACCATGTTGGATCTTCGGCATATTTAGGATTCATCTCATCAGCAGTCATTAATCCATAATCAACATATTTATTCTTGATATTTAAGATAAAACCGTAAATACCATCTTCTAATGTTTCAAAGGCTTGGTATTCACCACAACCAGATCCTTTTTGACCACCGACATTATTACATGTCTTTGCTAAATAAGAACAATTCCAAGTACATCCTGTTTCATGCATAGCTATTGCTACTGCTAGATATGGGTCTACTCCTAAATCTATTGAATACTTAGCAAATGATTCTCCTTTACCTGATAAATCTGATGATAATGTTCTATTTAACTTATCAGTTAATTCTTCGATAGTTAAATTATCATATACTTCAACTCTTTCAGGTACTACTTCAGTAGTAGGCTCTTCCTCATTTGAAAGATTTAATTCTACCACTTCTTCTTTATATACTGACGGATTATATAATTCTTCCGTCATTACTATTTCATTCTTTTTGTTAATTTCATTATAGTAAAATAAACTTGATGCAAATCCTAAAGTTAACATTGAAGCCATTCCTACTCTAATGAGCGCGCTTGGTTTCATTTTATTCACTTCTTTCCGCCTTTTTGAAAAAGACGAGTTATATTATAGCAGTTTTCACTATATTTGTCAAATTAGGCTACTCTTCTGACATCAATGATAGGCATTATATACATGCTAGTTACTACTATTCCGACATTAGAATTTAAGGCATGAACTAGTTTTCCATCACCAATATATAGAGCTGCATGACATACTACTCCATCATAGCCTGATACGATAATGTCTCCTGGCTTGATGTCATTTAAATCAACATGTACTCCAGCATAGGCTTGCTCTGGTGCTGATCTTGGCAGGTATACACCATAGTTAGCAAATACTAATTTTGTAAATCCTGAACAGTCGGTACCATTGGTTAGAGAGTTTCCTCCATATACATAAGGACCTCCAACAAACTTTAAAGCATAGTTTACTACTTGATTTGAAATAATTTCGTTATAAGGAACTTCATTTTCACTATTTGCCGCTAGATTAATACTATATACTTCCTTTTCACTTGTTACTTCTTCATAAGTTTCAACTTGTACTTCTTCTGTTGTTTTTGTATCAATTTCTTTTTTTACTTTTTCATCTTGTTGTTTTAATAACTCTTCAGTAGGTAAAGATAACATTTCCATGGTTATGTCTTCTTTACTTTTTATTTCTCTCATAGAGAGCAATTCGTTACTTAAAACAACTTCTTGTTCGCTCCCCTTAATATTGCTATCGTAAAATGCATAACATAGAACTCCAAGTAATAGAGTCAGTGCTGCAATTTCCATTTTATGCTTTTTCACTTCTACACCTCATTTTTTTAGCGGACGTTTAATATCTTAACATAAATGGAATTCTTTGTCAAATACAAATTTATAAGCCCTTATAAAATAAGGGCTAAAGGTATTTTAAGAATTACTTGGAATTATTATAAATTATTAGATTATGTTGGGCTCTAGTACATGCTACATAGAACAAATATTTGTCTTTTTCTTGGTATTTATTATCCTCATCAGTATAGATAATTACGGAATCAAATTCTAGTCCTTTGGCTACATAAGAAGGAACTACTACTAAGTCTCTTTTTATATGACCAAAACCATCTATTAGCATTATATCTAGATCATCTTTTAACATGTTATATACTTTTTCAGCTTCTTTATCATTTTTAGTAATTATAGCTATACTTTTAGAAATAGTTTTTAAATTATTTATGTCTGTTAAGAAGTCATTCTTGGTAATATTATTTCTAAATATTATATCACTAGCCTTATCATTTCTAATAGCAGTAACATGATTTAAACCTAATATTTTATTGGTATAATCGATTATTTTACCAGTAGAACGATATGTTTTAGTAAGAGTTATATACTTAGATGATTCAAAGATACTAGTTAATTCTTCTAATGAATCATATTTATAATATGGATTAATTGTTTGATTTGTATCTCCTAAGATGGTATAATTACTTGTTTTAAATGTTTTCTTTATAATTAAATATTGAAGTTTATTATAGTCTTGGGCTTCATCTATTACTATTTCTTTAATAACATGATTAGTGTTAAATCCTACTAATAAACTCTTTATATATAAGAAGATACAAGCATCTTCATAGTATAAATATTTATCATTTACTTTATCTTTATATTTAGAATATTTGCTTTGATAGAAGTTATTAAATATATCTTTTAAATCTAATTTTATATTTAGTAATTCTTTTAATTTTTTTTCTATAGAACTAGCATTCTTAGTACTACCTTCATAGTTATTACTTGCTATTCTCTTAGAGATTTCTTTTATTCTTTCGAATAAAGGAAATCTATTATATTTATAATTTAACATATTATTTAATTCTTCAGTATCTATTTCAATAAAATTATCATATTCTAGTTTATTATTAAATTTAATGGTACTTAGTAAGTTATTTATATAGCTATCAATATCTTTTATTATTTCGTCTGATTGTTTATATTTAACTATATCATAATTGTCTACATTACCTTTATAATATCTAGATATAAAGTCTGTAAAGTTTTCTATATCTTTATATTCATTTATATTTTGACATAATAAATCATAGAAGGTCATATCATAGGTATTATCTTCTCCTAACTCTGGTAAGACATTTGATATATACTCTGAAAATACTTTATTAGGAGTAAATACTACTACATTACTTGAAGTTAAATTAGGTATTCTATATAATAAGAAGGCTATTCTATGTAGAGCTACACTTGTTTTTCCTGAACCTGCTATTCCTTCAACAATTAGATTTTTATCTTCAGTATTTCTTATTACTTTGTTTTGTTCTTCTTGAATAGTATTAACGATATTCTTCATTTTATCTGAAGATTCTTCTGCTAATACTTCTTGTAATAGGCTATCACTAATATTTAAATCATTATCAAAGATATGTTTTAACTCGGCATCTTCTATTATATATTGTCTTTTTTTAATTATATTTCCTTTTATTATACCTGATGGTGCTTTATATGAAGCGGGACCTGTTTCATAGTCATAGAACATACTACATATTGGACTTCTCCAGTCATGGACATAATAATCTAGTTTATCTTCAACATGAGTAATACCTATATAGATATTATCTTCTTCTTCACTACCTTCTTCTTTAAATCTAATTGAACCAAAATATGGTTTATTTTGAATTCTAAATAATCTCTGAAGATAATTACCTTTACTTTGCATTATTGATACTTGTAAATCTGATTCAGCCATCATGCTACGCATTTCATTAGGATCCATTTCGGTATGAGTATCCCATATTAGTTTTTTAAATTCTAACGCTTTGGAATCATCATCAAATAATTCTTGTCCTAATTTAGATATTTTCTTTCTAATTAGGCTTACTGTTTTGTTTAGATAATTTCTTTCTCTTTCAAATTCTTCTCTTTCAATCTTCATAAATACCTCCTTCATATAACGACGAAAAACTACAGTTATATATGTAGTTTCTCTAAAGATGAATTTAACTTAAGCAAATGTCTATTTAATTGTATTACTTTTTATTCACCTTGTCAACATTTTTTATAAGATAATTTATTTAACATTATACGGATAATTGATATGGACTTGAACTTGTTCCTGTACCTGATTTGATAACTAATTTAGGATCTAGATAAATAACTGGGGTAATTCCATAAACTGTAGAAGCTGTATTGTATCCAACACCACCATTTTGGTTGATACGCCATATACTATAAGAAACATCAGAATGAGGATTTATCAAAGCGCCATAATTTGGAGCTATAATTGCCTTCATCCAATTTTTTGAAGTACATGCACTATTGTTATAATTATCTAAGTCTTGAGTACAACTTCTAAAATCTGCAGCATAGCCGTAATCACTTGGATATGCAAGTCCTACCTTTCCAGTCCACTCTGTTGGTCTTCCGGTAAACACTGCTTTTCCTCTTTCGTAATCATACATCTGATTGGAGTATATAGAAAATGTATTACTTCCTCCTAAATAATATTTTGTTTCAGATATTAAATTTCTCGTCGTAGTATTTTTTATTCCTATACTTGTGAAATCACATGATTTTGTTGCATTATTAATATCAGAAAAACATGTTCCACTTTTAGCGTTCCAATACAAGCTTTGTCCATAACCGTTGTCATTTGAATCTGTAGTATAATAAGTACTTGGATTAAGTAATCGCATTATTCTAGCGGTTGTCCAGTCATTTTTACCATAAGTTAATGTTGCTCCAGTCGAATCATTCTTATTATCCCAAGAGAAGGTTCCAATCTGACTACCTCTTATTAATTTTACCTTGTTATCAACATATCCTATTATTCTCCATTTCTCACATGTTGTTGATGTCTGACTTGAATAATTAGAACAATTAAAGTATATATAGTTATTTGGTGATGCTCCATAATAACGAATATGACCCGCTGCATCTTTCATCAAACTATTTGTAGTGTCATATTGATAAGTTTTACTACCGTTTGTTACTGATGTCTTTGAAGAAGATTCATATAGACTTGTAATACGAGCTGCTAAATTATTTGTTTTAATTTTATATGGTTTATCTTTAGTGCCTTCACCTTTTGTTATTATGGTATCAGGGTTTAGATATAATGTTGGTAATATGTTCATGCCCCCACGTGTTCCTTGGCCATAAGCGACTCCACCATTAGCATAAATACCAAATACTGCATCAGCATTACCATTAGATTGTGAAGTTAGTGTCCAAGCACCCTTAGTACCACTCTTGGTCATTATGTTGTACATCCAGTTATTTGATGTGCATGCACTATTGTTATAATTATACAAAGTGCTTGAACATTTATTAAAATCTACTGCGTAACTATAATCGGAAGCGTATGGAACAACAACTTTACCAGTCCAAGTAGTCGGTCTACCAGTATACACTGTTGTGCCTCGCTCTTTGGCATATAGTTGATTTGCATATATTCCGACAGATGTTGTCCCAGCACCAATATTGTGTCTTGTTTCATATATCATATTTTTTGTTGTATCATTTTTTAAGCCAGTTGATGTAAAACTACATGATGTTGCACCAAGGTTAGCAGCATTGTAACAACTACCACTTGTTCTATTCCAATATAAACTAGCAGGTCTACTAAGATTGTTTATCAAATAAGTATAACCGCTATTTAATAGCATCATTAATTTTGATGTTGACCAATCATTTAAACCAGAACCACCATTTATTGTAGAGGCAGTTGTATCCCATGAATATGCTCCTATGTTTTCACTTCTCATTATTTTGATCTTACCATCAAATACTCCTATTATTCGCCATAACTCACAAGTTGATGCTGTTGGGTTATTATAGTTAGAACAATTAAAATATACATAGTTATCTGGGTTTGCTCCATAATATCTTATATTTCCTGCATCAATACCAGTTGAACTACTACCTTTTCGATCATTCATTAATAGTTGTGATGGAGATGTATTATAGGTAATACTATTATTTGTTACTGTACTTTTTTCGGTAGTACTATATAATTTTTTTATATATGTTGCTGCATTGGTATTTATTTGTCTTTCACCTATTACTGTTTGAGGTACTATGGTCATATTACTTGCTAAAGAAATACTACTTTTACTAGTAGCTACCCCTATAGTAATAGTTTTTTTCTCAGCACTATTATTTCTTAAAACAATATTACATCCAGTACCACTTCCTGCATCTTTTATAACTCCTGTTGTTCTAGTATTTGTTGATAATATACCAATATCGACATTGGAAATATTATTCAAATACCACACAGCATAATTGACATTTGATACAGTACCACTATTTATATTAATTGTTTGAGTTACTGTTTTATATGGTTCTATTTCTACTTCAAAAGTTTCCATAACATCATTATTACTAGTTAAATTAGAACTAATAGTAATTGGATTATTTATTTCAGCACTAGTAGTAAACATTGCATATGTTGAGCCTACTGCTAAACCTATTAATCCTATGGATATTACTGCTATTAAATAAAATGTTTTAATACTTATCTTCTTCATATATGCCTCCAATTAAACGTAATAATTGTTATATTTATTTTTATATTCTATATATATAATATCATAATTAATTTAAAAAAGCAATAAAAAAGAAGATTATTCACTTACTGTAAAATCTTCTAATTTTCCATTTTCTGTCATGATTTTATTAACTTTTTCAGATACTTTATTTAGTTTATCAGAACATTCTTTAGCTAATTTCATAGCTTCTGTATATTTATTTATTGCATCATCTAATGGTACTTCTCCACTTTCTAATTCTTTTACTATTTCTTCAAGTAATTTTATTTTTTCTTCAAATGTTAATTCTTCTTTTTCTTTTGCCATTTTATTCACCTACCTTTATTACTTTGCTAGATACTTCACCGTCTTTTAATGATATTTTTATGATATCATCATTATTTATATTTTTTATACTAGATAATACTTTATTATCTTTTTTTATAATGGCATAGCCTCTATTTAGAGTATTAAGTGGATTTAATACTTCTAATTTGGATATAATATGTTCTAGTTTTTGACTACTATATTTATATAATATTTCAGGATTATTTAGTACATAACTATTACTATAAGTATATAGTTTTATTTTGTTATCTTCTAGTAGTTTATTAATACTTTTATTTAGGTTATCTATTAAGATATCTAATTTTTGTTCTTTTATTTCATACATTGTTATAGGTCTAGTTAAGATATAACTATTTTTTATGTTTTCTAATCTTTGATAATTATTACTTATAATGTTATTTAAAGCTGTATTACTTCTAGTACTTACAGTATTTAAATAAGTTATTATTGTATTTATATCTGGTACTGCTAGTTCTGCTGCTGCTGTAGGAGTTGGAGCTCTTAAATCTGCAACATAGTCAGATATTGTTATATCTATTTCATGGCCAACTGCTGATATTACTGGAAGCGTGCTATCATAGATAGCTCTTGCTACTACTTCCTCATTAAATGGCCATAAGTCCTCTAATGAACCACCACCACGACCTACTATTAAAGTGTCTATTCCATATATATCTTTTACTTCGTTAGCTAGTTTTATTTTATTTGCTATATCATTAGCAGCGTTTTCTCCTTGTACTAAGGCTGGAAATAAAATAGTATTACATACAGGAAATCTTCTTTTAATTGTTGTTAATATATCTTTAATAGCAGCTCCAGTAGGAGATGTTACTATACCTATAGTATTTGGTACTCTTCTTATTTTTTTCTTTTTATCTTTATCAAATAATCCTTCTATTTGAAGTTTCTTTTTTAACTGTTCAAAGGCTACATATAAAGCTCCTACTCCATCAGGAGCCATATCTTCGACATATATTTGATATGATCCTGATGCTTCATAGACATCTATTTTACCAGTTACTAATACTTTCATACCATCATATGGTGTAAATTTTAAGTTCTTATTATTAAAAGAAAACATAACTGCCGCTATTCTAGATGTTTCATCTTTTAGAGTAAAGTAATAATGTCCTCTAGAATGGGCTTTGAAGTTAGATATTTCTCCTTTTAAATATACTTTTCTAAGAAGTAAATCTTCATTTATTATTTCTTTTATATATCTATTTACTTCAGTTATAGTTATATAATTATTATTCATATATTTACCTCTCTATCTACTTTATTTTATTTTTATTTCTTAACATCTCTAATATATTTCTTACTAACATATAATGTTTGCTATAAGATAAAAAAATAATATTTTTAAAATTATCATCTAAAGCTATTTTTCTTTTTTGTTCTATATTTTCAATTAATTCTTCTAAGATAAATGGATTTAATTTATTATACATATTAATAAATTCTTGATAGTATTTATCTTCTTTAAGTAATATTTTAAGATTACTATAAATACTATTATCTACTTCTTCATTTACTCTTAATCTAGTACTAGTAAAATTAAAAGTTAAACCAAAATCTGAATATGGTGATAAATAGGCATTATCTTTACTTACCATCATTTCATAGTTATATTCTCCATTATCATTATTACCTATGAGTAAATCTAACATATAGTGCTTTATTACTTCACTATATATTTTATTTACTAATTCTTCTTTATTTATATAGTCATTAAAATATATATCTAAAGCTATTTTAATATTATCTAAAGTCATTTCTTTACCATTTAATAATTTATTAAACTTTACTAAACTATAACCTTCTCTACGATAATCTTTTGCTACTAATCCTTTTATCTCTCTAGTAGCAGTCTTTATAATCGTTGGTTCGTAATATGTGTAATTTATGTTTAAGTATTCTGCAATCGAGTTTCCTAGTAATTCATAATACATTCTATCTACTTCTTCTTTAAAGAATAATTTTCTCTTATTAATATAAAAAGAACTTTTATATCTTCCTAAAGATGTAATAGTTTTATTTTTTATTAAAGCATCAAATGTTTTCTTGTAATGTATTATTTTATAATGATTATTCACTTTTGTCTTCTACTTCGTGATATATTTTATCTAAAACCCCATTTATCATTTTTGATACTTTTTCATCTGAATATTTTTTTGATAATTCAATTGCTTCGTTTATACATACTAAATTAGGTGTATTTGTATATAATAGTTCATATACTGATATTCTAATTATTGCTTGATCGGTTAATCCTAATCTATCTATTGTCCAATTTTCTAAATATTTAGATATATTATTATCTATATCTTCTATATTATTTAGTACTCCCTCTACTAATTCTTTTAAAAATTCTGTATTAATTATTTTACGTTCTTCTAATGGAATATTATCCATATATTCTTCTATTACACCATTAGTTGTGTAATCTATTTTATTTTTTTTATATAGAAATATTTGATATAATACACGCATTGCGTTTTCTCTTGTTATTGTTCTATTTGCTTTCATTATTTCACACCTCCTTATCATTTTATCACAAATAAAAGAAAATTACTATATTAATAATGTAATTTTCTTTATTTTCTAAGCGATAATGTTTTATGTCTTTGGCGATCGTTATCTATTATTTTTATTATGTCTTGACCAAAATAATTTAAATATATATTTAATATGTTTTTATTATTTGTTATTTTATCTATGACTACTTTATATTCTTCATTACTGAATAATAACATTATAGTACGGAAAATGATTTTTATATCACTATCTTTCGATTTTATTTCATCATTTATTATACTTTTATGCATTCTTTCTAAATGTAATTCTGCTATTTTTCTTTTTACTATTAGATAACTATTGTTACTATATCCTAAGAAAGCTGAATATAAAAGTGAATCTAAATAAAGGCTCTTATCTGTTTGAAATCTTCTTTTACTAATACGTGTGATATTCTTAGGTTCTAATTCTGATATTATGATGTATTTGTTTGTTCTTAAAGTGTTTTTTTTATTTATAATAAAGGTATCTTTTATTTCTTCATCTAAAAAAGATAAATAAATATCTGTTCTTTCAAATTCTACTAATGACATTAAGTTATATACTTCTAATACTTTTTTTCTTACATTATTATTTAATTTTTCAGTTCTCTTACTTTCTAATAATCTAATTATATTTTTTTCTAAACGATTTATTATATCAGAAATAAAAATATTATCTATGTTTGTTTCTATTCTTTTTCCGGTAAGATTTTCTTTTATTACTTCTAATTCTTCTATAGTATAACTATCTAATATCTTAGATTCTTCTTTTAGTATATTTAATAGCATTTTTAGGTTAGTAGTATATTCACCACTTTCTACTTCTCCATATATTTCTAACATTAGTAATCTGTAGTAGATATTAGATAATGTTATTTCTATTCTTAATAGATTATCAATACTCATAACTTTTTTCTCCTTAAGTTACTTATATTATATCATACTTTATTTTAATGTAAAGAAAAAAGAAGTTACTTTGGACTTCTCTTTATTAGTTTGGCATGTACTACTGTTCTTTCAGTATCAGAATAGCAGGTACTTAATGTCAATATTTTATCTTCAGTAGTTAAGTTGGTACTAAAATTATGAATACTTCTTTCTTTAATAGTATTTAAGAATTTTTGATAGTCATTATCACTATTAAAATTTGTAGTTATATAATATGTTTCTTCTGGTATTTTATATACAGAAAATATTTGCCACATAGTATTTTCTGTTTCAGTAGATAGTCTTATTATATGATTATCTTTATTGTTATACCAATTTGATTTTAAGGTTTTAGATAACGAACCAAACATTGTCTTATCTAATCTACTATGAGCATAAAGTATATTATTCTTATTAGATAAATTTTTATCATTTCGATAATCTAAAAATACCCATCCAGCTTCATTGTATTTTTTATCAAATGAATGATCTAAATAATAGTTATTATCTTTTCCTTGAACATATGGATAATTTATATTGGTATTATTTACATTAATCCATCCAACAGTATCACTATTTTTTTCTTTTAATTTATTTATATCTACATCTATTAAAGGAAATTTAATGTAATACCAATAATCACTAGTTGTATTTTCTTCTTTGTTAACTAGTTCTGTATTTTCATCATCTTTTTTTTCAGTGACATCTGCAATATTATTAATTTCGTTAACTGTATCTTTTGTTTTTTTATTGTCTTTAAGCCATAATATTATTTTTAAACTACTTATAATTATTATAATAATAAATATTATAAGTAATACTATCCAAAGCCATTTGTTATTTTTTTTCTTTTTATTTTTAGGTTGTTTTTCTTCTTTTTCTTTATTAGAATCTAAATCTACCTTATAATATTTTGAATAATCTATTTTATCTAAATTATCAAGTATATTATTTGATTTACTTTTAGTAGTATCGGTATCATTATTATTTTGTTTGATAAATTCTTCATTCCAACTGTGGATAGTTGTATCTTTAGCACTAATGTAATTTAAATTATTATCATTACTGGCATGTCTAGGTATATAATCTTCATTTGTTGGAATACTATTATAATTATTTTCTTTCACATTATCACCTATTACAATTGTACTAGATTTTTTTGATATTGTAAAGAAAAAGAATAGACTTTTTGTCTATTCTAATTATCTATTTGTTTTAGCTAATTTTTTTCTTGATACTAGTACTGCTCCTGCTGAAGCTAATCCTAGTGAAGCAAGAATTAATGCTAAATTCATATCGTTAGTAGCTGGATTCTTAGTAGCAACATTATTGTATCCAACAACACCATATGTACTTAGGTGAGTTGTTGTAAATACTACTTTATCATTTTCTAATTTAGCATCTAAGGTTTCAACTAATTTTCCTTCTTCATCAAAATATACTACTTTATAAGCATCATATTTTTGCTCACTTTCAGGAATTGCAATGGCAATTGTAAATTTACCATCTTCTAATTTTTCAACTCTACCATCACCATTTAAAACATTAATTTCATATAAATTAATTAATTTAACTTCTTTTACTTTTTTATTATCTTTATATGCTTCAGTTACTTTTTCGGTACCTTTTTTAATTTCATCTTCTGTTTTTTCAGTTACTTTTAAAACTAAATCATTTCTAATAGCTTCTGCACTTTCAAATATAACTTTTTCATCAGTAGTTTCTAGTACTTTGTTTTCTACTACTGCATATGTGTTACCATTTTTGTTAACTACATATTTATCTCCAAGGAATTTTGTAACATCTGTATTAAATGTCCCACCTGCTACTGTAACATTAACTTTAGCCCATGCTGTAGTAGGATTTCCTTGAGTATTATTTACATATAATGCTTCAGCACCTGTAATTGTACCACCTGTAATATTAACTTCAATTGGTAATTGTGTAGTATGTTGTACAACAGCTATACCAGCACCAACAGTAGTACTTCCATCATCATTTGCTTTTGATGTTAATTTTTTTGCAGTACCAGTTATTGTACCACCTTTAACATTTAATTTACCTGCTCTTACTTCAATACCAGTTGTACCTGTAATAGTAGCACCATCTTCAATATTATAAGTACCATTACCTGCACAATAAACAGCAACTCCGTCATCACCAGTTGACTTTACAACTGCTCCTTTTTTGATATTAACTACTGGGCCATCTTCGTTTAAAATATCACCATTAGTAGCGATACCATTATCAGTAACTTCTACTTTACCATAAAAATCAACGCTTGCTCCGTGAGAACCATTTTTAGTATCCCAGAATATTGCTAAACCATATTTACCTTTTAAAGTAACATCTTTTTCAACAATAAGCTTTGAAGCAAAACTATCGTCTTTTGTTTCTTTTCCATATACATTAAGTCCTGAGTTAGTATCATTAGTAATAACACCACTACCTTTAACAATAAGAGTAGCACCATAAACACCAATATAAGATTTAGAACCAGTAAGATATGTAATATTATGACCATTCATATCAAGTGTTATAGTTCTTTTACCATTTATTTCAAGTTTTTGATCATAACCAGTAATATCAGCGGTTAGCTTAACAGTATCTCCATCCTTTGCTTTTTTAACCATTTCCACTAAAGTTGTGACATCTTTTGCTTCTAATACTTCAGCACTAGCAATAGGCATGGCCACCATAAATGCAAGTACTGCGACTAGAAATAATAATTTCTTTTTCATTTTCTTTTTCTCCATTTCTTAGATAGATAGTTTTTCTATCTTTAAATTAATTATACCATATCTAATATTTTGGGCAAGACTTTTTTAAAAAAAAACATTTACTTTACACAATAAATGAAAAAGAATAGACTTTTTGTCTATTTCTTTTATAGGTTTTCTTTTACTAGTTTTTTTGTTATTATTAATACTGTTCCTACTGATGATAGTCCTAATAATGCAAGTATTAATGCTAAATTTATATCGGCTGTTTTTGGATTTTCTATTATTTCAGGTACTACTTCTGTTACTATGTTATTATTACCTACTAAGCCATATGTACTTAGGTGTGTTGTTGTAAATACTAATTTACCATTAACTAACTTAGCATCTAAAGTTTCAACTAACTTTCCTTCTTCATCAAAATATACTACTTTATAATTATCGTATTTTTGGTCACTTTCAGGAATTGCAATGGCTATTGTAAATTTACCATTTTCTATTGAAATTACTTCTCTATCTTTCATTATTCTAATGTCATATATTTTAATTAATGTTGTATCTTTTATTTCTTTATTATCAATATATGTTTCTTCTACTTTTTTTGATGCTTCTTCTTTTGCTTCTTTTCCTAGCTCTTCTATTTCTAATGTATATGTATTATCAAGAGCTTTTTCACTCTCTAATGTTACTTTTTTATCTTCTGTTTCTAATACTTTGTTTTCTATTACTGTATATGTACCATTGTTTTCGTTAACTACATATGTATTTGCTATATAATTTACTACATCTGAGTTAAATGTTCCTCCAGTAATAAATGCTGTGAAATCTTCACTATATACTGAATTTGTTCCACCGTTTATAGCTTCAAAAGTACCTCCAGTAATATTTAAATTTATTGCTGCTAAATCTTCTGCAGAATTTTTTTGTGGATTGCTTTCATAGAAGGCAGTATATCCTTTGATTGTTCCATTTTTTATATTTACATTAATTGCTTTTTTTGTAGTATGTTGTACTACAGCTATTCCAGCGCCTGTAGTAGTACTACCATTACCATTTGGAGTTGTTTCTGTTGGAATTGCTGTTCCAATTATTGTTCCACCATTTACATTTAATTCTCCGGCACGAATTTCAATACCAGTATTACCTTCTATGCTAGCACCTTCTTCGATTGTCCATACTCCATATCCTGCAGCATAAATACCTTGTCCTTCTGCACTTATTTTTGCTGTATTAGAAATATTTATAACTGGTGCATTATTGTTGTCTGTTATTGAACCGTTTAAATAAATTCCAGAGCCTAGATCTCCATTTGTATCTTTCATTCCAATAGTAGTTCCGTTAACATTTACGGTTACACCATAAGCCTTGGAATTATTTTGATCGATGAATAAACCTGCCCAACCTTTTATGGTTACATTTTCTCCAATAGTTAATGTTGTATAATTAACATCTTCTACTTTTTCTGATCCTTTTATAATTATTGGTGAGAAATATGGACTTTTTTCATACAAAGTTCCTGTTCCTGTAATATTTAAATTGCCTCCTTTTAAATAAATGTATTTATTTAAAGCAAAGGCTATTTCTTTACCATTTAAATCTAGTTCTACTTCTTTATCTAGTGTAATTGTACTATTTACTTCAATATTTTCTGTCAATTTAATATCTTCACCGCTATTCATGGCACTGATGAATTCTTCTTCGGTATTGACTTCAATAGCTTTAACTCCACATGTGAAGGCAAACATTGAAATTAAAGTTGCTAATAATAATTTAGTTTTTTTCATTTTTCTTCTTCCTTTCTAGACAATTATTTGTCTATGTGCTTTATTATAGCACAATCGTATTTTATTTATCAAGGTTTTTTTTAATTTTTGATATGTTTTATGATATTTTCTTGACTTAAGTGTTTTCTTTATTATTATCTACTTCTTGATATTCGGTTATATCTTCTAAACATGTTACAAATAAATTTAGAGATATCTTATTTTTTTTATCTTCTTCATTTATAATTTTTATATTGGTTATATCTTTTATATTAGGATATTTTTCTAATATTTTTTCTTTTGCTTTAGTTATTGCTTTTTCTCTAGCAGTATTATAATCATATACTTCATTTATGATATTGGTTTCATATTCATCTTCATATATTAATGATATAGGAGTTATATTATTATTAAAGATATATTTTATATTACGATTAAAGGTTTTATATTTATGAAAATCAAAGAATGATATTCTTTTATTTAATAAATTTAATACTAATACTTTCTTTTTATTTCCTGTATATTTTATTTCATGATATTGATATGGATATTCTATATTTATATTATACCAAACTTCTCCTTGTACTTTTCCACTAGCGGTCTTAGATATTTTTTCATTGTTAGGTAATGTTATATCTGAAGATATTATTATATCTCCCTTCTTTACATAAGTATTAATACTTCTTATTTTTTCTCCACTTTCAGCATATATGTTTTTAATAACAGCATTTTTGGAAGCTACTATATTATATATCTTATTATCTTTGGGTTTATTATTTATTATTCTTTCTTCTACTCTAATAGTATACTTTGTTCCTTCTCTTATTATTTCTAACCATTCTAATGTATCTTTGTTTTCTTCAAGTATTTTGTTCTTTATTTTTTCTATTTCTTGATAATTTTTAACAAATTTATATTTCTTAATACCATTATCTTCTAGTTCTTTTGTTACTAATTTTATTATGTTTTTATTTGAATGTATTACTTCTACTTTAAATATTACATTAGATAAGGTATATATTAGTAGTAAACTTATTAGTAAAGATGATAATATAAAGATATCTTTTTTTATTCTTTTTATTATTCTTAATTTACCATAGTATCTTACTATTTTGATATTATAAATAGTCTTTAGTTTTAGTACTTTATCTAAATCTTGATAATTGATTATTAAATCTATTTCTTTATGAGATATTGGTATTACTTTTTCGATATTGATATTATTATTTATTAATCTTTTTAAGAAATTATTTATATTTCTTCCTGTTACTTTTATTTTTATACTACTAGAGAATATTTTTAATATTTTATCTTTCATAGTATCAACTCTTTCTACATAAAAGTTATATTCTCAATATTACCAGATATTAGTATTTCATTATCCATCATACGGGATATTACGAGGTTACTTCCTTTTATTTGATATATTTTATTCTGATATCTAATAGTTATTATTTTTGAAGTAAAGTCTTTAATCTCAGTATAATTAACGATATCTAACTTATTATATTTATATGTCATACTATATTCTTTTTCATTTATATAATTATCTAATCTATTTAATATTTTCATAATAATATATATGAATTAGGTTAATTTTTTATGTGAAATATTTAGTTTTTTAGGTAAATGTAGTGAAATTTTAGTAATATTTATCATATGTTATATTGAATATAAAAAAGGGGTGGATTATATGTGTAACAATGAAAACAATTCTTGTGAGAATTGCATTGCGGATATTCTAAAAGTTATCCTTATACTTCAGCAAAGTGTATGTCAAAATGACTGCTGCTTAGAGACTTGTGATAGAGGTTTCTTAGGTCAAAATAGTAGTTTCTGCTACAACACTAGACCAATAGTATTATATACTTGTGGTAATGGAAATACACCACTTGCTATGCCTATTAGCAAAGATCCAAGTATTACTACTACCAGTAATGTGTTTAGACTAGAAAAATTAGATGGCTGCTGTGCTACTTGTAGAGTACTAGCACCTAATACTGATGAATCTAGTGTCTTTCCATATGAAGCTACTAACTCATTCTTTACTATTAATTTAGGATGCTGTTGTGTACTTAGATGTCTAGATGATACTTTTGTTGACAGTATATAATAAAAAGATTGAATAGAAATAATACTTCTATTCGTCTTTTTTGTTTCTTTTTGTTATACAATTGTATGCGTATATAAATCAAAACAATTATCAATAATATATTGACTATTTGTTATAACTATAGTACAATTATCTAGGTAACACCGATAAGGGATGTTTTCTCCATTTTCTTGATTACCTCAAGGGGAAGGAGTGATTCTATGATGAAAGAGCCTTTATTAATACCCATGGGGGTTTTGGAGGTTTAAGTAGTGGAACTAGTCTTAGCATTTGCTTTGGTTATTCTCATCATTATTATCTATATTGATAATATGATGCACAGAAAATAATAAAGGCACCCTTCATGATGTAAGGGTGCTTCATGTTTACATGGAGAGAACACCTTTTGCAACTAGGTGTTACCCATTTTTATTATGGATAAATTTCTCTTTCCATATTCATTATACTAAATTTTTATTAAAATATCAATACATTTATGAAAATCAATTTTAAAAGAATTCCTGCTACATATTTATGTGGTTTTTATTTTACAGATAATTGTAATTATGAAGATTATAAGCTTCATAATTCCTATGAAGACCTATGGCTTCATAGGTAAAAAGAATAAGACTTTTTAAGGCTTATTCTTCTCTTAAAGTAATATTTAATTCTTTATTAAGTACTTTTAATATTTTCTCTACTCTAGTATTAATTTGTTCAGTAGTCATTGTACCATTATTATTACCTAATTTTATTCTTAAAGTAATAGACTTCTTACCTTCAGGTATTTTATCACCATTATATTCTTCAATAAATGATACTTCTTTAACCATAGTACTAACTATGTCATTTATCTCTTTCCAAGTAATTGAAGAATCTACTAATAGGGATAAGTCTTTTTCTACTAATGGGAATTGAGGTAAATGATTAAACTTATTAGTTCTTGATTTAAATGGTACTAATTTTCCAAAGTCTAATTCAAAGATAGCTATATTGGTTCTCTTGATACCTGATTCATTCATTGTAGATACTGATACTAATGATAATGAACCTATTATTTCATTATTTAAACTAATATTTAAGTAAACTTCTTTATCAGACCATGATGGTTTTTCTAGTCTACTTAGAGTAAGTTCTTCCATATGATTATATCTAGATAGGTTTTCTATTACTCCTTTTAATTCAAAGAATATTTCTTTTGCATTCTTACCTACTATTGCTCCAGTTAATAATTTCTTATGGATTGGTAATACTTCTTCTTCAGTAGATTCATGGTACTTACCTTTAATAAATACTTCGGCCATTTCAAATACTCTAAATGTATCAAAATATCTTAAGTTTTTACTTATTACTTCTAACATACCAGGTACTAATGAACTTCTTAGTATTCCTAGTTCTGGTGAAGGTGGTGTTGCTAATCTAATTGAAGTACTTGTATCTATTTTAGCAGCTTTTATATATTTCTCATCTATCCAAGGATATGTAAATACTTCATTAAAGTTACATCTATAGGCTAGGTATTCTCTTAATCTTCTTTCTAATGTTACTTTGGGTTGATTTACTGAACTTGTAAAGTTTACTGGTAATGGTTTTGCTTCAAAATATTCATAACCTATTAGTCTTGCTATATCTCCTAGTACATCATCTTTCATAGATACATCACCAGTACTTCGCCATGTTGGAACTACTGTCTTAAAGATATTATTCTTATATTCTACTTTATATCCTAGTCTTTCTAATGTGTCTTTTATTTCTTCTACTGTTAATACTTTACCTAATCTTATATCTAGGAATTCTTTAGATACTTCTACTACTTCGTTTTTAGTAGGATTTGGATAATTATCTCCATAGGCTATTATTTCACATTCGGGATATATTTCTTTAAATAATTGTAAAGCTAATGATAATCCTAAGTCTACTCTCTCGGTATCGATATTCTTTTCATAACGAATTGAGGCATCGGTCTTTTCATCAAATCTTTTACCTGTATTTCTTATTGTACCTGCGGTAAAGTCTGCTACTTCAAGGACTACTCCTGTTGTATCTGGTAAGATTGAATCTTTTCTACCACCTTTAATACCTGCTAATGCCATAGGCTCTTTGGTATCACATATTACTAGGTCGTCAGTAGTTAAATCTATACTGTTTTGGTCTAGTAATAATAGTTTTTCTCCCTTGTTAGCATTTCTTACGATTATTTTTTCTCCTGTTACATGAGTTCTATCAAAAGCATGTAATGGTTGACCTACTGCCATCATTACATAGTTTGTTATATCTACGATTGCATTTATTGGTCTCATACCACCATTTGTTATAGCTGTTTGCATCCATATTGGAGATGGTTTTACATAAACGTTATTTATTTCTACTGCTGAGTATCTAGGACATTTAGTGGTATCTTTTATTTCGATATTATATTTCTTTATATTTTTATCTGGTTTTATTATTTCTAATTCTTTTAATGGTACTTTGTATATTGCAGATAATTCTCTTGCTATTCCATAATGTCCCCATAAGTCTGGTCTATTGGTTAGAGACTTATTATCTATTTCTAATACAGTATCATTCATACCAATTATATCGGCGATATTATCTCCGGGTTTGCAATCTACTTCTGATAAATCAACGATTTCACTTTCATCTTTAGGTGGAAAATAGTCTTCTAGATACACTTCTGTTGCTCCACATATCATTCCATATGATGATACTCCACGCATCTTGGTTTCTTTTATTTTTACTAAGTCGCCTTCGCCATGCCAATATACTTCTGCTCCTGGTTTTGATATTACTACTTTTTCTCCTACATATAGGTTAGAACCACCACATACGATTTGGACAGGAGATTCTTCACCGATATTTACCATACATACTTTTAATTTATCAGCATCAGGATGCTTATTTACTTCTAATATTTCTCCTACTATGATATCATGGAACTTAAGGGAAGTATCTATTACATCTTCTACTTCTACTGTTCTCATTGTTAAATCATAAGATAATTGTTTATTTGTTATTTCTTTTGGTAAATCAACATATTTTTTTACCCAATTTAATGAAACTCTCATCTTTCTTACCTCCTACTTAAACTCTCTTAGAAATCTTAAATCCCCACTATGGAATAATCTTACATCATCTATACCATATCTCATCATTACTAATCTGTCTAATCCGATATTGATATAGAAACCAGTCCATACTTCTGGATCTAAGTTAGCACTTCTAAGGACATTTGGATGGATTACTCCTCCTGGCATTACTTCTATCCAACCATTGTGGTTACATACTTTACAGCCTTTACCACCACATACTAGGCATTCCATATCTATTTCATAACCTGGCTCAGTAAATGGGAAGAATCCTTCACGCATACGTACATTTACTTTTTGGCCAAATACTTTTTCTAATATTGTTTCGATCATTACTTTACCTGATGCAAATGATAAATCTTTATCTACTATTAAAGCTTCATATTGGAAGAAAGCTCTTTCGTGTCTGGCATCAGTTGTTTCGTTTCTATATACTCTTCCTGGGTATACGAATCTAGCAGGAGCTCCATGTTCTAATAAGTATCTTACGGAACCTCCTGTTAAGTGCGGTCTTAAGCATAATCTTTCTTCAGCAGTTTTATCCTCTGTTCCCTCTATCCAGTATGTATCCATTGATTGCCTAGCGGGATGATCTTTAGGAAAGTTTAGGTTATCAAAAGCAAACTTTTCACTACTGATATCATTCTCACTATATACTTCAAATCCTAAGGATAAAAAGGCATCGTTTAAGTCATAACACATTTGGGTTATTGGATGTAAGGCTCCAGTACTATTTATTTCTTTACCTGGTAATGTTACATCTATTTCTTCATCTGTAACTCTAGCGTTATCTACTAAGTCTTTATCTTTTTCATTTAGTTTTTCATCAAAGTAATTTTTTATTTCATTAGCTTTCACGCCTACTTGTTTTTTGGTTTCGACATCTAATGAACCTAGAGTTTTTAACACTTCGGTAAGTGGACTCTTCTTACCTAATAATTCTCTTCTTATTTCTTCTAATTCTTTACTAGATTTAGCACTATTTATTTTTTCTAAACCTTGTTTTTTTATTTCTTCTAATCTTTCTAACATAATTTCCTCCTTATACATTATCAAGAAGCATTATTACTTCTTCTTTACTATATTTTTTTTCATAATCTTTTATTTTCTTTATATATTCATTATGACTTATGGTTAAGTCTTCTAATGAATCATATACTATTTTATCTATATTCTTTACTCCGTACTTTATTAAATATTTTATATTTAAATCGGTATCTATATAGTTATCTTCAACTAGAGAAAGAATATAATTACTTTTATTTTTTAGTATCTTCTTATAAGTATCATTAGATACATATCTTAATAAATATTCTATATTATAGTTCATATTCACCTCTTTTTTATAATTAAAAAAGATGATACCTAAAAGGACGAATATTATTATCCGCGGTACCACCTTTCTTTATAACTATTGTTATACTACTTGGAATCTTTAACCAGATTAACGGTTAAGACTAAAGGGTGAATTCGTATTAGATATTTTATCAGGCTTCCATCATCCCCGACTCTCTATTAAACTTCTCTAATATTACTACTTCCTTATCATTGTCTTATTTTCTTTTTATACATCTAAATAATCTTTTTACTTCTGTAGTTTGATTTGTTAGAATATCTTCTTGTTTATTACCTTCACTTATATAGTTAAATCCATATCTATTTATATATTCTATTACTGCTAGTCTTAGGAGTGAACTCTTGTTTTCACTATCTATAAGTTGCATAATATAATATGGTTCTATTCTAGATAATTTGCTTATAAATTGTTGTCTTTGTTCATTATTCATAAATAGACACATATTATCTATGTTAATCTTTCCCATAAATATGTCATCTAGGACACTATTTAGTTTACTTTGTTTATATTCAAAACGATATTTGGGATTATTTGGTAATTCTTTAGATAGGATATCTACTGCTTCTGGTGTTAGATTGTCTGAAGCACAAGTATAAAAACTACTTATATTATCTAATCTATATATATCTCTAAATTCTTTCCTTGTGATTAATTGTTTAGCTAGAATAGGATTATATTTAGATACTTCAGAGAATTCTATTTCTCTAGGATACATCATACATACAGCCTGAGTTATCTTTTCATCCTCTCTAATATACTTGAATTCATTTTTTAAAATACTTCCTTTTCTTGGAAAGTTATTATATTCTATGCATAAGGCTTCAATTGCTTTAGCATATAGATATAGTTTAAGGTCTGCTCCCATATCTTGCATTTTGTATAGTTCATCCATTGATGGCATAAATACTTCTTTCATAACTAATTCCCCCTTTTAAATATAATTATATAGTCATTAAGTCTTTTTCTTTTTCTTTTAATTTTTCATCAACTATTTTATTATATTCATTTATTAATTCTTGTACTCTTTCATTACCTCTTTTTTCTTCATCTTCTGGTAATTCTAGATTACTTAATGCTTTATTAGCATCTTGTCTTATATTTCTTAAAGCTATTTTTGCTTCTTCTGCTAAAGCTTTAACTTGTTTTACTAAGTCTTTTCTTCTATCTTCAGTAAGTGGTGGTATTACGATAAATACTACTTCACCATTGTTATTAGGAGTTACTCCTAAGTTTGCTTCAAAGATTGCTTTTTCTATTGCTCCTAGGCATGATCTATCAAATGGTTTAATTGATAGTTGTCTTGCTTCAGGAACGGATATATTTGCTAAACTTTTTAATGGAGTTGGTGTTCCATAATACTCTACCATCACACCATCTAACATATTAGGATTTGCTCTTCCTGCTCTTACATTAGTAAACTTATTTTCTAATGATTCTATTGTTAACATCATCTTTTCTTCTGTATTTAATATTGTTTCTTCCATAATTTCTCCTTTTTATATATGCTATTTTATCATACTTTATATAATTATTCAAGCATTTTTGGTTTTTATTTGCAAGTAAAGCTTGTAATCCTTACTTGTCATTTATAGCCTAGGGTCTATAAATGATGCATCAATATGCTTATTATATATAAGTTATTATTTTATTAAAAAGACCTATTTTACATTTTGAAACGATTTCATTTTACATTTAGGCGAAAAATAAGATAATCTATAAAGACTATCTTATTACAATATTAACTATTCTATTTGGTACACAGATTACTTTAACTATTTCTTTTCCTTCAAGCCATTTTTTAATTACTTCACTATTCATAGCAAGTTCTTCTAATTCTTCTTTAGATGAATCTTTCTTTATTCTAATAGTATCTCTTACTTTACCATTTACTTGAACTGCTATATCTATTTCATTATCAATAGTTTTTTCTTCATCATATGTAGGCCATGCTCTATCACAAATTGGAGTATATCCTAAACTTTCATTTAATTCTTCAGTTATATGAGGAGCAATTGGATTTAATAAGTCTAATAATACTCTATAATCACCTTTAGTAATTGTTTCTTTTTCATCATAAGCATTTACTAAAATCATAAGTGTAGAAACTGCTGTATTATAAGCCATATGAGTTAAATCATAGCCTACTTTTTTAATACTCTTATTTATTATTACTTCTAAATCTTTAGAGTATTCTTCTTCAGTAGTTACTTTATCTTTTAATCTAATTACTCTATCAATAAATCTCTTACATCCTTTTAATGAGTCTGTACTCCATGGAGCATCTTGTTCATAATCACCCATAAACATTTCATATACTCTTAGAGTATCTGCTCCATAGTCATTAACGATATCATCAGGATTGATAACATTACCTTTACTCTTACTCATCTTTTCATTGTTATCACCAAGTACCATACCATGACTAACTCTCGTCCAAATCATTTCTTTTTTAGGTACTAAACCAAAGTTATATAACATTTGTACCCAGAATCTAGCATATAGTAAGTGTCTGGCTGTATGTTCCATACCACCATTATACCAGTCTACTCTATTCCAGTATTTCATAGCATCCATGCTAGCAAATTCTTTATCATTATGTGGATCCATAAATCTTAAGAAATACCAAGATGAGCCAGCCCAGTTAGGCATAGTATCTGTTTCTCTTTTAGCAGGTCCACCACATTTAGGACAGGTAGTATTAACAAAACTATCTATCTTAGCTAATGGTGATTCACCTGTGTCAGTTGGTTCATATTCAGCAATATCAGGAAGTAATAATGGTAAATCTTTTTCATCCATTGGCTCCCAACCACATTTATCACAATAAATCATTGGTATTGGTTCACCCCAGAATCTTTGTCTAGAGAAAATCCAATCTCTCATCTTATAATTATTAACTCTTCTAGCTATTCCTTCTTTTTCTAATTTATTAGTAATTGCTTCTTTAGCCTCTTCAACTGTCATTCCAGTAAACTCTTCTGAATTTACTAGTTTACAACCTTTACCTAAATAATCATGCTTTTCAAAAGCTTTAACACTAGTATCTCCTCCTGATATTACTTCAACCATCTCTAGATTATGCTCTTTTGCATATTCAAAATCTCTTTGGTCATGAGATGGTACTGCCATAACTGCTCCGGTTCCATAATCTCCTAGTACGAAGTCTCCTAAGAAAATAGGCACTTCTTTACCATTAATTGGATTAATGGCTTTAATACCTTTTATTTCAACACCAGTCTTACCTTTATTAAGTTCAGTACGATCCATACTAGATTTCTTTGATGTTTCTAAAATATAGGCATTTACTTCTTCTTTGTTTTCTACTCTAGGCATTAATTCTTTAATTAATTTACCATCTGGAGCTATTACAAAGAATGTTATACCATATACTGTTTCAATACATGTTGTAAATACTGAGAAAGAGCCTCCTCCTACAATATTAACATCTAGTTCAACACCAGTAGATTTACCTATCCAATTTATTTGGCCTAATTTTACTCTTTCTTTGAAATTAGTATCATCAAGTCCGGTAAGTAAATCTTCAGCATATTCACTCATCTTTAACATCCATTGTGATTTTTCTTTTTGGACTACGGCTTCACCACATCTTTCACAAACACCACCGGCAGCATCTTCATTAGATAATACTGTCTTACAATTTGGGCACCAGTTTACTGGTACTGTTGCTTTATAAGCCATTCCATGTTTATAAAATTGCAAGAATTGCCACTGTGTCCATTTATAGTATTCTGGATCAGTAGTAGAAAATTCTCTACTCCAATCAAATGAAAAGCCTAATTTTTTCATTTGTCCTTTAAATGTTTTAATATTTTCTTTTACAGCATCTTTAGGATGGATATGATTCTTGATAGCATATTGTTCTGCTGGTGCACCAAAAGCATCCCATCCCATTGGATATAATACATTATATCCTTCTCTTCTTTTCATTCTAGCAAGTGCATCTTGAGCAGTATAACTTCTTACATGTCCAACATGAAGTCCGCTGCCAGATGGATAAGGAAACTCTACTAATATATAGTAAGGCTTTTTATCACTACCTGTAACTGCTTTAAAGCTTTCGTTATTATCCCAATATTCTTGCCATTTTTTTTCTATTTTTTTAAAATTATACATTCTATTACCTCTCTTCGTGTTTTTTGTTTTTTTGATAGTATCTTCCAAGCACTCCATAACATATTATAATAAGTAATGCTATTATAACTATACCACATAGTAATTGCCAAAACCATTTATTTAATAATTTTGATACTATCATATAAGTCGTTACTATTATAAAAGTATTTATAAAACCTGATATATACATAAATCTTTTATAATTAACATCTTTATTACTCAGTTTATATAAACTCAGTATATAATAATATTCTACTGGTACTTTATTCTTATTATACTTAGTTTTCTTTCTAATAAATATGAGGTAATAGAGAAGAAAAACCAAAGCATAACAAATTATGTATTCTAATAATATTTTTAATATTTGCATCATCTTATTACCTCCATATATCTGTGTATTATACTATATTTTTTGAATGTATTCAAGTAAATTAATAAATATTTTTATATATTTACTATCTAATCCTTTTCTTTTTAATTTTCTAATTGCTATTCTCTTTTTACGAACATCAATATCACTAAATAATACTTTATCTATTTGTTCTTTTAACTTAGTAGTTATATTTATATCATATAATATTTCTTTTATTTCTTCATTTACTAAACTAACTGAACTAACTAATGAATCTTTACCCTTAATATTTATTTCTAGATTTCTACCTATTAATAAATCTTTTACTTCTACTATAAAGTCATCTTTATCATAATAGTAATTATATTTAATGTTTTTATCATTTATTGTTACTTCAGTAATGTTTTTTATATTTTTAAATCTTATTAGATAACTTCTAGTGCTTACTAGGTTACGACCATTTTCTTTACTAATTTTAAAAGTATAATTATCTTCTTCATAATGATAGTTAAACTTAGTTATCATATATAGTCCATTTTTATAATTATTACTAAAGCCATCATCTTCATATAGTGAATACTCTCCATCACTAAGTGGATATACAAGTACTTCTAAAGTAGCAGGTATTTCTTCTTTGATATTTATACTTTGAGGAATAATGGCTCCTGCTTTAACAAAAACTGGATAATCTTCATCACGATAGAAGTTATTATAACTTTTATCGCCAATAAATTTTTTACCTTGTAAGAAATCAAACCAAATTCCATTTGGTATGAATACTTTTTTCATAACTCTATTTATAATAGTATTCTTTTTTTCAGTAATTGGAGCTACAAAGAAATCTCTACCAAAAAAGTATTGATTTTTATATGTGGGTTCATCTATTATTTTTGAATAATCATAATAGAATGGTTTTACTATACCATGACCGGTAATATGATAATTATAGCTTTCACTATATAAATATGGTATTAATTTATATCTTAAATTCATATAATATTCAATATTTTTTTCAATAGTAGGGCTCCATTTCCATGGTTCTCTTTTATAATATTTACCACCTTCACTAGCTAATAGAAAGATTGGTGAAAAGCAAGCAAACTGCATATATCTTAAATATAATTCATCTTCTTCAATACCGCCTTTATAACCTCCTATTGGATGTGCTATATAAGATACTCCTATGTTATATCCTTGAAGATTATATCTAGGAAGTAAATTTAAAGTAGTCCAATTAACTAGTGTTTTACCACTCCATATAATTGGATATCTATGAGGTGCAATACCGCTATTACGAGTAAGTATTAAGCCTCTTTGATTACTAATTACTTTTTTACCATAATGGTAATGATCTAACTTCCATAAGTTTATTCTATCTAAGGGGTTATTATAATCTATACTAAAGATATTTACACCCATACTTTCTAAATTATTAATAAATAAATTAAAGTATAATCCTATTTTATCATTACTAAAAGGAATAAAACTAAATTTATTAGCCTTAATATAATTGCTAATCAATTGATAGTCATTACTACCTTCTTTTATTTCATATTTAGGATTAATAGTTACTCCTAATTTGATATTATTACTATTTAAATAATTACTTATATTCTTTAAATTAATACTTGGTGTATAACCATTGTTTTGATCATGCCAACAGTCTCCTAGTAAGAAGATTGATATAGGAATATTATCATGATTAAATCTATCTACTAACTCTTTTATCTCTTCTTCTTTATAATTATTATTCTTATACCACCATGCTCCAAGAGCATATCTAGGTATCATGCTAGGATAACCAGTTAAAGTAAAATAATCATTTAAACATCCTTCAAAATCATTATCATACATAAATAAATATAAGTCTTTAATATCTTTATCTCTTTCTATAAACATATCATTTTCATCTAATACTAAGGACCTACTGTCATCTAAAAGACAAAAACCATCTAAAGAATATAAACCCTTATCTAAGACAATTTTATCTTTAACACTATCAATAGAATAATTAATACCTCTTAAGTTTCTTACTTCTGGGTTATTAATCTGCCATTCCTTCTTAGTACCATTAATGACAGCCTTAATATTACTAGATAATATTCCTGATTTAATAGGACTATCTTTAACATAAGTTAAAGTAAATACACCAGTATTTATCTCTATCATAGAATCACTTTCAGTAATAAAGTAATCTATCTTAGGAAAACTTCTGTTAATTATAAGAGAAGTAGGTCTATCTTCGAATAGACCCTTCTCACTATATTCAATTCTAACAAGTCTATGAGATAAAACAGTAATTCTAAACTTCTTACCTACTATATAAGCATCTTTATTACTAATTAACTTACTTTTATCTTCAACATAATAATTAGTTATATTCTTCATTGCTATTTCACCTCTTTATTCTTTTTATATTTGTAGTAATTTTTACGCAGAAATCTGATATGGAGCTGAACTTGATCCTGTTCCTGTCTTAATACTTAGTTCAGAGCCCAGATAAAGGACTGGTGTGACCCCACTTGCAACATAAGGATAATTGTCATAGTGATATACATAGCCGGTTGAACGAATATTCCATACAATGACGGGATCGCCAGAGAAAGGAGTCAATAACCAATTACTAGAAGTCATCATACTCTTCATCCAGTTATTTGATGTACAGGTACTATCTCTATAATAAAATAATGTCTTAGTACACTTTCCTAAGTCGGCTGCATAACCATAATCACTTGGATATGCTAGAGCTATCTTGCCAATCCATGATGTTGGCCTTCCAGTATATACACTTCCTGTACTTCTTTCATATTCATACATCTGATTTGAATATACTGAAGAATCATCCCATCCTAGTAGTGAATAAGTATTATCTAATATCATACTTCTTGTTTCAGCATTCTTTATTCCAGTACTTGTAAAATCACATGTGGTTGTAGCATTATTCTGCCCTGTATAGCAGTTACCACTCTTGGCATTATAATATAAACTTCCTCCAGTAGCTTCTGATTCATAACCTGGATTTAATATTTTCATTAATCTAGCATCTGTCCAGTCATTTTTTCCATAGTTATCTTCTGCTCCAGTTGATGTATTTTTATTATCCCATGAATATTCTCCTATCTGACTACCTCTTATTAGTTTTAATTTGCCATTAAAGACTCCAATTATACGCCATGTTTCACATGTAGATGATGATTGATTAGAGTAATCGGAACAATTAAAATAAATATAATTATTTGGTGATGCTCCATAATATCTTAGGTTTCCTCCAATGTCTTGCATTAGACTGTTTGTTGTGTCATAGTTATATGTTATTCCATTATTAATTACTTTTGTGTTAGGACTATATATTTTATAAAAATATTCTCCTGTTGTTCCATAAGGATTTGCACTTATTGGTTTCATTGAAGCTTCACATCTTATAATTGCACTTATCGAAGTATTTTCTGCATACATATAATCTTCTGCATTTTCATCAAGCCACAAATATACTGTATATTTTGTTGATGTTGTTTTTAATGGGATGTTTACTGCTAATGGAACTGTATCACCAGAAGTAGTTCCTGTTAATTGACCATCAGCTATTTTAGTAGTTCCTTCTAATACTGTATATTTTAAGGCACCACTGTTACTTAAATTAGCACTTATATTAGATATATCTAGATATATATGACCATAAATAGTATAAGTATTATTTTTTTTATATAGTGTAACACTTAGATTATTACCACTAGTGTAATCAGAGCCTGGATTTAATGCTGCAGATGTTATATTTGTTCCTTTAGTATAATTAATATAATAATCTAATCCTCTAGTTATGGTATCTACATTAATCGTAGCTATTACATATTTATAATAAGCGTAGGCACTACCTAGTATAGATAATACTAAAAAGCTTATTCCAAGTATCATATACATTTTACTTTTATCTTTTATTTTTTTCATATACATTCCTCACTATCATACTAAAATAATGATATCATAATTAGTAAAAAAGTGCAATATTATTGCACCCTTTTGTTTATTATTTTTCTCTTAATTGTATAAAATATTATGGTTATAAATATATAGAATATTATTACTAATATACTTTTAGTTATACTTGTTATATTTACTTTTATTATAAAGGTAAATAATATTAATATTAATGAATATATTATATTTTCATATATTATATTTAATATATCATTAAAGTTATTTATTAATGATAGTTTTAACTTTTTATTTATTAATATTATTCCTATTATTGTACTTATTATAAAGCCTAATATTATTGACATTAGTGACCCGCTTGCCATATCGTATCCCATACGATATGATGAGTTTATAATAGGAATATTTGTTATTATGCTTATTATTAATCCTATTAATAATGTAATAAATATATTTTTACTTTTATTACATATCATACTTATTTTTATTATTATACTATATAATATATAGAAGAATAATATATAACTAACATTTAAAATAATATTTATTTCATTATTAAATATTATATTATTTAATGGTTTAGATATAATTATTAATAATATTGTAATAGATAATGTAACATTTGTTATTTTATTGATAAAATTATAAATGTTATAATCTTCTTTATTTTTTATTTTATCTAGTAACATATTAAATTTATCTATATAGTTATTTTTAATTAATAAATAAATGAAATAGATAATAATTAATCCATATAAATAAGTATTAGTGATATAAGTACCTACTACATCATAGGTATAATTATATTTATTTATTAATAAAAAGTATAACATTATAATTGAAGTATAGAAATAAGAACTAGTTATAACATTATATAATACTTTAATTTTATTGGTAATAATACTTCTTTTGATTATTTTTATATAATTATTTTTATTTTCTTCTCTTTTCTTACTACATTTATTATTTTTAAAAATTATGAAATAAAATAATAAATTAAAAATAATAAATGGAAGTAAACTTATTAAATATAAAATACTTATATTAATATAGTTATCTAAATTTAATACTTTATATAGTATTATAATTGTAATTATAGTTAAGATAATATTTGTTATTTTATATATATTTATTAAGTTATTACCTAGTTTTTTGTATTTTCCTATGCTAAAGTATTCGCTTTCTAATTTTATAATATTATTAGTAAATATATATATACACATAGATATATTTACTAATGTTATTCCTTTGATATTTATTAATAAACCTATTAAATAACTTATAAGCATTAATATAATAGTAATAATACCTATAAATATAATGCTACCTTTTAATATCTTTTTATTAGAATAATAATATTTATTATCATAATATTCTTGTATTTTATTTTTAATATTCATAGTGCTAAAGATACTATTAAATAATAATAACAAGCTAAAACTTATTGTTAATAGAAACATATTAGCATTTCTAGTAAAATGATATAATATCATTAATAATATAAAATATAATAGATATATTACTTTTTTCATTTGTTTTTTACCTCTCTTAAGTAGATTATATCGAAAAAATACGAAAAAAGCAATTTTTTTTATAAAAAGGGTTGATTTTTTTAAACTAATGTTGTACAATTTATATTGTCTGATGTCTTGGTAGCTCAGCTGGATAGAGCAATCGCCTTCTAAGCGATCGGTCTGGAGTTCGAATCTCCACCAGGACACCACTTATAATAAATAATTCTTAAGCAGTTTGCTTAAGAATTTTTTTTATATTAAAAATTAGCAGGTAACTTTAGTTACCCGCTAATACAGCATTCTCACCTGTTGCATATAAATCAAATGATAATTTTTTACTTTGCATAGTATTTGGATTAGTGTAATCTTTACCATTAAACCATAAATATAGGGTGTATTTGTCAGCACTATTAGTACTGACATCTCTTCCAGTAAATAATGTTAGTGTTGTTACTCCACTAGTGGCATAAGCTATGCCACTAGTATTTGTATTAGAATTGTATACTCCAAAATTGCCCTTTTTAACTAATGTTGAACTGTTATAATATATTTCATATTCAAATGATTTTTCTTTTAATTCATCAGGCATAGTAGTAAGATCCATGTATAAATTCATTGTAACTCCTGCTTTACTTGCTTTAACTGTAATATCTTTTTTTATTCCTTCTTCTTTAGAAGCAGTAGGAATAATAGTACTGGTAATATTTGAACCCCCATTAAAAGTAACTGTACCACCATCTATTTTTACATTTACATTCATGTTATCACTACTACTCCATTTGTAGTAGGCATAAGTGCCTCCTAGCATAAGAAGAAGTAATAAAACTACTCCAATTATAAATTTCTTGTTATCCATAATGTTACCTCATTTTTTATATTTAATTTTTCGCCTTACGGCGAATTACTATTCCCCGCTTTTTTTATTTTGGGACTCAAGTTGCAAAGCAACTTGGCGTCCTTATATATATCCATATTTCTATTACCGAAGAACGTTACTACTTAATCATTTACTATAGCCAATATTTCTTCTTCATTATCTACCCTGTTACCTCTTTTTTATATTTGGTTCGTTCGCCTTACGGCAAATTTGCTCCTCTTCATGAAGACTTCGCTTACGCTCAGCCTGGTCCCCTGCGGACCGAGCCCGCACGGAGAACTTTTTTTGATGGGTATCCACTACCGAAGAAGGAATATCAATCTGCCTGCTTATGCGAACAATTGATATGGCGCTGAACTTGATCCTGTTCCCAACTTGACGGCTAGTTCAGAGTTTAGATAAAGGACTGGCACGACCCCATACGCATAATAAGCAAAGCTATTGCTGCCCACAAGGCCGGACGAAAGGACATGCCACGCAAAGAACACGCTGCCGGAATCAGGGGTTAACAACCAGCCATGATTTGGTGCTATTATAGTTTTCATCCAGTTATTTGATGTACATGTACTATCATTATAAGCACTTAATTGTTTATTAAGACACTTTCCTAAGTCTGCGGCATAGCCATAGTCACTTGGATATGGTAAGGCTATCTTGCCTGTCCATGTTGTTTCTCTACCACTATATACTTTTCCGGTACTTCTTTCATACTCATATATTTCATTTGCATATACACCATTTGAATTCCATCCTAATAATGAATATGTTTCTTCGGAGATTAAACCTCTTGTTTTATCGTTTTTAATTCCGGTTCCTGTAAAATTACATGTTGTTGTAGCATTGTTTTGATCTGCATAGCAGTTACCACTTTTTGCATTATAATATAAACTACCTCCAGTAGTCTCAGATTCATAGCCTGGATTTAATAGTTTCATTAGTCTTGCTTCTGTCCAGTCATTTTTACCATATGCTGATTCTGCTCCAGTTGATGTATTTTTATTGTCCCATGAATAATCTCCTATTTGACTACCTCTTATTAGTTTTACTTTTCCTTCAAATACTCCAATTATACGCCATGTTTCACATGTAGATGATGATTGATTTGAATAATCTGAACAATTAAAATAGATATAATTATTTGGTGATGCTCCATAATATCTAATGTTACCGCCTACATCTTTCATAAGACTATGAGTAGTATCATACTGATAAGTTATACTATTATTTGTTACTGGTGTTTTAGAAGCATTATTATATAAGTTGGATATTAAGGATGCAGCACTCATTGGAGCAGTTCCTTGGGTAACTGTTGCTTCAATAGATGTTTTAAAGTTAGTAGAATTTGAACCAATATCATTATTAGCTTTATCTCCATCAATATAGAAAATTACTAAATATGCTAATGTCGTATCTTTAGATAATTGTGCTTCTTTTATTTTTAATGTACCAGTACTAGTGATAGAACCAGTTGTTACTATATCAAATGTTTTACCATTTAAAGCTGAAGTACTAATGGTAGTATAGGTGCTTGGATTATATGAAGCAAGTACATATTTTAAGGCTCCTGTACTTTTTCCTGATGAAGTAAATCCTGAATTTAGGGTTGTTGTTTTTAGATTTATAGTTAGATAACCATCTATTGTACAACTACTTTTTAGTTTAGCAGTTATATTGGTTACTACCATACCTGTTCTTATTGTTATTTGATTGCTATTTACTACTTGACTTTTATCTAGTAATAATAAATCACTACCTGTAATATTGGATCCTTTTACTGATTCTACTTCTAGACATTCAGAAGTACCTGTGATAGTTATATTACTACTACGCCAGCTTAAAATAGCATATGTTAAACCCGATATTAACAGTATAAATAATATTATTCCTAATACTACTCCATATATTTTTATTTTCTTATTTTCCATATGATACTCACCTTCCATATTCTCTATATAAAGTATATCATTTGTTAAAATATTAGTCAAATAAAAAACTTAATTTCTGAAAAGAAATTAAGTATTATTTAATATCATTTATATTTATTGTATATATTTCTTCATTATTTACTAAGAAAGATACTGATTCTAAGTTATCATATACATTATTCATAGATAAACTTATAGTATATATTACTTCTTCTAGGATGTTCTTTTTATCTAGATCATTTAATAATAATTCATTAAAATTTAATTTTAATTTATTATTATCTAGTTCATAATCATTTAATTCTGTATTAGCATTTAAATAACTCATTAAATTAGTTTGGTATATAGGACTACTTCCTAATTCTTTAATTATTATTTTTACTACATCACTATCTTTGCTATTTATATATTTTGTTACTGGTACATAATATTTGGTATCGTTATAAGTACTTGTATAATATGTTGTATATGATAATATATCATTTAAGTTAGATAAATCATAGCTTTTATTTATACCATAACTTTTATCTAGTACTGTTGGTATATTTGTTTTACTATTGGGTAATTTATTTAGTATATCTCCTTCTACTTTTATTATTACTTTATCTATACCATCTATACTTGTTAAAGTATAAATGATTGATTCAATCATTTTATCTTCATCTTTATCATTTACTTCTAGTAATTCTTTAGAAAAATTTATTGTTAAGATATTTTCTTGTAAATTTATATCTTTTATTGTTACATCTGGTGGTATTATACTTCTAAAACCATTTGGTATAATGTTATTTTTAGTACCTCCTACTACTAGGCCTTCTAATAAGTCTTTAGCTAAATCTACTCCTTCACATTTACATGTGGGTATAGTTGTTCTAGCTACATAGTCATTACTATCTACTAAATATATTGTACTTTCTACGTTATTATAATTATACTCTATACTATTATTTTTTAAATCTATATCTTTTCTATTACTTGGTATTAGATATATTACTAATAGTAAGATAATAGCAGTAGTAGATACTATTATTTTTTTTATAGACATTTTCTTTAACATGTTATCACCACTAAAATATATGTTTTTAATTTATATTTTATACAAAAAAGAAGCTACTTATTTAGCTTCTACGATTAACTTAATAGCGGTTCTTTCTTCTCCATCTATATTTATATCAATAAAGGCTGGAGTACATACTAAATTCTTTCCTGATGGAGCGACAAAGCCTCTTGCTATAGCTACTCCTTTTATAGCTTGATTAAGTGCTCCTGCTCCTATTGCTTGTACTTCTACTACTCCTTTTTCTCTAAATACATTAGCAAGAGCTCCTGCTACTTTATTAGGCTCCGACTTTGATGAAACTTTAATTGTTTCCATAATTATTTTATCATTCCTTTCTACATTAAAATATATGTTTATAAAAGAAATAAATAACAAAAAATAGTAGCTTAAATTTCGCTACTATTCTTCTTTTTATATAAAATATATGCTAATAATGATAATACTACTAATACTATAAAGCATACTATTCTAAAGGTACTATTTATTCCTCTTTTTATTGGTTTAGTATATGGAGTATCCTTATCTACTACTAATTCTATATCGGTAGTATTTTTATCAATAGTCCATATATAAGTATTATCTTTTATTTTATCAGCGTTATTTGATGCTACTTTTAAATTACTTGCTACTGCTATATTTATTTTTTTACTATATAAGCAGTAAAAGTTTCCACTTAATCTTATACTATAATAATTATCTAACTGTTCTATTTCATGGTTTTCAAAGCAGGTATTTATTATTGTTGAATTTATAAAATCTTCCATAGTATAATTATAACTAAATGTATAATCTATATTATTACCATTATCTTTTAATGATTTTTGATAAATTTCTTCTTTATTATAAATTGGTTTTTGTTCTTCATTAATAATAGAATATATAGTACTTATATCGGTTGCTTTGCTATTTTGCTTACTTTCTTCTTTAGTTACTGTACCTGTTATTTTTTCTTTTAATATATTATCATCTATTTCTAAATTATAATTTACTGTACATCCTGTTAAAAGTAATATACTTAATAACATTATTATTTTCTTTTTCACTAGCCATCACCTCTATTTATACCAAGAACCATAAGCTACTATTTCATCTGAGTTTATATTTCTTGTTCTTTCTCTTACTAAACCTGGTTCTCCAGTATTACCTTCAATTGTATAAACATTACTACTATCTGAAGATGTTACTATTCCTACATGGTCAGAGCACTTTCTTACTTTATCCCATTTTCCATAGCTGCTTCGACATTCTCCATTAGTCCACTGATAAAAAATGATGTCTCCTGCTTTTGGTGTATAACTTCCTCCATAAGCTTTAGAATACTCAAATGTTATATTACTATTTGCTCCGCTTCTGAAAGCAGGCCACATGCCGCTAGCACTATTATCATTTATTGGTCCGGCTGCATTGATATAACTATATAGTGTTTGTCCTTGAACAGATACTTGCTTTAATGCCCAAGTAGTAAATTGAGCACACCAAGCATCAGTTGAAAAACCATACTTTTTATCATCATTATTATTTCCTAATTGTCCACTTAGAACTGTTACTAAACCTTGAGCTACTATTTTTGAACCTTTATTCTCAAAAGTTATTTTGTTATCATTTGATTTATTTTCTTCATTTTCTAGTAATTTGTCAAAATAAGAAAAATCACCACTTTGAATGTTTTTTATACACTCTTTATAAGCAACACCAATACCTGCTTCACTTAATAAGTTCATAAATACATTTACTATCCATGGTATGCAAAATACTATCATAGCATTAATTATTCTTTGTACTACTATTTTAGAATTTTTTACTGCTTTTTCTTCACCACTTATTACTACTTTACTAAAATCTATTAATATCATTATTATTAATCCTATTGGTAATAATGTAAAGACTAAATCTATTAATAAACTTCCAAAATATATTATTCTTAAAATTCCTGGATGCTGACAGGTATCAAGTAAAATATACATATAAATCACTCACTTTTCTATATTTAGTATACATTATTTTTTTGTTTTAGGCAAGAAAAAAAGAGAAATCTAATGTTTCTCTATATGAATTAATCCTTCGTATACTTCTTCTAATGCTCTACCTATATTTTTTTGACATTTATAGTCTTTAATAGGCATTTGATAATATCCTGTTTTAGTCATTTGTTTAGCTCTATCTGATACTACATAAACTAAAGCATACTTTGAATCTACAATATTTAATATTTTATCAATTGAAGGATAAATCACTATTATCACACTCCCTTATGATATAAGAATATAACATATTAATTATAAATGCAATAGTCTTTACATAAATTTTACATAACAATTTTTTTATTATATCCAATAGATTTAATTTTAACTTTAGATTTTACTATTATATTTTTTTGATATAATAATTCTTCTAATTTATCCACTAACATTTTAATTCTTCTTGAAATATAAGACTGTGATACACCTAATATATTAGATATCTCTATTTGTGAATAACCATCCCTAAAATATAAATTAAATAAACATTTATCTTTACTATTTAGTAAATTAATTACACCATTTATATCTTTAATTTCTTCCTTATCCATATAATCCCCTTCTATATTTATTGAAGGATCAATAATTAAATCATTAAGTGTAAGATCATCATCTCCTATCAGTTCATCTAATGAAACATATCTATAAGATTCTCTTCTAATATACATAAGTATCTCATTATCAATACATTTACTAGCATATGTAGTAAAAGTACATTTTTTATCTAGTCTAAAAGTATCCACTGCCTTTATAAGTCCAATCATACCATATGCAACAATATCTTCCATATTCATATTAATATTACTAAATCTTTTATAATATCTGTAGAAGACTAATTTAATATTATGTAATATTATTGTTTCTCTTACCTCTATATTATTATCTTTCATTAACTTAAAATTTCTTTCTAATTCTTCTCTACTAAGTACTTCATAATTATATTTATTTATCATGTTTCCTCCCAAAAAAAGCAGTACCATTCTCGATACTGCATTATATTTTATTAACTATTTATAATATTATGACATCTATCGCAGATATCACCATTTAAGTGATCAACATAGTTCCAGCATCTATTACATTTTTCACCAGTACTCTTTTCTACTACTACTTCTTCTCCATCGGTAGTATATTCTACTTTAGATACAATAAATAATTGATGTAAGTAAGAACCTAATTTTTCTTTTACTTCATTATATTTTGGTTCTAAGTTAATCTTAACTACGGCTTCTAGAGCGGATCCTATTAATTTTTCATTTCTTGCTTCTTCTAGTTTTTTATTTACTTTATCTTTTAGTTCAAAAAATAAGTTAAATAATTCTTCTACTTCAGCACTATCAGAGTATGTTACTACTTCTGGCATATCTGTTAGATGTACTGATTCTTCAGTATGTGGAAGTAAACTATATACTTCTTCACTAGTATATGGAAGAATTGGCGCAAGTAGTTTTACCTCATTATTTAGAATGTTATATAGTACTGTTTGTACACTTCTTCTTACTAGAGAATCAGCTTTTTCGATATATAGAATATCTTTAGTAAAGTCAAGATAGAAGTTTGATAATGTGAATGATACAAAGTTATTAACTAATTTATATACGTTTTGGAAGTTATAGTTATTATATTCTTCTAGAACATTCTTAGTAAATTTATTTAATTCATTCATCATATATTTATCATAGTATGGCATATCTTCATATTTAACACTATCTTTAGTATAATCAAAGTCTTTTAAATTACCTAACATAAATTTATAAGTGTTTCTAATCTTACGATAGCTTTCTTTTACTTGTTTAATTAGATCATCACTAATTCTTACATCTTCTGTATAATCAGTTGAAGCAACCCATAGTCTTAAGATATCTGATCCATGTAATCTTACCATATCTGCTGGTACTATTACATTACCAAGACTCTTACTCATTTTATTACCATTACCGTCTAAAGTAAAGCCATGGGATACTAATTCTTTATATGGAGCTTTACCTGTTACTGCTACTCCACAGATTAATGAACTATTGAACCATCCACGATATTGGTCTGATCCTTCTAGATACATATCTGATGGATATGGTAATCCTTTTTCTATTAATACACCATTCCATGTGGATCCTGAATCAAACCATACATCCATGATATCTTCTTCTTTAGTAAAGTTTCCATTTGGACTAGCTGGATTTGTATATCCTTCTGGAAGAAGGTCTTTAGCTTCTTTCTCAAACCATACATTAGAACCATATTTTCTAAATAAGTCCGCTACATGCATCATAACATCATAGTCAACGATTTCACTTCCGTCTTCATTATAAAAGATTGGAATTGGTACACCCCATACTCTTTGTCTAGAGATACACCAGTCTCCACGATCATGAATCATGTTATATAATCTCTTTTTACCCCATTCAGTATGGAATTTTACATTGTTTTCTAGTTCTTTTAGAAGATCATCTCTAATCTTATCAATACTACAGAACCATTGCTTTGTAGCTCTAAAGATAATTGGTTTCTTAGTTCTCCAGTCATGTGGGTATGAGTGGGTAATGAACTTTAATTTTAGAAGTACGCCTAGTTCATCTAATTTTGCTGTTACGGCTTTATTGGCATCTTCAAAGAATAATCCATTAAATGGACCAGATAGTTCATTTAATACACCTTGATCATCGATACCGTTTATCATTTCTAGGTTATATTCTTTACCAATAATAAAGTCATCTGCTCCATACATTGGTGCTATATGTACTAGTCCAGTACCTGCATCTAGAGTTACATGGAAGCCATCAATTACTGGTGCTACTCTATCCATAAATACATGTTTATATTTTACTCCTGCAAATTTATCACCAGTAAATACATTTACTACTTCATAGTTTTCCCAACCGAACTCTTTAGCTAAATCTTCTAGTAGTTCGTTTGCTACAATATAGTATTTATCATTAACTAATACTTTTGCATAATCAAATTTTTCACTAATTGCTATTCCGGTATTACATGGTAATGTCCATGGAGTTGTAGTCCATATTACTAGGTTATCTCCTACATTTACAGTATCATTTCCTTCTACTACTGGGAAGGCTACATAAATTGATGAGTCTTTTCGATCATGATATTCTATTTCTGCTTCAGCAAGAGCGGACTCTGATGATGGACTCCAGTATACTGGTTTTAATCCTTTAAAGATTAAGCCTTTCTTAGCCATTTCAGCAAATACTTCTATTTGTCTAGCTTCTAGTTCTTTTTGTAATGTTATATATGGGTGGTCCCAGTCTGCTAGTACATTTAATTCTTTGAAACCTTTCTTTTGTTTTTCAATTTGTTCATAAGCATACTTTTCACATAGAGCTCTAAAGTCAGCTTTATCCATACTCTTTCTATCTACACCGCTATTGGTAACAGCTTGTTCAATAGGAAGACCATGAGTATCCCAACCAGGAATATAAATCATATCATATCCACTCATCATTTTATATCTATTTACAAAATCTTTTAAAATCTTATTCATAGCATGGCCTATATGAATATTACCATTAGCATATGGAGGACCATCATGTAAGACAAATGGTGTTTTTCCTTTGTTCTTTTCTCTTACTTTATTGTATAAATCCATTTTCTCCCATTTTTCTCTTTGTAATTTTTCATTTTCTGGTAAGTTTCCACGCATTTGAAAACTTGTCTCTGGCATTAATAATGTCTCTTTATAATTCATCTTTCTCTCCTTCTTTCTATTTTATAAAACAAAAAAACACTAGTTTATAAGGACGAATAACCGCGGTACCACCTTACTTCACTTAAGTGCTCTCTTTTTGATAACGGAATTTACTTCCGGTTTTTCTTAAAATATTCAGAAAAACACATCAAGAGTGATCTATATAGTAACTATCATACTAATTTTCACCAACCATTAGCTCTCTACAACTATTTTACTATACCGTCTCTTTCCTTTGTTTTAATATAATCATATTATATGCTAATTTTATTTACTTGTCAATAGCTTTTTTTGTTATTGATTTAGTTCAAAGAATTTATTGACTATTTGGGATGATATTCTTTTGGTAACACCTGACTGAGTAATATCGGGAATACCTGCATCTGGTGATACTACTACGATACTCATTTTAGGACTATCACTAGGTGAATATCCTACAAATGATGTAGTAATTGTTTCTGTATCAACTTTATTATCACCATCAGTATCTATAAAGCTTTGGCTAGTTCCTGTCTTACCAGCAGAATTTGTATAATAACCCATATAGCCATAACCTAAACCATTTTGAACAACAGCACTAAATCCTTCTCTTACTCTATTTATATATTTATCTTCTACTGATAATGTTCCCATTACTTTTGTTTCGGCTTTATATATTAGTGAACCAAATTTATCCCCATTATCACTGGCTTTATATACTTCTTTTAATAAATATGGTTTTAATCTTTTGCCACCATTAGCAATAGTATTTATATATTGTGATAATTGTATTGGTGTATAAGTATCATATTGTCCAATTGAGAAATCTAATAAATGTCCGGGTAATTTACTAGTACCCATATATCCTAAACTTTCTACTGGCAAGTCAATACCAGTTTTTTTACCAAGACCAAATTCAGCATACATATCTCGATACTTTTTAAAGGCTTCTTCATCTAAAGATAAACCTTTGTCATATTCGTATTTTCCTTTTCCGACAGTAATTGCTATTTTATACTGATATACATTTGAAGAAAATGCTAAAGCATATATATCATCAATATCCCCCATTGTTCGCCATGAACATTTTAGAGGTGTATCTTTTATTTTAAGACATTCATCATACTGATGACTACCAATATCAATAGCACCATATTTATATCCTACCATCATCGAAGCACCTTTTACTACTGAACCTGGAGTTACTGGTAATGTCGCTATACCTGGAGTATAATCTACAATATATTTAGAGCCATCTTTATCAAGTACTTGTTTTCCTCCCATTGCTAGTATTTCTCCTGTATTAGGGTCTGCGATTACAGCAAATGATCTATTATAATAAGTAGTACCTGCTTCTCCTTTAGCATTATATACTTCATTAGATAGAATTTCTTCTAAGTATTTTTGTAAGTTAATATCTATAGTAAGAACTATATCACTACCTCTCTTACCTTCACTTACTAATTCATAACTATTATCAGGAAGTAATCTATACTTAGCTTTCGTTCCTTTTAAATAGTTTTCATATTGATATTCTAAATATGATATTCCTACTCTATCATCTAATGAATAACCTTTCTTTAAATAGATTTCTGCTAATTCTGAAGGTATACCTTGATTATTTGAAGATACATTACCTAAAATACTTTTAAAAGTATCTCCATATAAATATACTCTTTCCCAATCTAACTTAGTATTAAAGCCTTTTAAGTTATCAATGTTTTCACTTATATAAGCATATTCTTCTTCACTAACATCTTTATTTTTAATTACTTTTTCTGCATATGAATATCCTTTATTCATTAAATAATATATATAAGCAGCTTTCTTATCTCTTTCATCGTAGGTACTTATTTCTTCATCTAATCTTTCATATATAAGTTTTTCTATATCTTTATCATTTAGTTTTCTTTTATTATATTCTTCCCACTCTTTATCAGTAATCTTCTTTTTACATTCTTTATAATGTCCTTTGTAGTAGAAGGTCTTTAATCTATTTTCATTAACTTTAGAATAGTCTAAATTTATATTATCTGCTACTGTATAGGCAAGTTCTATTTCTTCTTTATTGGTTATTCCATTTTGTTTCTTATAATATATAGTCTTAACCCCTTCATTATCTACTAGTAAATTATAATTTCGATCATATATTCTACCTCTTGGAGCACTAGTACTTTCTACTGTTTTTTCAGTAGCCATAGCAAGACTCTCTTTATAGTCATTCTCTTTAATTATTTGAAGATAAAATACTCTTCCTAGTATTACAACATATAAAATTATTACTATAAATATTAAAGAATTATATCTTTTATTTATTACTTCAGTAAGATTTCTTTTATCTTTTTTTGTTTTATTTAAAGGTTTACTATTCTTCTTTATTTCTAATTTTTTCTTAGGACTTTTTTTCTTAGGTTTATTAATTGTTCTTTTCATGTTATCAACCTTCCTTTTATTATTATATCATATTTATTCTAATTATACATATAGTTAATTAGGTGAATTTATGAATATTTATTTAATTAGTGAATATGTAAGCAGATTAAGAAAAAGTGATATTATTTATTATGCTGAAAAACAGGGTATTTCTTTAGATAAAGAAGAAATAGAATTAATATATGATTATATTAAAAAAGATTATAAAACTATTATTTATGGTAATCCTAAAGATATTTTAAATGAAATTAAATTTAAGGTAAAACCACTTACTTATAATAAAATAGAAAATTTATATATTAAATTTAAAGATAAAATTGATATGTTTACTAAAAACATAAGAGAAGGCTAGCCTTCTCTTATTTTAGTTATTAAATTACTATCAAACTTTTTATTTCTTATCATTTCTATTTCATATTTATATGGGGGATATACTTTTTCTTTACTATTATCATCCTTAGTAACATATGGTGTTTCAAGTATTTTAGGAATACTTTCTAATCTATCATTATAAATTATTTTTATTAAATTATCAAAGCCTATAGTTCCAAAACCTATATTCTCATGTCTATCTTTATGACTACTTATTTCATTCTTACTATCATTAACATGAATACAGCCTATTTTATTAATACCAATTACTTTGTCAAAATTATCAAGTACTATATCAAACTTACTCATATCATAACCAGCATCATTTAAGTGACAAGTATCTATACATACTCCAATCTTATCTTGATGTTTAATTTTATCAATAATAGCTTTTAATTCTTCAAATGTCTTACCCATTTCATTACCTTTACCTGCCATTGTTTCTAGTAAGATAGTTACATCATAATCATTATCTAATATTAAATTTAATCCTTTACTTATATTATTAATAGCTTCTTCTCTAGAACAATTAACTGCTGATCCTGGATGTAATACTAAGTATTTAATGCCTAATGTACTACATCTTTCTACTTCGTTTATAAGAAATGATACTGAAAAATCAAAATTATTAAAATTAGCTAAATTAACTATATAAGGAGCATGTACTATTACTTTTTCTAAAGCTATATTATTTTCTTTCATTAATTTATATGCTTCCATAGTAAGAGAATCTTCAATCACACTTCTATTAGTATTCTGTGGTGCTCCTGTATAAAACATAAAAGTATTAGCCTTATAACTTAGGGCTTCTTTAACACTTCCAAGTAACTGACTTTTATTATTATATGATACATGACTACCTATTATTAAATTCATATTATCTACCTCTTTCTATAACATTATACTATATTTTTAGTAAAAGAAAAAGACTTATTTCTACCTTTCACTCTAAGCCAAGGTCTTAGAGTGTTGTTATTAGCCTAAAGTCTAATAACAAGATATCAACCATATATATTATATATAAGCATAAGTATATACCAAAAGAAAAAGAGGATTTCTCCTCTTTAATTATTAACTAGCTAATTTTTTACCATTAGCATCAGTACTAAATGAATATTTAGAACCAAATTTACCAGTTGATTTACCAATTAATAATACTTCAGCATGACCTGCACTATTTAATTTAATAGATGAACAATTATCTGCAGTAGGTGTAGCACCATCTGTTATAGCAGTACCATCTAATTTGATATCAGTTGAAGTTAAACCATATAGTTTATCTATAGAATCACCGGTTCCTTTTACTGCTGTTAAACATTTCCATTCAGCAGGAGCTTTCGCACCTTTTAATATTGGAATGTAATTAGGACCAAATGCCATTTCATCTTTAACAACACTCTCATCATACCAAGTAGCAACTTCTTTAGATAATGAGTTAATTGTAGATAATCTAGCGTCATCAATTGATGATAATATTGTAGGTACAGTAACTACAACGATAATAGCAAGTATAACGATAACTGCTAGTAACTCTATTAAAGTAAATCCTTTTCTATTTAATTTTTTCATTATTTTAATCCTCCTCTATTTATAATATAATCTTACCATAAAATAATTTCTTAGTCAATTACTTTGTAATAAATATTTACATATTTGTCATTATATTTTTTACTCTTTATTAATGTTAAATTATCATAATTATCTTTTAATTTATCAGTACTATATTCTAATACTAATATACCATTATTATATAACAAATCATATTTATTAACTAGATTAATTATTTCTTCAGCTACTTCTAATTTATAGGGAGCATCCATTAATATGATATTAAATTTTATATTATTATTTTTAAAATATAATAAAGCATCTTTATAATCTTTATTTATTACTATACTTTTATCTTTGATATTTAAGTTATCTATATTTTTATTAAGATATTTTAATATTTCTTTACCATTATCTACGAAGTAACATTTGTTACTTCCCATGGATAATGCTTCTATTCCAAGACTACCAGTACCACAGAATAAATCTAATATAGTAGAATTATCTATATAATCTTGGATACTAGCAAACATTGATTCTTTTACTCTATCCATCGTTGGTCTAGTACCAGGAGTATTATATCCTAAAATATTTCTACCCTTTAAATATCCACTTATTACTCTCATTTATGACAACCCCTTACATCAGTATACTTCTTAAATCTTTTATTAATATCCATTACATAATAGAATAATTCATTATAATATTTCATATATTCTTTATATTCTTCATAACTATTAATTTTTACTTTTAGAGATACTTTTTCATAGTCATCATTACTAGTATTATATTTATTAATAAGTTCTAGTAATTCTTGATTATCTAATACTATTTTTTTATAGTGATCTAAATTTTTTATTAAATCACTTTCTTCAAAAACTTCTATTAAGTTTTTAGTTTTTTCTATAACATTATCCATTATCTATATTTAAAGTTTCTTTCCATTTCTCTTTTGATATCTCTCTCTTTAATAGTTTCTTTTTTATTATAATTCTTTTTACCTTTAGCTACTCCGATTAAAACTTTAGCTTTATTTTTAACGAAATATATTTTAAGGGGTACTAAAGTATAACCTTCTACTTCTAATTTATCTTTTAATTTTAATATTTCTTTTTTATGAAGTAATAGTTTTCTTGTTCTATCTTCTTCATGATTAAATATATTTCCTTCTTTATAAGTAGATATATGAGTATTAAGTAAATATATTTCATTATTTCTTATTATAGCATAACTATCTTTAATATTTACTTTGCCTTCTCTAATTGATTTTATTTCAGTACCTGTAAGTACTATTCCTGCTTCATAGGTATCTTCAATTTCATAATCATATCTTGCTTTTCTATTTAGTATTTCCATAGTAATCACCTTTTTCTATATATATTATATCTTACTTTTTATATTTTAACAATATTTTAATTTATACTATTTACTTCTATGGTATTATCCATATTCTTAATAACACTAGCATACTTATTATATACTCTTTCATAATCACTAAGATATATTTTTATATCTGGATTAGAAAATGGTATTACTTTATAATCTTTATTATTCTTAGAATACGTATATATTAGTTCATTAGTTTGGTTACTTAATTTTATACTTGTACTATTATCTTTATCAATATGTTTTGTTATTTTTACTGTACTAAGTAGTCCTACTGTAGTATTATAATCAATATTAGTTTCTTGAGCTGAAAGGAAATTACCAAGTGAATATATTACTAAAGTATCATTTATATAAGTAACAGGCATTACTACATGAGGATGAGTTCCTATTATAATATCTACTCCTTGTTTCTCTAAAAAGTTAGCCATATCTATTTGATAACTTGTTGGAGTATGGGTATATTCTACTCCCCAGTGCATAGCTACTATAAGTAAATCTACTTTATCTCTTACTCTATTTATATCTTCTTTTACTTTGTTTTTATATTCTTGATATTTAGTATCTGTACTAGGATTGTTTCCAGTACAAGGCCATACATTTACTAAATAATCTTTACCAGTAGGTACTTTAATACCATTAGTACCATAAGTATAATTAAGCATTGTATAAGTAATATTATTCTTTTCTTTAATATTTATTTTATCTCTATCTTCATTACTTAAATAACTACCTACTGCTAAAACATCTGACTTAGAGTTCCAATAATTAACTGAATTAGTAATTGCTTTTTCTCCTCTATCAAGTGTATGATTAGTGGCTAAACTAACTAAATTAAAGCCTGCATCTATCATGGCATCTCCTACTTCATATGGTGAATTAAAGGCTGGATAACTTGATAAACCTATTTCTGATCCTCCTAGTATTGTCTCTTGGTTATAGTAGGCTACATCATAATCTTTAACGATATCTTTTATATATGTTAGGGCTGGTTTAAAATCATAACCATCACTAGTTTTCATAGCATTATATAATCTATCATGTACTAAAAGATCTCCTACCATAAGCATGTTAATACTATATTCTTTATCATTATCTTTATCTATAATATTATCTGAAGGTACTACTTCTTTATCAAATAATTTACTAACTATAAAGATACTTCCTATAACTAAAATAATTATTATTAATATAAATAATATTACTTTCTTTTTATTTACTTTTCTTCTTCTTTTCATATATACCTCATATCTCTACTGAAAGATTTTTCACTACAACTATATTGTTTAAAAGGAAGACTATCTAGGCTTCCTTTTACCTTTGAAGACCAAAGGACTTCAAAGGATATACTATTTTCTTCTTACTTTTCTCTTTCTATTATTTTCAGTATGATTAATTTCATTTATTTCACTAATGCCTTTAGAGAATACTACTTCTCCATTTAGAATATTTACCTTAGTTAATCTAGCATTAAAGATATCTCCTATCATAATCTTTTCTCCATTATGTCCCATAATAGAATAACCATCTTTACCTAAATGGAAATATCTACTATTATAGAATAATTTACCATATACCATTCTTTCTGGATATAATACTATAATAAAGTTTTCTTTAATATCTGATACTATAACTTCAAAATCTTGTTTTTCATATTGTTTCATAAACTCAGCTTTTCTTATATCATCTAATCTATGTTCGGCTTTTACTGCTCTTAATTCAGCATCAGTTGCTAATTTAGCAATATATGGTGTAATACTAGACCATTTCTTTCTAGCATAATCTACGCCATAATGAAGCGAATCTTTAAATATTCTTTGATTAATAGTATCTGATAATCTTCTTATTGGTGATGTACTAGTAGAATATGCCCCCATACCTAAAGCATAATGACCGATATCATAAGCTGAATACTTAGCTTTGGCTTGACTCATAATAGCCATCTTATCAAAGATTATTTTTTCTTTAGAATCAGCATATAATTTCTGAATTTTTTTTATATCTTCTGTTGTAAAACTCTTCTTTTTATCGCTATATACTCGATATCCTTTTTTCTTTAATAATCCCATCCATGTATTTAATTTATCAGTATTTGGACTATCATGAAATCTTGATATGAATGGAAGTTTATTTTTTAAGAAATAATCAGTCATACACATATTATGAAGTAACATTAAAAATTCTATTAATTCTTCGGCTTTCCCTTGATGTCTTTCTCTAATATCTATTAATTTACTACTTTCAAAGAAGAATTTTACTTCATCAGATGTAAATTCTAGAAAGCCTTCATTTATCATTTTTCTTTTTACTTTCATAGCGGTCTTATATAAATTATCTAATAACTCAGTATAATTTTCATAACCATTAGGTATGGTATTTTCTTCTAGATATTTATTTACCTCAGTATAAGTCATACGCTTACGATTATTTATTACTGCTTCATTTATTTTATAATTTAATACTTTACCACTGTCATCTATTTTTATACTCATAGATATAGCATAGCGATCTTCTCCTAGTACTAAGGAACATATACCGTTAGATAATATTTCATGCATCATTGGATTGCAACAACCAGGAAAATATGTTGATATGGCTCTTCTTAAAGTTTCATCCCACATGGCACTATTATCTTTGATATATCTATTAGGATCCACTATTTGGACATAAACGGTATTATTATGGAAGGCAACAGCATCATCAAAATCTTTAGTATCATCACCATCTATTGTTACGGAAGTGATACTTCTTTGATCTTTTAAACCATTTCTTTTTTCCATATCTATTACTTCTTCACTTAATGACTTTTCTATGGAATTAACTTCTTTTAAATACTCTTCATTAAAACTGATAGGAAAGTTATATTCTGCTAATACTTCTTTTTCTTTGGTTCCAACATCATCTTTATGTCCTAGTACTTCTTTTACTTCTAATGTTTTTCCATCTATTAATAGTTTTGTTCCTAGTGGATATATTTCATCTAATATGATACTTTCATAACCATTAGATACTGCTTTATATCCATGTTCATCTTTTATTACTTCTGCTATAAAATTATGATGTTCTCTTCTAATTATTTTTACTACTTTAGCAATATTATTACTTATATCTACTAAAACGATATCGTTATTTTCTAATGTTTTATGATCTTTATATGTTACTACTGTTTCTGTCTTATCTTCAAAAATAACGATTGGTCCTTTCTTTTTGGTTATCTTGATTAGACCTCTTTTTAAATTGGTATTGGTAATTAGAGTATATCTTCCTTTTTTATCACGAAAGATAATACCTGTCTCTTCAAGATTTTTTATTACTGCAAGTAATTTAGTAGTATCTTGTACTTTTAACTCTTTAGTTATTTCTTCTAGCTTCATCATTTTATTCTTTTCTTGACTTAGTATTGTAATAATACTGCTTTCCATTTAAAACCCTCCCTATTTTTGTTTTTTCTTATTATTTATTTGTTTTTCTTTTTCGTCATATACTTCAAAATCTATTTCTGATTTATCTTTATCTGCTCTTACTACTTTAATTGTTATCTTATCTCCAAAAGCATATTTCTTCTTTGTTTTCTTTCCTATCAAAGCCATCATATCACTATCATATACATAGTAGTCTCCTTTAATATTTTCAGCTTTAATAAGTCCTTCAACGGTATTTTCTAGTTCGACAAAGATACCAAATTCTTGTACTCCTGATATAATACCTTCATATATTTCTCCAATATGATCAGCCATATATTCTGCTTTCTTCATTTTGTCGACATCTCTTTCACAGTTCTGTGCATCTTGTTCTCTAATTGAACAATGTTCACTCTCTATTGGAAGTTCTTCTTTTCTTTCGTTTATTATTTTATCACTATAATTATAGTTATAATCTTTTAATAATCTATGTAATATTAAATCAGGATATCTTCTTATTGGTGAAGTAAAGTGACTATAACACTTACTACCTAGACCAAAGTGTCCTATATTAACATCAGAGTATACTGCCTTAGCTTGACTACGAATAGCCATATCATGAAGTACTCTAACTTCTGGTACTTCTTCTAATTGTTTTAGTATGTTTTGTAAATCTTTAGGAGACTCTATCTTACTCTTTCCATTTACTACATATCCATGAAGTGATAAGAACTTCATAAATTCTCCTAATCTTTTTTCATCTGGTTTATCATGCACTCTATATATACCAGGTAAATTCTTGTAATAGATTGAACTTGCTACGGTTTCATTCGCTGCGATCATAAAGTTCTCTATTAACTCTTCACCTGTTCTTTGTACTCTAGCCTCTATATCTATTGGATGACAAGCTTCATCCACCTTAATCTTAGCCTCAGTACTTTCGAATTCTATATATCCACGAGAGATCATTTTCTTTCTAAGTATCTTAGATAATTCTTCCATTAATCTAAGAGTCTTCTCAAAAGGCTTATAATCTTCGCTAGGATTATTCTCTTCAAGTAACTTATTTACTTCTTCATAAGTCATTTTCTTTCTACTTCGAATAATAGATTTAAAGATATCGTAATGAGTAATATTACCTTTATTATCAATAACCATCTCACAACTAAATGCAAATCTATCTTCATTTTCATTTAATGAACATATACCATTAGATAACTTATGAGGAAGCATTGGAAGTACTCTATCTACTAGATAAACACTAGTACCTCTAAAATATGCTTCATCATCTAATTTAGTTCCTTCTTTTACATAATATGAAACATCCGCTATATGGACTCCTAATAAATATTTGCCATCCTCAGTCATTGATAATGATATAGCATCGTCAATATCTTTAGTATCAGATCCATCTATTGTAAATATTTCTCTATCTCTAATGTCTCTTCTACCAGAAGATAGTTCTTTATTTATTTCTTCTTCGGTTAAATAAGAAGGAATACTATCTAGTTCTTCTATTACTTCATCAGGAAATGATGGACTAAAATTATATTCATAAACAAATGATAATATATCTACTCCTACATCATTCTTATGTCCAATAATCTTAATAATCTTACCCACTCTTTTACCATCTTTTAATGGTTCTACGACTACTTTATGTCCTTCTACTGCTCCATTTAAATTGTCTCTTGGTATGTATATATTAGCTCCCTTTTTATCAGGTTTAACAAAATAATCATTATCTATTTTTATTACTTCTCCTACTAAAGGATCATAGTTTCTTTTAATAACTTTAATTATCTTACCTTCAGGTCTATTCATATCTTTATTTAAATATTCAAATAATACTAAATCACCATCTATTGCTCCATTTATATTATCTCTACTAACATATACATCTTTACTATCTTTACCGATATTTATAAAACCAAAACCTTTATCATTAAGTATTAAATTACCTTTAACTAAATGACTATTTTCTAGTAATAGATATTTCTTTTTTTTCTCACTATAATATAGTATACCATCACTAACTAAACTATCTAAAGCATTCTCTAAACTTTGATATTCTTCTATGCTAGTTAGTCCTAGTAAATCATTAATTTCCATAATAGTAAGTGATGTATTCTCTTTTAATTTATCTATAATTATATCTTTCATATTCATGCTAACCTCCTCTTTATACTCAAAAAGACTTAAAATTATATTTTAAGTCTTATAATGATATTATTAAACATAATACAAAGAAAGTAAAACCTAAAATATATGTTATTCTTGTAACAAATAGTTCAAATCCTCTTTCTTTCCTATTTGCAAACAAATCAGATGTTCCACCCTGAATTATTTGTGATGCAGACTCAGCCTTACCACTTTGAAGTAAAACTACTGCGATTAATAATATTGATACAATAAGTAATGCTATTTCCATAGTAATCAATCCTTTCACACATTATATATTATAACAAATAACTTTTTCTTTGTAAATATTTTTTAATACTGAATACCCCAAATAACTACATCTTTAGCAGGTTTACCACAGACAATACATTTATCATCTACTTTTTCTTCATTAAATGGAATACATCTAGATTTGCATCCTCTAATCTCTTTAATCTTGGCTTCGCACTCAGCGTTTCCACACCACATAGCTTTAATAAAACCTGGGCGGTTATTTATTATATCTTTAAATTCTTCTATATCGGTACATGTATAAGTCATTTCTTCTCTTCTTCTTAAGGCTCTATCATACATATCTCTTTGAATATCTTCAAGTAACAACTTAACATCATGAATAATATCGGTATTAGTAAATACCTCTCTTTTCTCTCTAGTATCTCTTCTTACTAAAGTAATCATATTATTCTCTAAATCTCTCTTACCTATTTCTATTCTAACAGGAATACCATTTACTTCAGCTTCAGCAAATTTAAATCCTGGACTCTTATCACTATTATCAATATAGGCTTCAATTCCTTCTTTCTTTAATTTATCAAGATAATCATTAGCTAAACTAACTACTTCTAAGTCATTTCCTATTGGAATAATAACTACTTTTTTAGGAGCTATCTTAGGTGGTAATACTAAACCATAATCATCAGAATGTACCATTATAAGGGCTCCTATCATTCTAGTAGAAGCTCCCCATGAAGTTTGATATGGATATTCTAGTTTATTTTCTCTACTAGTGAATTTGATATCATAAGCTTTAGAAAACTTTTGTCCAAAGTAATGACTAGTTGCAGACTGCAGTGCGATACCATTATACATAAGTGATTCTACGGTATAAGTATATTCAGCACCAGCAAATTTTTCTTTTTCTGTTTTTCTTCCTACAATACTAGGTATAGCTAAATAATCATGAAAGAAATTATTATATATATTTAACATATTTAATGTCTCTGCTTCTGCTTCTTTACTTGTTTCATGAATAGTATGTCCTTCTTGCCATAAGAATTCACGACTTCTTAAGAATGGTCTTGTTTCTTTTTCCCATCTTAATACACTACACCACTGATTATATAATTTTGGTAAATCACGATAAGAACTTACTACTGTTCTATAGTAATCTGAAAATAATGTCTCTGAAGTTGGTCTAATACATAAACGTTCTTCTAATTCTTTACTTCCACCTCTAGTAACCCATGCTACTTCTGGAGCAAAGCCTTCAACTAACTCTCCTTCTTTTTTAAGTAAATTTTCTGGTATTAATAACGGCATATAGACATTAACATGTCCTGTTTCTTTAAATTTTTCATCTAATATTTTTTGCATTTGCTCCCATATAGCATAACCATTTGGTTCAAATACTGTACAACCTTTAGTATTAGAATAAGCCGCTAGATGAGCAGCACTTACTATATCAGTATACCACTTAGCAAAATCTACATCTCTACTTGTTATTTTATTATTTTGTTTATTATTCATAATTACACCTCATCAATATAATTCTATCATAAATTAAGTAAAATTACTACTACTTTTTTGTTCTATAATCAAAATACCTAGTTAATTACTTTTTAAGTAGTATAGCTATATCAATTGCGACAACAATGTTGTCGCAATTGGATAATATACATAAAATACTTTTATTATCTTTAAAAAAATTATTATTTTTATGACCTTAGGCATAAAAATACCTCTAAAGACCTGAGGCTTTAGAGGCATCTACTAATTATATTTAACAGAGATATACATCTTATCTTCAAATTCGTTTTGGACTAAACGCATAATATTATTAGCACTACTAGTATTTGAATCTTTACTATCTAATACTACTCTTATATTATCACCATCTATTTTTACAAAGTTTTCACAATTACATAATTCTTTTATTTTTAATTCTATTGTTTCTTCTTTAGAAGAATTTTTATTTAATAATTTTAATTCTTCAAAGACACTATTTTTTTCTTCTGTACTTATATCAGTACTAGTTAATTTTTCTTTTAGACTATTTATCTTATCCATGACATTATTATCATCTTCTACTTTTAAGGCTGATATTATACTTGTTTCTTCTACTTTGGTAGTACTATTATCAGTAGTAGTCCCTTTGATATTTTTATCAAATATTTCATTAGGCATTGTTACATAGTAGATAGATAATACTAATACTAAACTAAATAATGTTAAAAACCATAAATTCTTCTTATTTATCATATTTATTCCTCTTCTTTCTAATTAATTATATTATCTTATATATAAAATATGAAAGAAAAAGAAAGAAACATGAATCCTCATATTTCTCTCTGTCATTATATATAATGATACTATATTATATTAAGCAAATTTGGTTTTATGTTTTTTTTGTTTTATTAGGACTATTGCTAGTGTAATTATTGATACTGCAAGTAAACCTAAGGATATTAACATATACATGAAGTATTTATTGTTTTCGTCTTTGTAGGCATTTACTAAGTCACTATTAAATCTTTGGATTGTTCCTTCTAGTTTATCATAAACATACAAAGCTTTTTCTCCTGTTTTTTCGTTTATGGCATAGAATAAGTAGAAGTCACTTCCTTTTACTTTGTCGTCAGCGGCATATGTTTTATTTTTTTCTATTAATTGATATCCTTCTAGTTTGCTATTGTCATAAGTAAATGATACTTTGCTATAGCCTTTTGGTACTAGATTACTAGGCATATCTATTATATTAAAGGTAATATCTCCGACTGATAGGCTATTATATATGCTATATTTTTTAGTCTTTTCATTATAGCTATATAGTTTGGTATTTCCTTTTTCATCTTTTAATAGAACTAAGATATTTTTGGTTTTACTATTTTTATAACATAGTACTTCTTCTTCTCCTATTGTGATAGTGGATTTTTCATAATTACTTGGTATAGTTATGTTTTCGTCTTCTTTTCTTACGATAGTGTATTTCTTTTTGCCTATTGTTACTTCAACAGGATTTAGTTCTTTTACGGTTACATTGATAACATAAGTCTTAGTACTTCCATCTTCAGCGGTTACTTTTATTTCTATTTTGTTATTGCCTTCTTTTACTTCTACTTCGCCGGTTCCTTCTACTTTGGCACTAGAGTCATCTAATTGGGCATTTATTTTTATTTTTTTGACATCATTTTCTACTACTACAGAGTATTCGGTTACTTCTTTTTTGAATTCTTTATCTAGGTTATAGTCTTCGATAGTTAGACTAGACAAGTTATTATTACTACTCTTTTTTTTGGTTGGTTTAGGAGTAGTTGTTGTTCCGGTTTTATTACCACCATTACTAGGGTTTGATGTTGGTTTACTATTTACGGTTATGGTTACGGTTTTATTTCCGGTTATGGTATTGCCATCATATGATGTTACATCAGTTGGAGTAATTGTTATTACGGCAGTTCCGGCATTACTTGTCGATATGGTTACACTCTTGCTATCATTATCTATCCAAAGACTACTGCCGGATAGTGATGCAACACCTGAATTAGAGGATGATAAGGTAAATTTACCTGCTAAATCATTTCCTTTGATGGTTAGGGTTATACTATTTCCTACGGTTACGGTATTACTTGTTACTGATACATCGTAACTAGCGGCCTTTACATAACTTATTGATATTATGAATGTACATATTATTATACTTAAATATTTTACTACTTTTTTCATATTTCCTCCTACTGAATTATTTTACTTACTTCCATTATATGATTTTTTATAGCGATATAGTCTGCTGATGAGACTTTTCCATCTTTATTGGCATCAGCATATTCTTTTTCTATATCAGTTAATTTATTTGTTTCCATGATATGATTTTTTATTTTGATATAGTCTGCTGATGATATTTTACCATCACCATTTACATCACCATAGATTATTACTATATATTCTTTTTCTTCACTATTGGTTTTTATTTTTATTTTATCTCCACTAGCTATTAGACCTGATTCTTTTGATGATGTTATGGTTATTTCTAAGTTAGTACTCTTTAATTTACTAATGGTATCATTGATATCTTTACCTAAGGTAAAACCATATAGGTAATTATCTTTATATTTGATACCGGCTTTATCTAGTACTTCTTTAGTTGTTACTTTGGTATTATCTCCAGGATCAGGTGTTGGTTCGGGATCAGGAGTTGGTTCTGGAGCTTTCTTTCTTGTTACATTAATGGTATATTTTCTAGTATCACCATTAGCGGCGGTTACTGTTAAGTTTATATTGGTCTTCTCACTATTTAGAGCTACTGTTCCTAAACCACTTATAGTAGCACCATTATAGACTTTGGTTGCATCTACTGTTACTGATGAGACATCACTTTCTACTTCAATACTGAAGTTAGTGTCATTAGTAGGACTACTAAATAGTCTTGTTTTGTTTACTGTTAGGCTAGATAAATAGTTATTAGGATTTCCTGTATTTGGGAAAGCAACTTTATCGGGCATATTATTAAATATTGGTATATAGAAGGCAAAGCTACTATTTAGCAGGTTAGTACTATTATAGCCATTATATGTTTTATAACTTTGAGAATATGGAGCTTGGATATTTTGCATATACTGATGATCAGCATATGATGGCCCTATTAAGTCCCATTTTTGTAAGTATTCTGTTTTTTGTCCAACATTTACATAGTTATTACTTAGGAAGGATGCCCCTCCTACTACGGCTTTATATGGGCTATTCCAGCCTTGGTTTTTGGCATATATTAGACCATTGATAATGGTTTGATTTTTATCTCCACCTGCGGCAGTGGCTCCAATGTTATAGAAGTTATAATAGCCTTCATAACCTGCTACTGTACCACTTACGATAGTACTTCCTGATGCTCCTACTTCTTGAATTACTCTTGATATTAATACATATGGACTTATATGATAAGTATTAGCAGCTTCTATGAAGGCATCTACATAAGTCTTACCATCGCTACTAGCAGTCTTACCACTCATGAAAGTTCCTTTTAACATATTTTCTATTCCTTCTCTAGTATGGAATGATGGGTTATATGATAAGTCTTCAAACATAAAGATATTTCTTTCATTAAAGAAGTTTCTTGGATCTATATAATATGCTATAGTACTAGTACTTGCGGCATACCATCTAGAACCTCCTCCAGTAAAGTTGGTACTAAAGACATTAGTGAAATAGTTATATGACCAACTTGCTGTTGATTTTAAGCCGTCTAGATTACCATAATAGTCTTCGATTAGACTTCGTCCTGATGATTTATGTTCTAGATTAACGATATAATTAAAATCTAGATTAGTATTAAAGGGAATAAATTTCCATTTAGGATATAGGGCATGCAACTTTACTAAGTCATCTAAATAACTTTCTGGGAAACCACTCTTTTTTAGGTTAGTTCGATATTCTTTTAAATCTGTTGTATCTAGATTAATATTGCTATCAGAAGAACCTATATATTTACCACATACATAGCCTGTTGTATTTCCATACTTTACTTTATATAAACTAGTAGGACATGTTCCTTTACCATCTTTACCTGCATTTTTATCTAATACTTCTACTTCGGTATTACAACTTAAGCCTCCATTATTTATTTTATCTGTTCTATTTAAATCTCTATACATATATAATGGAGATGTATCTTCTATACATAATACTTTTCCTTTTTCGGTAGTACTAGGAAGATTTACTTTTATAAAGTCTCCGCAGGCATAGCCTGTTAATACTCCTTGTCTTACTTTATAGAACGATGTTGTACAACCGGAACTTGGATTTGTACCGGCATTGGTATCTAATACTTCAACTGTACTATTACAAACTAATGAGTTATTAGCGGGACTTGTAACACTTGGTCTTAGGTTTACTGGTTCATCATTATCTGGACAGTATACTGTTCCTGTACTACTAGCGGATACTACTCCTATTAAAGATAAAAAGATTGTTAATGTTAATAATACTTTTTTCATACATTCTACCTCTTATACATTATATCATCTTTTTTGATCTTTTTCTACATATATAGTCTTTTTTTTATTACTTTACATTTATGTTTGGCACTACAAGCCTAATTATTATTAGTCTTGTTAGTGTTATATGAAGACAATTTGTCTTCATATAAGTATCAAACATACTTATTATATTTGGGGTGTAAACTATTTTTATATATAATTTAAAAAATAAAAAAGTGAGCTTTAAACTCACTTAAGTCATTTAGACTTCATGTATAAGGAGATAATAGTATTACTATGATTGTAGTCTGTCTTTATTTAAGTAATACTATCAATATTATTATGATTATATTATGATTTATTATACTTCATTGTATTTATTACTATTCCTAGTATTAGGATAAAACATAATGTATATACCCATATTAATAATATTATAATACTAGATAATCCTCCATATACTAAATCATATCTACCAAAGTATTTAATATAATAACCAAAGAAAGCAGTAAATACTACCCAGCCTAAGGTTGTTATAAAGGCTCCAATAGTGGTTTCTTCACTTTTTATTTCTTTAGATGGAGCTATTTGATATATTAATTTTATATTTAAGAATATTATTATAAATGTTATAGGCCATTTTATTATATTATATATCATTATCATTTCATCTATTATACCAGTAAATGGTTTACTATTTCTAAGTAATTCTAATATTTGTTCTCCTAGCATAGGTACTAAGATTAAGAATAGTAAAAGTATTATTATGACTAATAGTATTATTATTGATCTTAGTCTATCTTTAATTATATTTGTTTCTTCTATTTTATATAGACTATTAGAAGCACTTATAATAGCATACATACCATTAGCGGCAATACAGAAAGTAACTATATTTAATAATCCAACACTAAAGTCAAAACTTTGTCCTGAGATAGCATCTATGACTACTCTACTGGCATAACTAGGAAGTAAATCTGTAAGAAGAGATATTACGGAATCAATAGATATAGAAAAGAAACCCGCTACTATGACTATTATAGTTAAGATTGGTACTACTGCTAATACGAAACTATAGGCTAAGTAAGCAGGTAAGATTCTAAGTTCTTTTAAACTTAGAATCTCTATTAGTTTTTTGAAGTATCTTTTTATTTTAGCTTTCTCTATTTGTTTTTTTACCTTACCTACTATTTTATCCATTATTATTTTCCTTTTTATTTCGCATATCAATAGTAGCTTCATTAATGGCATCATCTACAGTTTTGATATCATCCATAATCATGCTATACCCGATAGCGGCTCCATAACCATATGGTAGTTCTTTTAATTCTTTATATATTTTTCTGGTATAACTTATGACATCTTTTTCACTATAGCCTACCATATATACTAGGAATTCATTACCATCAGTTCTAATAATATCTGTATTAGGCTCTTGATTAACAATTAATGTACTCGCAGCTTTCTTAATAATGGTATCTCCTTCTTCATGACCATGACTATCATTAATATCTTTAATATTATTTAAATCTATTATTACAAATGCTTGAGGATATATAACATTATCATCCCATTCTTTTATTTTTAAATTTAAATATGCTCTATTCTTTAATGATGTCATTGTATCAATATATTTTAATTTATCATTATTAGTTACAATTGTACTATTTTCTTTCTTTTTCTTAATAAAGAATATTAAGAAGATAATTATTAGAATTACTAAGATTGCTAATAAGAAAGTTGTTAAAAGACTAAATTCATATATTTTTGAATTTGTATTATCTTTATATTTTATAGTATCATAATTTACTGAAGATGTATAATATGTAAACATCTCACTAAAGATTTTATTTTTATTTACATCTCTAATCATAAAACTATAGTTATATGGTAATACTCCTTCATATATTACTTTAAAATCACTAAATTTTCTTGTTTTATAATAATCATATGTTGCTTTATCTATTACGACAATACTTTTATTTTTGATATTTCTAAGTAAGTCATCTGTATTATTATATCCAGTATTCTTAATACTATTTGTATTTAAGTAATCATTTATATAAGTATTCTTTACTGTTATTACTTCTTTATCTTTTAATCCTTTGATACTATTTATAGCAAATGGTTCAGTGGATAAGACAACATATTTTTCTTCGAATAAATTAGTAGTTAAAATGGTATCGATATTTAAACCATTCTTATTAAAGTTAGCAAAGGCTAAATCTAATTCACCACTTGATAAGTCTTTTTTTAATTCTTCAATATTATTATAATATTTTACTTTTAAATCTACATCAAATAAGTCTTCAAAACCACTTAAGTAATTAGATAAAGTACCTACTAAATCTTTTTCTTCTTTACCAGTAAATGGCATATAAGTTATATATCCAACATTATAAGAAGAACTATTATAACTCATACGATCAGCTTCAGTTATTTCTTTGTCATAGAAGAATTCACTTAAGAAGTTTGTTTTGTATGAGGTCTGTTGTTTATTTTTTTGATAACCTAGATAATATTTTTTCATTATATCTAAGAATGTTTTATTTTCTATGGTTAATACATATTTTTTAGAGATATCACTTAAATGATAAAGAATATGTAAATCATTTTTTAAAATAAAATCCATATACATGTTATATGGTACAATAACATAATTTGTTTCTTTATTTTTTAGTGCTTCTTCTAGTTCATTAACATTTTCTTTTTGTAAATATGATATTTTCTTTACTTCAGATAAATCATTACTTACAGTATTTAAATCTTTTTTTAAGACTGCTACTGTATGATTATCTATATCATTAATATTATTTATTACTTCTTCTTCAGTACTAACTAATACATAATTATCTTCGTATAGTAAGATATCTTTATTTGTTAGACTCTCATTATTATTTAATACTCTAAAGGCATTTTTATTTAGATTGGAACTACTATCAACGGAATATGATATTTTATTAAAGTTTATTCCATAAGTAGTTGTAAAGTCATCTAGTAAATCAAAGATTACTCCTTTACCACTTTTGCCATATACTGGTACATCATTATATACACTTATATCTAATACATTACTTGTATTATCATTAATCCATTTCTTTTCTAGAATAGAAAAACTTGAATTATCTTTACTATAATTTAATATAAATATTAATAGGCTTACAGCAAATAAGACTGCTACTACGATTAGTACTATTACTTTATTATTTCTCTTCTTCATAGTGCTCTCCTAACTATTAGTCCATGTAATGGTATCTAAATTATGATGTTTATTACCTGTAATTACAGTATCTTTTTCTTCACCTTTCCATTTTAAAAAGAATGAAAAATCATAATATTCTAATTCACTATTTGTATAATTATCTAATGTATTTGATGCTATTTCTTTGGCTTTATCTACTGTTGTATCACTTTTTAATGTAATAGTAGTATAAACTATTCTACCTTGAAGTCTTGTTTCTACTTCTTCAGTTAAGTCTGTTTCTTCAACTTCTTTCTTTACTCCATCATATGTTTTTTCACTTATTTTTACTTTATCTATACCATCCAATCTATTACCATATTTATTATGTGATCCTCCTACTAGTAACTCTACAAATATAACTATTATTACTATTAAGAATACTACTGCTAATAACAATATAACCGATAACCCTTTATTTTTTTTAATCCAATCTTTTATCTTATCCATACTCTATCTCCTTCTTATCTAATATAATAATATTATACTATAAAGGTAAATATTTATCAATAGTTTAATATTTATTTTCACTATAAGTCTTATAGTCTTATAGTGACATATATAGCCTACTATATAGTCTATATATGTAATTAGCATTAGATATTATATTCATGGTGAAGTACTTTCTAACTAAGATAAATAAAAGTATTGATATTTTCATTAAAATTTGATACAATGTATATGAAGAGAGAAATTTATCCATAATAAAAATGGGTGACACCTAGTTCCAAAAGGTGTTCTCTCCATGTTTTTAGACATGAAGCCCCCCTGTGGTGCTTCTTTTGTCTATCTTCTACGTATCATATTATCTATATAGACAATAGTGATAAGAGTAATCCAAGCAAATGCAAGGACTAGTTCCATTACTTAAACCTCCAACCCCCTACGAAGTAAAAAAAAATAGTCAATAATATAATATGACTATTTATTTTTATTTTATATATACATACAATTGTTTATGATAGAGACTAGAATAGACTCTATCATACCACGGAAGACTACAGGCTGAAGTGGATAAAAAAAGATAATAAAATTAAATACTAACTTTACTATCTATATAATCTTCAAGTAATGAAGAAGAAGCAAGTAAGGTATTATTAAATTTCTTTAATTTAGATAAATATTCTTGATACTTAGAATTATTATTTAATTCTTTAGTTTTCTCTTTGATAATACTATCTATTTCCTTATACCTATTATCTTCATGGTATTCAAAATATGTAGCTTCTTTTTGAAGTTTTTTTATTTCTTCAATTAAGTTTTTAATATCATTATCTTCTTCAATTATATCTACTATTTGTTTATATTCTTTATATTCATTAGAATTATTTATAGCATTAAATAATTCTTCTATACTACTTTCCACTAACTATTTCCCCTTCCATAGACCATGTTTTTACTTCTGTTATATGTACTTGTTTAATACTTCCTATATTAGAAGGATCTCCTAGTACATTAACTAATTTCATTGTGTCGGTATAACCCATTAGTTTACCACCTTTATCTGAGTATCCTTCAATTAAAACTGGTACTATTTTATCTTTATATTTTTCATTATTCTCTCTAGCATATTTATTTACTACTTTATTTAATCTTTGTAATCTTTCTTCTTTCTCTTCTAGTGGAACATCATCTTTTATTTTAGCAGCAGGTGTTCCTTCTCTTGGTGAATAGATAAAGGTATAGGCTAAATCATATTTTAATTCGTTATATATTTTTAATGTTTCTTCAAAGTCTTCTTCTGTTTCTCCTGGAAAACCTACGATTATATCAGTAGTTATACTTACTTTTGGTATTTTATCTTTTAATTCATGGAATAGTTTTTTATATTCTGCTATTGTATATCTACGATTCATTTTCTTTAGGATATTATCTGATCCTGATTGGATTGGTAAATGGATATAAGGCATTATATTTGGGTATTTGGCTATTATATCTATCATATCACTAGAGAAATCCCATGGATGTGATGTTACAAATCTTATTCTATCTATTCCTGTTTTGGCAACATCTTCTAGTAAATTAGCCATAGTATATGATTCTTCTAAGTCTTTACCATAAGCATTAACATTTTGTCCTAGAAGTGTTACTTCTTTATAACCTTTGTTTTTTAATTCTTCTACTTCTTTTAGGATATCTTTAGGTAATCTACTTCTTTGTTTACCTCTGGTATATGGTACTATACAGTATGAGCAGAATTTATCACAACCATACTGAATATTTACCCAAGCTTTTATTTTGGAATCTCTTTTTACTGGTAAGTTTTCTATTATACTTCCTTCTACTGAGTAAACTTCAATATTTTGTTTTCTCTCTTTTGTTATATTTTCTAGTAATGTTGGTATATCATATATATTATGTGTCCCTAATACTATATCTACCCATTTATATTTATCTTTTATCATATTAGATACTGATTCTTCTTGAGGCATACAACCTCCAATTATGGTAATGATATTAGGATTTGTTTCTTTTAATTTCTTTATTCTGCCTAGTATTCCTACAACTTTATTTTGGGCATTTTCTCTAATTGCACAGGTATTTATCATTATTACATCAGCTTTTTCATAGTTTTCTTCTTTGGTATAGCCTAAGTCTTCCATAATACCTGATATATTCTCACTATCATGGACATTCATTTGACATCCATAAGTTAAAATGGTATAGGTTTTATTATGACCTATATTGTGAATAGACTCTGGTACTTTATATTTATCATAAGATACTTCTATTTTTTCTTTTGTTCTTATTCTGGCATCTTTTATATTTGGCAACTGCATTTTACTTCCTTCTTTCTAATATTTTTCCTTTACTACTTAAGTAATTATATTGTTCCATAAATGTTATATTATCACTTGCTTTAATATTGGCATATTCACACCAATATTTTATCTCTTTTTCCCAATAATAATATTTTGAATCTAAATCATCAGTACTTCTATTGATATAAAGATCATATAATACATAGACTGCTAATGCATCCATAGCACGACGAGCTGCACTAGATATTTTTACATAGCCATCTATTCCTAAGCCTTGATGTCCTATATTGGTATATGAATACTTACTCTTAGTCATATAATTTTTTAGAAGTAGTTGAAGACCACTACTATTTATATCAAAAGAGCCATGTTCTAAATATTTTTCTATTAATTCAATATTTTCTTCTCTTTGAACACGCCATGGCATTATTAGTCCTAAATGTTCTCTTTTATCAATTAGATGAATTGTACTATTAGCGAAAACATTACATTGTTCTACCATCATATGAGCTATTGGTGCTTCACTATCCACTTCTTTTTGATTATTTATTCTTTCTTTCATTTGATGATATGCTCTAACGCGTGGATTATCAATAGCTTGTTTATCAAATATTTTTGATATTAGTATTAAATCGTCATGTAATAATCCAGTACTTGTTATTATTTCTTCAGCATCTTGGTAAGTTAATTTATGTTTATTTTTAATTATACTAGGTATTATTTCTAAGGTATCTAAATCTAATGAATAATCTGGTGTTACTCCTACTTTTATTGTTAGAGCATTGGTATTTTTGTTTGGTAATATTGATAATATGTTATCTGATAGATATCTATCAAATATTGGGATACTATTATTAGATAAATAAATAGTATGATTTCTTTTTAAGGCTTCATGCATTGTATTTGATTCATATGGTATAGTAGCGGTTGGATTAGCTAAATGAATAAATAATGTATATGTACCATTATTATTTCTTTTTATTGACATGGCATCATCTAGACACATATCTCCTTCATTATCAATAGTAAAGATTTCTTCTTGGGTTAAATCTATCTTTCCGTTTGGTAAATAAACATATTCTTCATATTTTGGTATTATAAATGATACATTATAATCTTTAGCTACTTCTTCTTTAGTTGTATATAATTCATTTTCTATTTTATCAATTAGTTCCCAAACAAAGTTTTTAGGACTTGTTTTTAATATTCTTAAATAATCTTCTTCAGAGTCATTAAATAGTTTATTATATAATTTACCTCTTAAAAATACATTTATAACACGATTAAAATATTTTATATTTATTTCGTTATCTTCGTCTATCTTTAGATATTGTTCTATGATATTAGCAAATACTGATGTAATAATACTTTTATTTATTAATAATTCTTTCATATTTAATTCGATATATTTTTCTAGTAATTCGATATCTCTTTTTTCAAAGATAAGAAATAACATAAAATTATATTTATCGCCTTTGGCTCTTTTTTTATTATTGATAACACTTTGATTTTGTAGATTGATTAATTCTGATAAATAATCTTCAATCTGAAGTAGTTTTTCTAAGTCAAAACTTAGTGTTATATTACTTAGAAAGACTTCTATTTTGTTATATACTCTTTCTAAGTCTTTTTTGTTTTTATTTTTTTTAATATAATTACTTAGAAGACTGTTTAGATCTTCTAGTAATGTTTTATTATTTATGGTAGTGATATTTCTGAAGAGATATAGATAGGAATTTAATATTCCTGATAATACTTCTTCGGGATACATTAGTAATTCGTTATATAATGTATCATAATCACAATCGTTATTTAATATTTCTTTTTTTATCCTACGGGATATATTTTTATTACTACTCATAAAACCCTCCTAGTATTATTATATTAGTTTTTCTTATAATCTGTTAATATACTTAAGAAGGCTTCACTAGGTATTTCTACTTTACCTATGGTTTTCATCTTCTTTTTACCTTCTTTTTGTTTGTCTAGGAGTTTTCTTTTTCTAGTTATATCTCCTCCATAACATTTAGCTAAGACATCTTTACACATGGCTTTGATATCACTACGAGCTATTACTTTACTACCTATTACAGCTTGAACTGGTACTTCAAACATTTGTCTTGGAATGATATTTTTTAGATTATCAACCATTCTTCTACCGCGATCATAAGCAAAGTCTTTATGTACTATTAGTGATAAAGCATCTACTACTTCACCATTTAATAGTATATCCATCTTTACTAAATCACTTTCTTTATAGCCTATTACTTCGTAATCAAATGAGGCATATCCTTTAGTAGAGGATTTTAATCTGTCAAAGAAATCATATACTATTTCTGATAATGGTAGTTCGTAGTGGATATTTACTCTTGTTGTGTCTAAGTAATCTATACTTTTATAGATACCTCTTTTATCTTGACATAATTCCATTATTGGTCCTATATAATCAGTAGGTACTAAGATATTGGTAAAGATATATGGTTCTTTGATATTTTTTATTTTTACTTTATCAGGCATCATACTAGGATTATCAATAAAGATTGTACTTCCATCTGTTAAATTTATTTCATAATTTACTGACGGAGTAGTAGCTATTATTTCGATACCAAATTCTCTTTCGATTCTCTCAGAGATTATTTCTAAATGTAATAGTCCTAAGAAGCCCATTCTAAAACCAAAACCTAAAGTACTAGAGGTTTCTGGTTCAAATGTTAATGAGGCGTCATTTAGTTTTAATTTTTCTATAGCTTCTTTTAAAGCTGGATATTTATTTGATTCGATTGGATATATACCGCAGTAGACCATTGGTTTCATTGGTTTATAACCTGGCAAGGCTTTATCAGTAGGATCGTTAGCATCTGTTATGGTGTCTCCGACTGATACGGAAGATAGGCTTTTTATTGATGCAGTAATAAAACCTACTTCACCTTCTTTTAGTTCTTCTACTTCATGTTCAAAAGGGGTATGATACCCGAGAGATACGACATCATATTCTGCTCCGGTAGTTAGCATTTTTATTTTTGTTTTTTTGGTTATTTTACCTGAAACTATTCTTACTAATATTACTACTCCTCGATATGAATCGAAATAACTATCAAATATTAAACATTTTAATTTATCATTATATTCTTTAGGAGATGGTATTCTATCTATGATAGCATTAACTAAGTCTGGTATTCCTACTCCTGTTTTAGCGGATACTTTAATTATTTCTTCACTAGTAAAACCAAAGGTATCATATAATTCTTTTTCTACTTTAGGTATATCGGCACTAGGAAGATCTATTTTATTTATTACAGGGATTATTTCTAAGTTGTTTTCTAGAGCTAAATAGACATTAGCTAGGGTTTGAGCTTCAATTCCTTGAGTAGCATCTACGACTAGGACTGCTCCTTCACAGGCTGCTAGTGAACGTGATACTTCATAGCTAAAATCGACATGTCCTGGAGTATCTATTAGATTAAGCATATAACCATTATATGATAATCTTACGGCATTTAATTTTATGGTTATGCCTCTTTCTCTTTCGATATCCATATTATCTAGTAATTGTTCTTTCATTTGCCTTTTATCTACTTCACCAGTATATTCTAAAATACGATCTGCTAATGTACTTTTTCCATGATCGATATGTGCTATTATACTAAAATTTCTTATTTTTGATGTATCCATTTTATCACTGCCTTCTTTTCTATTATAGCAAAAATTAGTATAAAATAAAAGAAGAAACTATATATTTCTTCACTTTTTTCTTTATTTCTTCTTAAGCCTTATAGTCTTTTAGATAAGTATTTTAATGTTTATTAATTTTATTAATAATTAATTTACTGTTTTGATAATACCATCATTATTAAAGATAACATTTATAGAGTAACTATTCATATTATTTAATACTCTATCTTTTTCTTTACCTTCTAAAAGAGATGTTTTATAATTATCTTGTTTACATGGTATAAATTTATAAGATAAATTTCCCTTTTTATTTAATGTTACTGATAATATTCCTGTATCTTTAGTTTCTCTATTAAAGATAAAATCTCCTAGATTATAAGCAATTAATTTATTATTATATATTTCCATACCTTGAAGTAAATGAGCATGACTACCTATAATTAGGTCTGCTCCCTCATCTATATATTCTTTACCTGTTACTTTTATTACTTCTTCTAGTTCATGAGAATCTTCTTTACCCCAATGTATTAGTAATACTACATAATCACTTTTTTCTTTTTCTTCTTTGATTGTTTCTTTTAAAAGAGTATTATCATAACATCTAAAGACGCCAGGACTATCACTGGTAGCACCAGGAGTTATGATGTTTTTTTCTGCTCTTGTTGAAGATATAAATGATATTTTATAGCCACCTACTATATAAGAGAAACTTTTTTTAGCTTCAGAAATATTATGGCCTGCTCCAACAAATGGTATATCATATTCTTTTAGGTATTTTAAGGTATCATTAAAGGCTTCTATTCCATAATCATAGATGTGGTTATTAGCAATGCTAACTAAATTTACACCCATTTCTTTATAGATATTTAATCTTTTAGGGTCTGCTCTAAAGGTATAGGTTTTGTTAAGAGGAGTACCTCTAGTACTTATAGTAAATTCATTATTAGCTACCATTATATCTGAACTAGTCATGATATCTACTACTTCTTTAGATAGAATTCCATATACTCCTTCGTTTCTTGAATCATAATATGGCATGATATCAAAATTATCTGCTAGTGAGATATCTCCAACAAAACTTATGGTTATATCACCTTTCTTATCTATTATTTTGGTATTATCTAAATTATTATTTGATAAATCTTTTAATACTTTTAGTGAATTACCTGTTAAATCATGCCACACGTTATAACTATAAGTATTATTTTTATAGCTTGTATTTATATTTTCTAAAGTATTTATTCCATAGTTATTATAAATATAATTTAAAAAGTCATAATCATAATTATTATCATAAGAGATAATACTATTTATTATTTCTTCTTTAGTACTTACACTTTCTTTATTAGGAGTACATCCTACACATAACAATATTATTAATATTACTTCCACTAACTTCTTCATAATTTTAATATATCATAGATGTAATAAAAAGTCTATAATATATTATTATTTAAATTCTTCTATTTTATGAAACATAAAAATCATTTTATCTATTTTCTTATCTGTATGATAATGACCACAATACCATAAATTATAATCTACTGTATTTTCTATCTCATTCAAAAAATGTTCTGTCGAATAATCTACTGTTGATTGATCTATACCACCTAAAAACATTTCTCTTGGTAGATATTTATATGGACAAGTATGTGATAAAATAATATCAATTTTATTATTCATATTATTTAAGACTTCTTTAACTCTACTTTTAGTAGCGGCATTTGGTTGTTCATTTTCATACCAGTTATATCCCATTGCTAATCTAAAATATTTATCAACACTATATGCACCGCCTATTACAAGAACTTTATGATTATTAAAGTTATATACTTCTCCATCTTTTGCAAATAATATATTAGGATAATCTTCTTCATAATATACAATTCCATCATGAAATTTTTTCTTTTTATATGTTTTAATATTTTCTGGTCTCTCCTCATGATTACCATGAATACAAAGAAAAGTTATTGGATATTGTAATAAACTATTTTTAAGTATATAATCATTTTCATTAGCATAATAATTTATTCCAGCATCTCCTAAAACAATTAATGTATCATCTAAAGAAGTTTTATTAACATAACAAAAATTTAGAACTTCTTCAAAATTGGCATGTTTATCACCAGTTATATATATCATACGATCACCATCCTATAAAATTATACCACTTATATTGAAAGATTTAAGTATTATTTAAAAGAAAAGAAGAAAAATTATTTTTCCTCTTTTTTAGTTGCAGTTTTTTTAGTAGTTGTAGATTTTGTACTAGTACTCTTTTTAGCAGTAGTTTTAGTTTCTGCTTTTTTAGCAGGTTCTTTCTTTCCTGCTGCTTTAGTAGTAGTTTTCTTTTCTGCTGGTTTCTTTTCTTCTTTAGTTTCTACTTTTACTTCTTTTGGTGTATATTTTTTACCATTTAAAGCATCTTTAGCAATTGTAACTAAATCAGAAAATGCTTTAGGATTATCAATAGCAAGTTCACTTAACATTTTTCTATTAACTGTTACTCCTGCTTTATTTAATCCGTCAATGAATCTTGAATAAGAGATTTCGTTTTCTCTACATCCAGCATTGATTCTTGTAATCCATAATTTTCTAAAGTTTCTCTTGTTTTGTTTTCTATCTCTAAAAGCATATACTCCTGAATGCATTACTTGTTCATGAGCAGTCTTATATAATCTATGTTTACTACCAAAATAACCTTTTGCTTGTTTTAATACTTTTTTTCTTCTAGCACGTGCAACAGTGCCACCTTTAACTCTTGTCATATTATCCCTCCTATATTAAATCTTTAATTCTCTTTAAATCTGATTTGTTTAAACTAGTTCCTTGTTTCTTACTAGATGCTCTAGCAGCACTATTCTTACCAGTATTATGTAAAACACCTTGTCTTGATTTACTAATTGATCCACTTTGTCTTACATTTAAAACTTTCTTTAATCCTTTGTGTGTTTTCATTTTATTTTTCTTAAGTTTTGTCATAATATCCTCCTTCTATTTCTTAGGTGTAAGTTGCATAAACATTGTTCTACCTTCAATTCTAGGTTTTAGTTCTATTTCTGCAACATCACTTACTTCATTATAAAATCTATCTAATACTTCTTTTGCAAGTTCTGGATGGGCAATTTGTCTTCCTTTGAACCTAATGCTTGCTTTTACTTTGTTGCCTTTTTCAAATGCTTTTTTTGCATTATTTACTCTAGTATTGAAATCATGAATATCAATATTTACTGATAATCTGAATTCTTTTGTTTCTACCATTGCTTCTCTTTGTTTCTTTTGTGCTTCTTTGGTTTTCTTTTTCTTTTCATACTTGAATTTGTTATAGTCCATTATTTTACATACTGGCATATTACCACTGTCACTCATAAGTACTAAATCAAATCCAGCATATCCTGCTAGAGTAAGAGCATCTTGTTTGCTCTTTACACCAAGTTGTTCTCCGTTTGGTCCAATTACCATCATTTCCTTACATCTAATTTGTTCATTGATAGGATTATCCTTTAAAGTAGCTATAGCTAACACCTCCAAAAAAATGAATACTAAAGAAGTATCCATTTATCCATTAAAAAGACTAATTATATATTGTATTATAAAGTATGCAGCCTTTTACCTATTACTATGTGTAATCAGGTGAGATAAATATAATCTTCTTTCCGTTTCGTTATTAATTATATTACATAATATTATGAATGTCAACTAAAAAGTACTAAAAATTGCTTATTTAGTGGGTATTTTTGACTTATTATTGATTTTTTTTAATTATTTGATAGTTAAACTTTTTTTCTAATGACCTTAGGCATTAGAAAACCCTGGAGTGACTACAGGCACGAAGGGCATAAAAAAAGAAGATTACTTTTCTTCTTTAATATAGTTAGGATCAATATTTTCTTCTATTTCTTTTTCTGTTTCTTCAGTTACTTCTTCTGGTATATCATCCCATGGTTCTTCATCTTCTTCGATGGCTATTTTTACTTTGGTATCTCCGACTATCTCTATTCCTAATTCTTTTTCTATATCGATATTGATACTACTTCCATCTTCTTTAGCAGATATACAACTAGGTCCTTTTAAACATCTTACTATTATATCTTTCTTTGATGTATCAGTAGTTTCTTTTTGGGAGACTGTTACTAATTCTTTATATGGTATATTCTTTGTTATTACTGATGTCTTGGTATTGTTATCATATGAATACCATAAGTTTACATCATATGAACCATTTATGACTATTTTACCTGCCTCATCACTACCTGAAAATTTATGATTGATTACCCAACAACCTAAAACAGTATCGACTGGAGAATCTGTATTTACTTTATAAGTATTTTTATAATACTTCTTTCCTTTACCTACTACTGCTTTAGTTACAATTTCTTTATATGCTGACAAAAGATATCACCCCTCACCATAATTTATGTTAGAGATAAGAAAAAAGTACCATTTTTTGATACTTTATTATTTTAATAAATCGTCATTTTTTATGATAAAGATATTTTTATCTTTGTAGAAGGCAAAGAAGACATCTTCGATATTTATATCTTTTTTATCTAGAAAGTTATAGACCCATTTTTTATCTTTCTTTAGGTGTTTTAGGGTATCTTCTTGGATATCACCATCTAGTATTATTGGAAGTGGTAATGGTGAAGTTTCTTTTTTATAAGGAAATACGGATAATGTACCGCTGCTTTCTAGGATGGCATATTCTACTTCTTCTATACTACGATAGCCTTTATCTCTTAATTGTACTAGTAAATCGTCTAAGTTATATCTTTGCCTTAGCATTTCGTTATAGTTTATTTTTCCATTCTTTATAATAAGAGAAGGATTACCATCTAGGAAGATTCTAAATTTTGGTTTTTTTAGGCTTATATAAGCTAATATACACTGCATTAATACTAATATTACTATTGGTATTAAGGAATATAAGATACTTGCTTTATAGTTTTCAATACTTATTACTGTTAGTTCTGCGATAAGTAATGATACTATTAAATCTGTTATACTTAGTTGTCCTACTTCTCTTTTACCCATTATACGATATATTACAAATATAAATAGATAGAAGAATATTGTTCTTAGTACTACTATTGTCATAATTATCACCATTATAATTATGTACTAATGTATATTTTTTTATACAATTTCATAATATTTAGTGGTGATATTTATGATTATGAATTATTTAAAAAGTTTATTATGGTGTTTTGGTATATTAATTATTAGTTCTATTATTATTACTATTTTTAATTATTTTAATGTTATTAATGGGATTGTTCTTAAGATTATATTTTTAATTATTCCTATTATTAGTATATTTATTGGTAGTTATAGACTTGGTAAGTTATCTAATGAGAAGGGTTATATTGAAGGTATTAAGTATGGACTTATATGGGTTATTTTATTTGCTGTTATTTGTTTGATATGTAAGGTATTTGATTGGACTTCGATTATTTATTATTTTATTTTGTTATTTATTTCTATACTTGGTAGTATTCTTGGTATTAATAAGAAAAAGAAATAATCTCTATACTAGAAGGTATAGGGATTACGATATAAATTACTTAATATGATATCTATTATAAATATACTTATTATTATATAAGTATATTTATAATACTTTTTATTATAATATTTATCTATTAATGGTAATAATAAATAGTTTAGTATTAGAGAACCTACTGCAAAGGTAAGGACACTTCTTAGACATACTAGGCCATTTATATTTAGAAATAGTCCTGTATAGTCCCATAATCTTTGATTAAAGATATTTACACTTATATAACCTACTATATATTCTAATAATCCTGTTATTATTATACTTAATATGAATAATAAAATGGGATTCTTTTTTAATGATTTTAACATACTTAGAAATATTGCTCCTACTCCATAGATGGGAAGCCATGGTCCATATAATATTCCCCAATTATTTAATACTCCTAATGTTATATAATAAAATATTACTTCATATATGTATCCTGTTATGGCTCCTAGTATAAATATTACAAAGTAATATAATAATTTATCTAATAATGTTTTCTTTTTATTCTTTTTCTTACTCATTTTACTACCTACCTACTATTTAAGTATAGCATAGTTTTAATATTATTACTAGTATTTTATTTAGTTGTTCTTATAGTCTATAGTCTATAAGAACTGCATCAATATGCTATATTATATTTGGTGTGTAGACTTTCTAACTATTAGTTTATTTGGTACTATTTAATGCGATTTTGGGATAAACTTCAAAATCGTATGAACCCTTGATTTTGCTGACTTCATGCGGTTTTGCCCGCGTTAACAAAATCGTGTATTTTTAAAATATTTACTTTTTCATTTTAGTGTGTAGATTAAGAAGTCACTTCCCTGTTTATATATTATATTTACGCGTTATGTGTATAATTTATTATAGTACGTACATATGTATATTAAAAAATAGACTATTTAGTCTATTCTGTTAGTAGTTTGGATAATGGTACTATGGTGTAGCCTTTACTATTTATATATTTTATTATTATGTCTATGTTTGAAGTATCTTCGAGTAATATTATACTGCCTCCGGTTAGATTATTTTTTATATTGTTATAGCCTCCGATTATTGAAGGTATTACTACGAGCATATTGTTATTGTTACATATATTTAGATAAGTACTATTCTTTTCTTTTAGAAGGCAATATTTAGATTTATTGTTACTTAGTTTGTTTATTATTATATTATCATTATCTAAGATTTCTTTAGTATATACTCCATTATTGCCATAAGTATATAGTTCTTGTTTTTTTAATTTTTTTATATTAGTATTAGTTATATCTTTATGATTTAGATAGATTGTTATGTTACTGATATTTGTTATATTTTGTTTTGTCAGGGGATTATATATGACTATTAATGATACTTCATTATTACTATTTCCTTTAACTATGTATTTATCTTTGTTATTTGAAATACTACTACTGGGGAGGGTATCTTTATAGATAAGAGATTCTTTTCTAAATATTCCTCCTAGTTTCATTTCTTCATAGCTTTTATCTATATCTACTTCTAGGCCTTTTTTACCTGGTACTATAGTATCATTATCAATAATAGCATTTACTGGGAGTACTTCATAATCTTTTTTTATATCATTTAGTTTTACCATTAAGGGATCTTTACTATTTAATAAATTCATTACTTTATCTGTATAAAAAAAGCTAAAACATACTAATGATATTATGAAGAATATTCTTATTATTTTTTTCAAGATTACCACCTAATAAAATATATGTTTTTGTTTTTAAAAATTAACTAATATAAAATAAAACTTAGGAAGTTTTCCTAAGTTATTTTTTGGCTTGATTTAAAGCATTTTCTAATGCTTCATACAAAGCGTCTATTTTAATAGTACAACCACTTACTGTGTCAGTATAACCATCATCAGTTAGTTTTACTTTATCTAATCCTTGATTGTCTACGACATTCTTTTCTAGGGCTTCTACTTGAGTATACCATTCTCCTACTTTAGAACCATACTCATTACCATACATTCCATAAGCGTCTCCTAGTGTTTTTTTTGTTGTTTCTACGCCATCTTTTGTATAAGTAGTATCTAGATTAACATCAGTTATTTTGCCATTTTTATCTACTGTTACAATAGCGGTAGCAGTATTATTTTGTCCTCCATAACTATCGATTGCAGTTCCTGTATAAACTCCTTCTTTATATCCTTTTGAACAGCCTGATAATAATGCTAAACCTATTATACTTATTAAACATATTTTCTTTTTCATATTGCTTATCCTCCTACTTATACATTATAAAATATTTTTTTATTTTTTTCTAGTCCTAAATTATGTTTTTATCTAGTTTTTCTATATTTTTTATCCATAGCGTATTCTTTTAATTTTTTTATAGTGTCTAAACTAGGATGAGTATATTCTTCATCTGCTATGCCGTAAGGAGCAAGTTCATATAATTCAGGAAAGCCTAAATCACCAAGTAATTCAGTGAAAATTTGACTTATTTTGTTTTCTCTTGATGCTTTTTTAGCTCTTTCGGTTTTACTAAATGATGAAGTTATATCATAATCCTTTTCTTCTGGATTTGTAAATTCCACAAATTCTTTAAATTCCATATTATCCTCCCTTTCTTTGAGTGTTATATATTATACAACATTTTAGAGGTATTTGCTAGCACTATCTAACATTTTTTTTGATATTATACCTATTACTATACCTGTAGGTATAGAGAATATTAAAAGATATGGTAAATAATACATTACATTATAATTATTTAGAAATAATACTCCTACTAGGACTTGACCCATACTATGAAATAAACTTCCTATTATAGATACTCCTATTACTGATAGTTTTGTTTTTTTAAATAGATACATAGCTATTATACTAAATATGGCTCCAGATAATGAGAAGAAGAAATTAATACCAAAGCCTGTTCTAAGTAAGGCTACGATTAAGACTCTAACTAATGATACTGTAATAGCGGTCTTAAAATTATATTCATATAAGGTAAATATTATTACTATATTAGCTAGGCCTAATTTTAATCCTGGTATTATATCTCCTATAAAGGTGAAATAACTTTCTATTATTGATATTACTACACATATTGAGGTTAATATGGCTATCTTTGTTATATCTTTTGTTTTCATTAATATACCACTCCATCTAAGTCATTATCTTCACTTATTATCTTTACTATTATTTTATTTGGCATACATACTAAGGATTTGTTATTAGTATATATATATCCTTCTTTAGAACAGATATGTTTATCTGATGTTTCTTCTTTTACTCTTATTTTTTTATTTTTTACTTCTAATACGACATCTCCTAGATATCCTTTTACTGTGTATTCTTTATTGGTATTTAGATCTATTTTTAATATTTCTTTATCTTCATAATATACAACAGCAGTATTTCCTTCTTTTTTAGTAATATTAATTATTATAAAGAAGATACTTATAATTATTAATAATACTCCTACTAACTTTAGATCATTCTTATTCATAATTAAAATTATCACTTCTTACTATATTATCTTTATCTATATACCATATTGCTTCGATATCACTATTGTTATTTACTACTTCTAGTCCTTTGTCTACTGGTAATAGATATAAGTATGTACTATAAATATCTGCTAGTAGAGAGGATTTTGTTATTACGGTTACTGATTTCATATAGTTACTTGGGTTTTTAGTAATAGGGTTTATGATATGACTATATCTTATATTATCTATATCACAATATCTTTGATAATTACCTGATGTAACTACTGATAAGTTATTTATGTTTACTTTAGTAAAGATATTGCTTGTATTATCTGGATTGGTTATTCCTACAATATAGTATTCTTTATTATATGCTTTACCTACTTTGACATTACCACCAGCATTTATAATATAATTATTTATATTATTATCTTCTAAATAGTTGCCTACTAGTTCGGTTACATAGCCTTTAGCTATACCACCTAAATCTAGTTTGATATCATTATACTTGGTATATTTATTATTATCTAGTTTGATATCATCTATATTTATATTTACATCTAATTCTTTATTACTTGGCAAGCTATTACATTTATTTATGTATTCTTTCCAAATACCTGTTAAATTACCTGCTGCTATATTAAATAAGCCATCTGTCTTATTATAATATTCTATACCTATATTTATGATATCACTAAGTTTTTTATCTATTTCTATTTCTTCATTATTACTTAGTATTTCATTTAAATAATATATATTTACTATACCATCATATTTTTCATATCTATTAGTTAATTTATTATAACTACTATAAAGATAATCTATATCATTAAAGATATTATCTATTTCTTGTTTATTCTTAGTACTATTTATTTTTATATTTATATATGTATCCATATAGAAATAGTTTTTACTATATTCTTTATATGTTATTTTATCTATATATAAGAGTACTAAACTAAGTAATATTAATACTAATATTATTATATATATATATTTCTTTTTCATTTCATTACCTCTATATATATAATACTATAAAATAGATAAAAAAACTAGTACTAAATCCATTTAGTACTAGTTATATTTAATAATTCACTCTCTTCATATTCTTCAGTATAATTTAATATTTTATTTACTACTTCTTTATAATTATCATTTAGATTGATATCATTATTTATTATTCTTTTTTTTAATCCTTTTTTATATTTATTATCATTTATATAGATATACATACATCTATCTATATTTCTTATTACTTTTATATCTTCTTCATTATCTCCATTACATGAGAAAATTATATCTTTATACCATTCTATTAGATCAATAGATAGATCATCATTATACATGATATCACTATTAATTATATCATCATAGTATGGACAACACTTTAATATTTTTTTTACATTAGTTACATCAATAGTAAGTGTTTCAAACATAATATCCTCCATATACTTTATTTTCACCATAAGTATATCAATAAAATATTATTTTGTAAAGTAATTCGACATATTTAGATTATTTTATTGTTATAAATAGTAATATTAACTTAATGATAACTGATATGGAGTGGAACTTGAACCTGTTCCTTTTTGAATAATTAGTTTGGAATCCAAATATAATGTCGGAAAAATGGCACTTTTACTATCTACTGTTGATAATAATATTTCATTTGATACGATAGATGAAGATTGACTTGAAGTATCTGCTCTTGGATTAAGGAACCAAGAATTTAAAGTAAACATTGATGATATCCAACTATTTGATATGCAAATGGTATCATTATATAGATTTAATGATTTAGAACACTTATTCAAATCGACTGCATAACCATAATCGCTCTGATAAGCAAGGGCTATTTTACCTGTCCATGTTGTAGCATTACCATCATATACTTCAGTTGACCTTTCCTTTTGATAAATTTCATTAGCATAATAATTTAATCCAAGCTTTATACCACCTAAATAATAATTATTTGAAGATATTATATTTCTCGTTGTATCATTTTTTATACCTATATTTGTAAAAGTATAACTGGAATTACCAGAATAATTCTTGCTATTATAATAATAATTATTTAATATTTTTTGTAATGATGACTTGCTATAATCGTTTTGACCTTCAGCTACTGTCATTTCAGGTAATGCTAATGATTTTATAACTATTTGATTTTTTGGTGTAACTGCGTGTTCAAGTGAACTAGTATCAGAGTTCAAATTAGAACTTGATAAAGATTTTAAATATGTATCTTCTTTATCATTATCATATTCCATTGTTCCTATGTTTTCATTTCTAATTAATTTTACTTTACCATCAAATACACCAATTATACGCCACGTTTCACATGTTGATGATGATTGATTTGAATAATCAGAGCAATTAAAATATATATAGTTATTTGGAGATGCTCCATAATATCTAATATTATTTCCTACATCTTTCATAAGACTATGGGTTATATCATATTGATATGTTATACTGTTATTTATTACTGGTGTTTTAGTAGCATTAGTATATAAATTAGTTATCTTTTTAGCTAAAGTTGGTTTTTCAACAGTTATTTTGCCAGAAGTAAAACCATCTGTTGATATTATTTTTAGTATATGTTCTCCTTCACTTAATGTTTTAAGATAAGACTCTTTAAAGGTAATTATTGTTGATCCTTCAGTTAATGTGTAATTAGAACTATCTACGACTGCATTGTCTACTCTTACTTCTTTAAATTTATTAAGTGGTGCATTTGATCTTGCTATCTTTGTTCCTGAACCGTTATACGATGGTGTATAAGTAGTACCGTCTCCATTCGTTAACTCATAAGTGTCAGTCATTTCTGTTACTGTTAATGTTCCTGATAGTGTTTTGTTTATCATTGATGTATTGTTTTCTATATTACCATCTATATATAGATAGAATTTGTAATTTGTTGTACCACTAGTGGATATAGAATCACTATATATAGTAATACTACCAGTAGAAATGGTACTAAAGTCTCCTTCTTGTACTATAGTATTATTCTTTAAAAGAACATATTTTAAGCTAGTGCTTTTTAGTTCAGTAGCTATACTGGTTATATTTAATTTAACAGATAATCAACAATAGTCCCTGTTGTATCTTTATTATTAATACTAAATGTTGTTACTTCTCCATCAGTATAATTATATACTGGAGCTAATGTACTAGTAGATATGTTATTACCACTAGTAAATATTACATCTGCTAATTTACCTATAGTCATGGTAAGCGATGTATTACTAGTACTTTTCCATGTAAACCAAGCGTATGTTCCAACACTTCCAACAAGAGTAATCATTAAAATAAATATTCCTATAATCATATATTTCTTTTCTTTAGTCATTTTATACTCACCCTTATAGATTGTTTTTAGTTATTTTTATCTACATTAGAGTATATCATATTTTTTTATTTTTGTCATTTTTTTATTATTAAATTTTTAAATTACCACTTATTATTTCTTTTAGGTTTCTTAGATATATTGTTAAGATATTAGCTTTTAATATATCTTCTTTTACGGTAGCATCTATTGTTGATATTATATTATTATCTTCAATTATATCTATAGTTCCTACTTTATCTCCTTTCTTTACTGGAGCTATTATTTTATTTATATTGGTTTTGTATGTGATGTTTTTTTGGTCATCACTCTTTTTATTTAATATGGTAATGTTTTCTTTTGGTACTATTTCTGTAGTTATAATTTTTCCTAATTCTACCTTCTTTTTCTCAATAGTTGTTTTTTCATCTAATATGGTTTGAACCATATAGATATTAAATCCATAATCTAACATTTTAGTGGTATCTGCACTTCTTTTACTAGTGTTTTCTTCTTTCATTACTACGGTTATTAAACGCATGTTATCTTTTTTCATTGTAGCGGTTAAGCAGTAACCTGCTTCATCGGTAAATCCTGTTTTTAGGCCATCTACTCCTTCTTTGAATCTTACTAAACGATTGGTGTTTACTAACCAGAATGGACTTTTGGTATCTTTTCTTAAATAGTCTTCATATGTTGAAGTAAATTCTAGTATTTTTTCATGTTTTACTAATTCTTTGGCTATTAGACTCATATCGTATGCTGATGAGTAATGATTGTCAGCAGTTAATCCTGTTGCGTTTATGAAGTTAGTATTTTTTAATCCTAAATCTTTGGCTCTAATGTTCATTCTTTTTACGAATTGTTCTTCACTACCAGATACGCGTTCTGCTAAGGCTACTACGGCATCATTTCCTGATGCTATTGCTACTCCTTTTAATAAATCTTCTACTGTCATTTTTTCGCCAACCTTTAGAAAGATTTGACTTCCTCCCATACTTGATGCTTTCTCTGATGTTGTTATCATTTCATTCCATTTTAAATTACCATTTTCTATTTCTTCCATAATAAGAAGCATACTCATCATTTTAGTCATTGATGCTGGAGCTAATTTTTCATCTTTATTTTTTTGAAATAGTATTTCTCCAGTTGATGCTTCAATCATAATAGCACTCTTTGCATTAGGAGCTAAATCTTCTGTTTCTTCAGCTTTTACTAAAGGAATAGATATAAGCAAAAGTAAAAGTATTAATATTTTTTTCATTTAAATCACCTAGTAAAAACTATGCTTTTATATTATAAAATATTAATACTTATCTTTTATTTATTCTTACAAATGTCTTCTTGTATTTGTTCCATTCCTAATTTATCTGTTTCTTTTACTTCTAGCAATACTTTTAGTCTATTATCACTTCTAATAGCATTATTAAAACTAAAATAACTTAATACATCATCTATATTATTTATTTTATTGTTAGTAGTTCCTTTTAATGTATAAGTAAATTCATAATATTTATTTACTTCTAATTTTTTCTTTAATTCACTAGTTATTATATGAGAATAGGCACTATGTGTTAAATATTGATCTACTACTACATAAGACATTTCTGGTACTTCTGCTATATAGCCATCTAATAGGTCTACTACTCTATATGTCTTTGTAAATGAGCAATCATAATATACTTCTTTAGTATTTGTAGTATTATCTGTTACTTCTTCTTTTACATTATCTTTTTCTTTATTTAATTTGTCATTTTCATATTGTAAATATATATTGCAGCCCATTAGTCCTAATATGACTACTATACATATTAATAATAATCTTTTATCTTTATTCATATAGCCTCCTATTTCTACTTATAATATAGCATATTAGATAATATTATGCAATATAATTTAAAAAATTAGGTGTATGTTATAACAAAAAATGAATACTTGAGTAAAATATATTAGATATCGAAAAGGAGGTATTTTTATGTATTATTATGGTGGATATTCTGGAGGATATAATACTGGTAGTTCTTGTGGATGTTCTAATGCTATGAATTATTCTTATCCTAGTTATGGCTATGGTTATGGTAACTATGGTTATGGTAGTAATGCCGCTATTGTACTAGTATTATTTATCTTACTTGTTATTATAATTGGTACTAGATTAGCAGCTTAATATAAGGGATTATTTCCCTTTTTTTCTTTAACACTTTCATTTTTTATAATTTTATGATAAAATATTAGAAGTTAAAGAAAGGGATGAAGTATATGCTTAGAACTAAAGATATTTTAGATGAAAAAGATCCTAGAGTTAGGGCTAAAAATACTGATGTTGATTTTCCATTAAATGATGAATATAAAGATATTATACCAGAAATGTTAAAACATTTAAGATATTCACAAATTGAAAAATTATCTAAAAAATATGATTTAAGGCCTGGTATGGGACTTGCTGCTCCACAACTTGGTATTAATAAGAATTTCTTTGTTGTATGTTATGAAGTTAAGGATGGGGTATTTGATGATTATATTTTAATTAATCCAAAAGTTATTTCTTATTCAGAAGAAATGATTTATGCTGGTGAAGGTGAAGGATGTCTTAGTGTTAATAGAGAAGTTGAAGGTATTGTTCCAAGACATGCTAGAATTACAGTTGAAGCTTATGATTTGGATGGTAATAAACGTAAATATCGTGTTAGAGAGGATTTAGCTATTGCTTTTCAGCATGAACTTGATCATTTAAATGGTATTTTATTTGTTGATTATATTGATCCTAAGGATCCTTATAAGAATGCTGATTTATATAGAGAAATATAAAAAATATGTCTAATAATGACATATTTTTTTTATTTTCTTTTTACTAATTAAATATTCTTTATCTTCTTCATTTATATCTAAATTATTAAATAATACATAGTTATATACTTCTTTGGTTACTACCCCTAATAAATCTTTTCTATTTCCATAATAGATAATGTTATTTAAACTGGTAGGTACTTCTAACTTATCTGTAAAACTTAAGTTTATTCCATTTGGATAATAGAAGTTGTTTCCTACTATAAAAGGACTATTTATATTATGCAATGTCTCTAATATTTTGAATAGATGTCCTGTTTCTAAAATTGTATCATTGGTTAATGAAGATATTTTATCTTTCTCAGCCAATATTAATATTTTTCCATCTTCAGGAGTCCAATTTCTTTCTTTTTTCTCTATAGTAGCGGCTCCATATTCTCTTGTATACAATCTTTTTATTTCATAAGAATCACCTATCAATGATTGTATTAATTCTATAGTATTTTCCCAAGGTTCTTTTTTCATAATTATTTTACTAATAAATATATAATTACTGCTATTACAATTAAGACTATAGAAGATAAGATTATTAAAGCTCTTTTACTTATATTTAAGAAACCATTTTTATTCATACTATTAAGTAAGTTTATCTTAAACATATCTCTTTCGGCATGAGACTTAGATACCATAACGCCTTTATAAGTAGTAAGTTCTTTTTGATGACCTTCAGATAATATTTCTTCAGGAGTTATAGTATCTAACATTATTAGTTTTTGATTTTCATATAAAGTATAATGTAAAACTATATCTCCATGTACTTTAGAAAACATTCTATCAGTAGGAAGTTTTAATTCATATTTTACTATACCTTCTTTACTATTTTTTGATACTACTACTCCTTGAAAGTTACCATCACGAAGTGAAGGTACATAATCAAATATTAACTTTTTATAGGCTAACATATTATATTTTTTTAATGATCTTTCTATTTTTTTAAATTCGTTTTCATTTAAATATTCAACAACATATGAATGCATTTTCTATCACCTATATTCATTTTACTACATTTTTATTCTTTTTTAAATATACTTTACAAAAAAAAATGAACTATTTGTCATTTTTCTTGATTTTGCTTTTTATTCTTGTTATTTTTTTATCATAATTATCTCTATTAGTGTCATAATCAAAGAATTCTAATGTTTTATTAAAGTCTTTGATTGGTAACATTGCTACTGGATGGAATATAAAGCTTTCTTTTATTGATTGGTAGTAGAGACTTACTGGTTTTTGATTTTTATTTATTTCGATATAAGATTTTATTTTTTCTAACTTTTCTTTGAGTTGCTTTAACTGAATTAATCCTTTTTCTAAATTTATTTCTCCAGCAGAAATTTGTTTACTTACTAATACTATTTTTTCTTTGGTTTCAGCAAGGATATCGGTATATTCTTCATTTATTGTTGGCCTTTTTTTAGGATTATATAATATATCTAATAGTTCTTCTAATGCTTCATTATCGTCATCTAATATTCTTTCGATTAATATGGCTTCAATTGGATATACTAATTCATCATATTCTACTAAATATTCTTCTAAATCGGGGTCGTAACCGCGGCCTTCTTTTATACCTATTTTTTTACTAGTATAATTTATTGTTCTTTCATCATAGCACTTTCTATATATAGTTGTAGTTTTATATTTATAATGTTTTTTCTCACTACAATTTAGTATTATTTCTCTTTTTAATTCTTCTAATCTTTCTTTTTTTAATTCTACTTTATTTTTTTCTATATAAGGATCTCTTACTGCTCCTATTAATTGATAATGTATCATATTACTCCTCCATTTTTCTTGTTTGCACTATTAATTACAACATAATTGTCTAGCAAATAATATTATATCATAAATTATAATAATGGCAATAATATTCTTGCAATTATATACTTTATATTATATAATAAAGATACTTAAGGAGGTTTTTATATATGAAAAACATTTTATATGATGGTAATTTGGAGGATGATATTTATTATTTAGATAATAAATTTAGTTTTAAGAAAGAATTTGCTTTTTTAACATTAATTTATATCTTAGTAGCGGGAGTTTTTGATGTTGTTTGTATTAAATTAGGAATTATTCCTTTTAATTTAGAAAGTATTCTTATTAGTTCTGGTATAGAATTATTTTGTGGGACTATAATTAACTTAACAACTACTTTAAAAAGATTAAATACTTATAAAAAGAATGCTAACAATGCCAAGAGAAATGTATCTAGTCTAATTAATGAGCTTGAAAATAATAATATATCTGTTACTAAAGAAAGAATTGTTGATAGTGAAATGACTGAAGAGGTTACTAAGAGTGTTACTTCTGGTGATAAAGGTGAAGTTTTATCAAAGAAGGAAATTATTACTAAATACTTTTATTTATTAGATAAGGATGATAAAATTAAAGTACTTAAACAAATAGAAGAATATATTAAAAGTAATAAGAAAAAAACTTCAAGTATTTCTTTAGATTTACTTGAAGATGATGATTTAAAAAAGCATGAATTACCGGTATATAAAACTTTAATAAAGAAAAAGCAAGACTGATCTTGCTTTTTCTTTATAAATGATTTTCAAATAAAGGAAGTATTTTCTTTAATGATGATGTTCCTGTTACTTCACTTATTACTTTATTACCTGATGATTCTATAATGGTAACTAATTTATAATTATTTTCAATATCTGTTCTTGATTCATTTAATTTTGCTATATAATAATATTCAATATTTTCATAATTTACTTTATCTAATACTAAATATTCTTCTTCATTTTCTAGTATAATTACTTTATCTATATCTATCATAATTCACCTCTTTTTATTCTAAATCGGGAAAGCCAAAATTGTCTTTTGTGTTAGAAAAGTTTTTATTATTAATTGGAATATTTATGTTAGGAAAGTCTTTTGTTTCTAATTTTGAATCAGATACTGGTATCCAAAACATATTATTTGTATTTTCTAAATTAATTTTGTTAATTTCTTCATCTTTTATTGGCTCCTCTTTAGCCTGTTCTACTACAGGAATAGTCCATACTGGGTTTTCTTCTTTTGGCTCTTTTACTGGTTCTATCTCTTCAGTAGGCATAGTCCATATTGGCTCTGGTGTTATATTATTTGTTTCCGGTACTATATCTTCTTTAACTGGCTGTTTTGGTTCTTCCTTAACACTCTCATTAGTAGAAGGAGTTTCCTCTACTTTTTCTTCTGGCTTCATATCTTTGGTTAATTCATCAAAGAGATTAATTTTAGGTTTGGGATTTAATTTTCTATTAACTGTTTCTCTGACACTTTCACCTTTTAATTTTGCAAGGCCAATATTTAATGTTTTTGGATAATCTATTACTTCTTTAATGCGATATGGATCTATGGTATCATTTACTATGTCTTCAAGTACTTCTTCTTTTGGGGCATCTTCTTTAGGTATTTCTTCTGAAACTTCTTCTGGTATTTCTTCAGCTTCTTCTTCTGTATCATAAGTATCAATTATTCCATATTCTCTTAGAATAGTTAATATTTCATAAGAATTATTTATTTCTTCTAATTCTTCTAAGCGTTCTTCTTTAAATTTTATTCTACTTGTATAGTTAACTATATTTTCTAATACTTCTTTTTCACTATTTAAAGTATCTTTTTGTTCTAATAATAGATTTTCAAAATCTAATAATTCGTTATTATCTTCTATATGTAATTTATTTTTTAAGTGATTGTTTTCTTCAATTAAATCTTCTAATTTATTTCTTTTGGCTATGATTCTATCAAAGTCTTCTTCATAAGCTATTACTAGTTCATATATTTTTAGAATTATTTCTCTATTTTTCCAAATATAATAGTTCTTTTCGGCATCTTCTACATATGATGTATAATCATCATCAGTACCACTATTCATTAGGCTTTTTACACTATCTAGAGTTACTTCTAATGTTTCTTCATTTTCTCTTACTTTATCTTCAACTGTAGATAATTCTATATTATAATTATCTTCATTTATTTTAGTAAAATATTCATCATTTTTTATTGATGTCATTAATGAAGAATATATGTTATCTTCCATGACTTTATTTTTTTCTGTGTATTCTTCTTTTTCTTTTTCTAATTCTATTAAGGAATTTTTTAGTTTAGATATACTAGTAGTTAATTCATCTATTTCTGACTTTGTAGTTAGATATTTGGTTATTGTATCTAATCTTGTTTTCTTTTCTTCTAATTCGTCTTCTGATACTACTAATTGAAAGCCATCTATATACTTACCAGTAGAGTTATAGAAGTGTTCTTCTAGTTCTCTTCTTTTATCTAAACGTTCTTCTAGTAATTTTATTAATCTTTTTAATCTTGTTTCTTCTTTTTCTAATGTAACCTCAGGTGATATTAAATTTCTAATTTCTTTTTCAAATTCTTTATTATAGATGGAATCTATTTTTTTGGCATATTTTTCATAATTATCAATTACATCACTTGGAGTCTTAATATTTCTTTCTTTATCTAGTTTAATTCTCATTTCAAATATTTTACATAGATTTTCAAAAGATTTTATAGAGTTTCCTTCCATAATACTTCACCCTCTTTCTTTTTTAAATCTGGAAATGATATATTATCATTATTATTAATTATTTCTGGTTTTAATTTATTATTACCTATTACTGGTATTTTATTATTATTTTTAGATGTATCAGTAGTCTTCCATATTATATTACTATTATTTTCTAAGATATCATATATACTTGAGGCTTTTTTAGATACTTCAGCAGTTTCTTTTGGAATTGGTTCTGGTACTTCTATTTTTTTAGGTACTTCTTCTTCTTTAAATAAATCTATAGTTTCTTCTTTAGGAGGTTCTTCTTTTACTTCTTCTTTAGGTTTTGCTATTTCTTTATTTTCTGAAACGTCCATATTCCAAAGTGGTAATTCTTCTTTAACTGTATTTTTTATTTCTTCTTTAACAGTTTTATTAGGAGTTATCTTTGTATTTTCAAATAATTCGTCAGTATCAAAATCATTAGTCATAATGTCTTCTAATGTTTTATTTTTAAGTGGATTTTTTATTTCTTCTTTTTCTTTGGTTTCTTCTATTTTAGGTAATATTTTTTCATATTCTTTACTAATATTTTTTTCTGTTTCATTAGTTTCTTTTTTGATAACGGTTTCATCTTGAAGTTTTTTCATTTTTTCTGCTACGGCTAATTGTTCTTTAAGTCTTGCTTCTTCAATTAGTTTTTGTCTTCTTACTCTGGCAGCCTCTATTTTTTGTTCTTCAGCTATCTTTTTTTGTCTTTCTACTTGTTCTTCTTGTCTAGCTTTCTTTACTTGTTCTTCACGATATCTATTTTCGTTTTTAACTAATTCTTCTAAAACGTCTTTGAATTCTTTTGAATTATTTTCTTCATCTATATCATATAGTTTTTTATTTCTCTTATTTCTTTCTTCTTTTAGGAATTCATAATTTTTTATATCATTACCCTCTAATTTTATTGTATTATATTGTTTAGAAAGTTCACTATTTATTTCTTTATATAATTCAGTAGAAGTTATATTTTTTAATATGGTATCGATGTTTTCTCTCTTATCTAATAACTCATCGTAATTAGAAGTCTTTTGATCAAATATATTGATTAAATTAATGATATTTATGTCTTCATTATATTTTAAATATGATGTATTAACTTCGTTATACATATTATTACATTCTAAAATATATTCTGGTTCTCCTAATTCATTAGCACTCTTTAAATTATCTTTAGCAAGAGCTAGTGCATACTTAAATTCTGAATGTTTTTTAGATATTTCTTCACGATGTTCTACTAATTTATATAATCCTAATTTATCTAGAGATTTATCTAATAAATTTATCATTTTCTTTTCTAGACTTTCATTTAATCTTGTATTTGCTTTTACATTTCTAGATGCTTCACTAATCTTTATATCTAGTACTTTCATTTCTTTAATTAATTCTTCTTGTTCTTTTTTATTTTCTTCATATTTTTCAATTATGTCTAATCTTCTTTTATATGTAGATAGTTTATCTTCTCCTAAGAAAGATGTAAGTTCTACTAATGAACCGGTAATTTTTTTATGTTCATTCTTTCTCTTGTTTAGATATTCTTTTCGATCATTAATTAAAGTTATTATACTTCTAAGTCTAGTTTTTTCTTCTTCAAGAAATTTTGTTTTTTTACTAAGTAACATTAGATATTCTTCTTCATATTCTGTATTTGTATCTAATAGTATTTGTTTTTCTATTTTATCTAATTGATCACATATTCTTTCTTTTTGAATTTCATCATTAGTTAAATTTAGACTATTTTGAAACATATCATATTGTTTTAATCTTCTTACTACTTCTCTACTTGTATAGTTCACACTAAACCACCTCTAGTATAATTATAATTTTTTTTATACTTTTTGTCAATTAATATACATTATTTTACATTATTTATTTCTTCTTAAGCCATAGTCTTAAGAAGTTTCTTAAAGCCTATTTATAGTCTTTAAGAAAAAAATTTATTATATGTATTAAACATTAATTAAGTATATATATTATGCTTATGTATGATAGATATGGGTGATATATTAGTTTAAGACTTATTTATAAGACTTAAACTAACACTGGAAGACGATAGACTGAAAGTTAAGAAAATAATAAATAATATTACATATTTTTACCATAATAATAAAGAGGTGTGATATGAATACTAAAATAATAAATAAATTAAAAGAAGAAACTAATAATAGTTCTTATATTGTGTATAGAGAAAAATATATAAATAATATTAAAATAGATATAATATATAACGAGGTATTAACTGATCAAGATAAAATGTCTAACTTTATTTATAGAAGTTTAGATCATATAGAAAAAATATATCAAGAAAAAGAACTATTATATGATGTTATAAAAAATAATATTAGTAATATTAAAATAAAAGAAATAAATAATTATCAAGATATTTGTAAATATTTAAATAATGGGTTTGTAATACTTCTAATTGAAGATGACTATTCACTTGCGTTAGAAGTAAAAAAGAATCTAACTAGAAGTATTGAAAAACCTATGACAGAGACCACTATCAGAGGGGCTATGGATTCTTTTACTGAGAATATTGAAACTAATATTGGTCTAATTAAAAGAAGATTAAAAACTAATAAATTATGGAATGAAGATATGGAATTAGGTAAATATACTAAAAATAAGATAAGTATTCTAACTATTAAAGGATTAACTGATTCTAAAATTAAAGATAATATTATTAATAAGTTAAATAGTCTTGAGATTGATGGAGTTACTGATACTGGTACTTTGAAACATCTAATAGAGAATGAAACTAAAACTATTTTTCCTACTTCTATTACTACTGAAAGACCAGATAAAGTAGTATCTTCCCTACTTCGTGGTAAAACAGTTATTATAATTGATAACTGTCCATTTGTTTTAATTATGCCGGTTGATATTAATGATTTTTTTCTATCTCAAGATGATAAGGACTCTAATTATATAAATAATTCACTAACTAGAATATTAAGATATCTTGCTTTTTCTATAACGGTATTAACTCCTGGTATATATATTGCTTTGACTACCTTCAATCAAGAAATGATTCCTCTAGAACTACTTACTAGTTTTGCTTCTCAAAGAAGTACTGTTCCTTTTCCGGCTTTCTTTGAGGCACTACTTATGTTTGTATCCTTTGAAATATTAAGAGAGAGCGATTATAGAATTCCTAATGTATCTAATTCAGCTCTATCCATTGTTGGTGCTTTAATATTAGGAGAAGCTGCGGTTAACGCTGGTATTGTCTCTCCTATTATGATTATAATAGTGGCTATTACTGCGATTAGTGCTTTAGTAATAGTAGAACCAGAACTATCAAATGCTATTAAATGGTATCGTATTCTCTTCATGCTAGGAGGTACTACGATTGGTATTTTTGGTATATTTATTGTATTCATAATATTTACTACTAATCTATGTAGTATTAATTCTTATGGTAAATCTTTTACTATGCCATTTACTCCTATTAATAGTGATATAAAAAATAGTATTATTAAATTTCCTTTGCTTAAAAGAAATAAAAGAAATAAATATTTAACTAATAATATTATTAGGGAGGTAAGTTATGAAAAGAATTAAATTTTTAATATTATTATTACCTCTATTAAGTGGCTGCTACAACTATAGAGAACTTAATGAACTAGGTATTACTACTGCTGTTAGTATTGATTATAAAGATAATAACTTTTATGTAATAGCAGAAGTAATAAATCCTATTAAACAGCAAGATGCTTCTAGTAGTAATAATTCTCCATTTGTAAATTATAATAGTTCATCTTCTTCGCTTCAAGATGCCTTTCGTAAAGTAGTTTTAGAGTCTCCTAGACAGTTATATGCTGCTCAGTTAGAAATTATTGTCTTAAGTGAGGAAGTAGTAAATAATCATCTTGAGGAAGTATTAGAATATTTTGCAAGAGACCCTGAATCTAGAACTGAAATTAAAATAATTGTTGCTAAAACTGAAGATAGTACTAAAGCTATTACTCTTCAAACGCTTCTTACTAGTTTATCTTCATCAAATATAATAAACTCATTAGATTTACAAAGTAAAGTACTAGGAATGTCTTATCCTGTAACTTTAAATGAATTATTAAATATGTATATTGACCCTTATTTGGAAGTAGTTCTTCCTTCAATGACTCTATATGGTAATTATGAAATAGGAGATGAAAAAGAAAACATAACAACTTCTTCTCCTAAAGCAATAGTGAAAATAGATGGAAGTACTATTACTAAAGATAATAAAATATTAGGTTATTTAGATTTAGAGGAATCAAAAATATTAAATTTGATTAATGGTAAATTAAAAGAAACTATTATTAAAATGAATTATTATGATGGTTATATAATATTTGAACCTAATAGAATAAAAGTATCAAGAGAATTAGATATCAAAAATAACATCATTAAAATAAATATATCAGGTTATTCTAAAACTAAAGAAATACAAAGTAATATCGATCTCAAAGATCCAAAAGAAGTAGAAAAATTAAATAAAGCTTTAAATATGGAATTAGAAAAAAAAATAACTGATACTTTTAATAGTATTAGAGAAAAATATGGTACTGATGTCTTTGGCTTTCAAGAATTATATTATCGTACTAATTATAAATATTTTAAAGAAAACTGTACTAACTGGTATGAAAATATATATCCTAAAATTAAATTAGAAGTTAAAGCTAATGTAAGATTATATGAAAAAGGTAATACTCTAGGAGGATTAAGATATGAAAGAAAAAATAAATAATATAGAATTTTCTAGCACTCTATTTCTAATATTATTTTCTTGTACTTTAGGTATAGCTCCATATATAACTATTAAAATAGCCGGTATTGACTCATATATTGGTTCTATAATAGGAAGTATAATTGGTCTAATACCTCTCTTTATATTTATATATATCTTTAATTATGAAATAGATAAACCAATCTATCAGAAAACAAAAATAATATTTGGTAATATTCTAGGTACTATTATTAATATTTTTTTAACTATATTATATTTTATTTTAGCTATAACTATTTTATTTAATACTAGTAATTTTATAATATCTCAATATTTGACTGATACTCCTATTAAATTAGTTATTATTATTCTATCTCTAACTGCTTATCATACTTCTAATAAAGGAATAACAACTATATCAAAGATTAGTTTAATATATACTTTGATTATAATTATATTATTTATTATGGCTACGATTGGTTTAATACCAGAGATAGAATTAGATAACTTAAAACCAGTACTAGAGTATGGAATAAAAAATCCTATTATTGCAGGGATGACATATAGTTTAGTATTAACTATACCTATTAGTAGTCTTCTTATAATACCTAAAAAAGAAATAGAAAATTATTATAAGACAACAAAATATATCATAATAGCATATTTAGTAACTACAATAATGATTATTTTTATGTCATTAGTCGCATGTGCTTGTCTAGGTAGATACCTCATATCAATGTATCAATATCCTGTTTATATAACTTTAAAAAAAATATCTATTTTTGGTTTTATTGATCGTATCGAAAACTTTCTTTCTATTGAATGGATACTAAGTACTTTTGTTGCTTTTACTCTTCCTATAATTAATATTCAAAGTAATATAAATAAAAAGAATAATAAAATAATTAATCTAATAATTATAATTATTATTATTATAGCTACTATGATATTATTTAAAAACAATACTAGTTTTAATCATTATCTTGATAGTATATATCCATATATATTATTAATTATCTTAATTATATATATAATAATATTTATAACAATTATAATAAAAAAAGGTATAAAAAAGAAAAACTAGAATATAATAATAATACAGTAAGATTAATTACTGTTTAGATATAGAGACTACTAATGTCTCTTCTTTTGTTATATATGCCCATACATTATATATTATATTACATAACATATTAATGTGGAGTTGATTATAATGTTAACATTTTTAGAAGAACAAAATCCTATACTTCTTGCTTTTCTAGCTACTTTATTTACTTATAGTGTTACTTTAATTGGAGCCTCTATTGTGTTTCTATTTAAAAAAGTTAAAAAAAATATCATGGATGCTATGCTTGGCTTTGCTGCTGGTATTATGATTGCAGCATCATTCTTTTCACTACTCGAACCATCTTTAAAAATGGCTGAAAGTCTTAAGATGATACCTTGGATAGTTACCACTATTGGGTTTATATCTGGTGGCTTACTTTTATTTATTGGTGATAGAATATTTACTAAGATTGATAAAAAAATATCTAAGAATAAAGATGAAAATAATAAAACAAAAAGTTTAAAAAGATGTATTATGTTAATTCTTTCTATTACTCTTCATAATATTCCTGAAGGTTTAGCAGTAGGAGTTGCATTTGGTGGTATTGCTTATGGTATTGAAGGAGCTACCTTAAGTTCGGCTTTGATGATTGCTCTTGGTATTGGTATTCAAAACTTTCCCGAAGGAACCGCTGTTAGTGTTCCGTTAAGACGTGAAGGACTAAGTAGAAAAAAAGCCTTTTTCTTCGGACAACTAAGCGGACTTGTTGAACCAATATCTGGGGTACTTGGGGCCATACTTGTATTAAAAGTAAGAACACTTCTTCCCTTTCTACTTGCCTTTGCCGCTGGCGCTATGATTTATGTAGTAGTAGAAGAATTAATACCGGAATCACAAACTAATAAAAGAAAAGAATTAATGGCTCTATTTACTTTAATAGGATTTTCTATTATGATGATTCTAGATGTTGCTTTAGGTTAAAAAAAACAAGTATTGTTACTTGTCTTTTTTTATTTATTACAGTCACTTGTACAGATATTAGTTTTAGTTTCTTCAAACATCTTGGCAAGTTTTTCTTTAAGACCCTCTAAGTCTTCATTTTTCCAATATTCTTCTGGAGTCTTATAGCCTTTAGTATCCCAAGCTGTTTCATCATCAAAATCTAATATTTCACCATCTTTTACTGCTATTACAGAAGGAGCATAAATTCTCTTATTTCCTTCTTCATCAAATTTTAAATAATCTTTAAGAATATCTACCATTTTTTTATAATTATCTGTATTATCTTTTCTATCATTTAAAATATTATAATAATAAACTTTATCTACATCATTTGCTTTAGCTACTTCATTTAAATATGGTACATAAGCAGTACACCATGGACACTCTGGAAAACCTAGATATACTACTCCTGTTCCATGTTCTAATATATTTATTATTTCTTCAGCACTTCTATAAACAAAGACATTATCCTTGGTAACACTAGTATACTCTTCAGCAAATTTCTTACCATCAATATTAGTATTTTTTTCTTTATTTAAGTAAAGATATCCTAAAACTCCTAACGCTATAACTAAAACTACTCCTATTACAATTATTATTTTCTTTTTCACTTTCTCACCTCATAATCAGTATAAATTATTTATTATTATTTTTCTATATAACTTAAGTTGAATTAACTAAACTCTAGGTTGAGTTTAATTACAGCTCTTATTCATTGACAATGGAACTTTGTAAATAGTAGTTTTGTCTTCTTCATCAGTTGCAGTTATTTCTAGTGTTATGTTACTTTTTTCAATATTCTTACATTCCTTAGCAAAATTATCTATACTAAAATTTACATCTTTTAAAAAATCATTTAACTTAATACTACTATCTTTTTCATAAGTATAATTACCTATTTGTTTTTTAACCATACCATGTTCTTCATATAATAAGCATTCTATCTTTTTATATAAATTATTATCAGTACCACCACAATAATCTATATTAGATATATATAAATATGATTTATTCTTATTATAAGCTATACTACCTGATATTTCAAAATTAGAACAATTTGAAGATACTGTTTTAAATGTAAAAGAATCATCATGAAATACAATAAATAAAATTATCATTAATATAAGTAATAATACTCCTAATGAAATATATATTATTTTTTTCTTATTTACTTTTTTACTTTGAGTATTCTCACTATTTTTACCTTCTAATAGGTCATTGATATTAATATTGTAGTCATCACATATTTGTTTAAGTAAAGATATATCAGGAATATTTTTACCATTCTCCCACTTACTAACTGCTTGATATGTTACACCATACTTTTCTGCAAACTTTTCCTGTGTTAAATTATTTTTTTTACGAAGTTCTTTTATTAAGTTACCTATTCTTTTTTGATCCATACTACCACTTCCTATGTATAAAATATCTACATATATTATTTTATCATATTTTTTTATTTTGGCATATATAAAATTTAAAAAGCAGTAATTTTTATTTACCACTTTCTTATTTTTTTAGAATTAAAGTTTTATTTTCTTCGGCCGCTTCTACATCATTAAATACTTCTTTTGATTCTTCTAAATATATTTTTTTATCTTCTTCTGGCCAAAAGTGTATTAACAACAATTTTTTAGCATTAGAATTATTTGCCAATAATCCAGCATCATAGGCTGTCATATGTGTACTACTATTAGAATTATATCTTCTTAAGAGTGAACTCTCACAAATAATTAAATCTGCATCCTTACAAAAACTTATTAAATCAGTAAGATTAGAAGTACCAATATCAGAAGTATATATAATCTTAAAATCTTTATTTTGTAATTTTACCATAAATGCTTCTATGGTATGAGATTTATTATCATGAAAAGTTATTTTTAAATCATCTATAAAAAATGAATAACTATCAGTTATATCAAAATACTTGGCATAACTCTCTTTACTAGATACTATAGATTTCTTATTGAAGTCATAATCGTTTTTGGGTAAAAATATATTTATCTTGTTATTAAGTAATCCTAAATTATGATAGACATAAGATGCGTAGCAGATACTTCCGATATCTCCGAAATGATCTCTATGATAATGAGTAATTATCACATTTAAATCTTCTAAAGTATCAGGGAATTTTAATAGCCTAGTTATTCCACTGCCACAATCTAATAGTATTTTTTTATTATTATAATTTATTAAAACCCCTGGGCAATTCATATTACCTTTAGTATATGGAGAAATAGTTCCAAGGGGTGTAATTGTTATCTCACTCATTTTACTATACTCCTCTTTTTTATTAACATTTTTTCTTTAATAGTAGGTTCTACATACCTTATAATATCTTTATCAAGATTAAATAGTTCTTTTACCATACTAGAAGAGACTGATTGATATTTAGTATCTGCAAATAAGCAAATAGTATTTATCATATTATTAGATATTTCTCTATTTATTTCTTGCATAGTAACTTCATAATCATAATCACTTAAACTTCTAAGTCCACGAATGATAGCTTTACATTCATTTTGAATTGCAACATCTACTGTCGCCCCACTACCAGATATAACTTTTATATTACTCATATCTCGATATAAATATTTAATCATTTCTAGTCTTTCTTCTATAGAAAAGAATGAAATTTTTTTTGAATAATTTTGCATAACTGCCACTACGACCTCATCAAATAAATTACTTGCTTGCCATATAATGTCCATATGTCCCTTTGTTAAAGGATCAAAGCTTCCCGGATATAAAACTCTTGTCATAATATCTTCACCACCTTATGTAAATTAAACCTTTTTCCTTTCTTTACTTGTATTATAATACTTTTTGTGATATAATCAAAATACATATTTGTTATGTTTATCATAACTGGAGGTTATTATGAATATAAATTTTGAATTATATAGAATATTTTATGTAGTTGCTAATCATAGTAATATTACTAAAGCAAGTGAAGAATTAAATATATCACAGCCTGCTATTAGTAAATCTATTAAGAATCTTGAAGATCAATTAGGAGGAAACCTCTTTATAAGAACTAAAAGAGGGGTTATATTAACAGAAGAAGGAAAAGAATTCTATAACTATATTAAACAAGCTATGGAATATATTAATAATGCTGAAAAGAAGTTTACCAATCTTATTAACTTAGAAACAGGATGTATAAAAATTGGAATTAATACTACTTTAACAAAAGAATTCTTACTACCCTTTCTAGAAGAATTTCACTCTTTATATCCTAAAATAGATATTCAAATTATAACAGGACTAACTACAGAATTAATATCTAAATTAAAAAATGGATTAATTGATATAGTAATATTAAATATTAACAATAAAGATTACGGTAATGATATTGAAATAATTAAATGCCAGAAGATAAATGATTGTTTTGTAGTAAATAGTAAATTCAAAGAATTAATTAATAAAGAAATATCACTAAAAGATATAAACAATTATCCTTTAATATTGCAAAAGAAAGGTTCTAATACTAGGGATTTTTTAGATAATATTGCTAAGGAAAACGATGTTATTCTAAAACCTAATATAGAACTAGCAAGTTATTCTCTAGTTGTAGAATTTTCTAAAATAGGACTAGGTATTGGATATGTAACTAAGAAATATATACAAAAAGAATTAAAGAATAAAGAACTATATGAATTAAATATCAAAGAAAAGATTCCTAGTAGATATATAGGTATCGCTCTATCAAAAAATCACTTACCTAGTTTTAGTACTAAAAAACTTATTGAAATAATAGAAAAAGACAAATATAATTTTAAATAATTTTATATCTGTCTTTTTTAGTTTTATAATATATTCTTAGTACTATAAACTCATAACTGGCAGTTAAGCAAGTTCGAGTAAAATAGTACAAAAAAAGAGCTTGTTTTTGTTTCAAACTCTTTTAAGTACTATTTGGTGCGGGTGAAGGGAAAGAATTTATTAATATATACTATATATATAAATGCTCATAAATCATTGAATTATATGACATTAACACTATTATAATTCTACCTATTTCTTTGACCTTTTAAAAATAATGTACCTAAAGTGTACCTAAAATGTTATTCGGTATTATCTAGAAAGGAAGATAATAAACAATGAATAACTATTGTATAAACTTAAAGAAAAGAAAGAATAAACCATATTGTAAATTACTAAATAAAGAAATAAAACTTTCCACTTGTAGGGAATGTGATAATAGAGAGTATAAGAAGGTCTCTACAGACTTCTGCAGAAAAATGCAGTGTTCTGCAGATATAAAACGAAAAAAGTCCACTTCCGACAAAAAAAGTCCGGCTACAAGTGGACTACAAAGTGGACTACAAAGTAGACAACAAAAATCAAATAAACTAGCTAGTCTAGAAAGAAATAGATATAGTGTATTTAGTAATGATACTGAAAGATGTTACTTATGTGGTAGTACCTATAAACTAACTTGGCACGAAATATATTCGGGAAAGAATAGACAGAACTCTATGAGATATGGTCTATGCTTAAGGCTATGCTTAAATTGCCACTCTAAAGAGCAAGAAGATAGCCAATTTAACGATTATTGGCACAAGCAAGGTCAATTATACTGGGAAGAAAATATTGGCTCTAAAGAAGAGTTTATCAAGGTATTTAGAAGAAACTATTTATAGTTATCTTCATAATCCGAAAGTTTTAAAATTGATATTTTCTTTTGCTCCTTTTGCTTTGCAAAATATTTATTAATTTTTTCAAAGTTAGTCTCTATTCCTTCCGTTTGAAATGCTTCTACTGTTTCTTTTAAGTGCTCTTCACATAAATGAATTTCTTTACCATCAGAGATATAATTTACAATTGATTTTTTTTTACATTTTTCAAAAGAACAAGGTAATATATAATCTTCAAGTTTAAATGTTACCTTCATTTTTTCACCTTCTTTCTTTTAATTGTTTATCCTAACATAAATTAATTATAAAGTAAATAAAAAAAACTATAGGTTAACTACTCTGTTAATGTCTATAGCTTTTCTTTTTGGCATACTATTAGTCTGAAACCATGCTCTTTTATTTTTAATATTATATTTAATAATTAAAATAGTATCTTTTCTTCTTGTTAATCTATAAATAATATCTTTATCATTTATTCTTTTTTCAACCATATTATCCCCTCATTTGGCTAGATATTATAGCATAAATTGATAGAAAATGCAAATCAGGGCATAAAAAAAGAAGTAGACAATTAAGCCTACTTCAATTTAATATAATCTTACATTATCCCAATTTGTAGTTCCATTTTGTATATTTAAATTAACTTGTCTTTGAACTTCATCATAGTTAGATCCTAGTGCATTTCTTCTATCTTCTCCATTGCCAAAGTCTCCACGAATTGTTTTTCTAACTAAATCTAGAATATCGACACTTGGCTCTGGTGCAGGTGCTAGAATTTCATTAACTCTTGCTTGCACTTCTGCATATCTATCGCCTAATGCATTCTTTCTATCCTCACCATTGCCATATTTGCCTTCTATTACTTCTCTAGCAAGTTCTTCGGTAGTCTTTTCTTTAATAGGCTCTGAATTATTAATCTTGTTTGCTTCATCAGCAATATATTGCATCTTACTTCTTAGATAATCTCCAGGACAAGTGGTATTAGTAAACATACTATGCCAAGTTAAGTTCTTTCCTGGCACCAATGTTCCTAATCCTCTTCTGTTAGCAATATCTGCTACTAATTTAATAAGACTGTTTAAAGCACTATCAGACACAGGCCAATTTCCTCCTGCTTGTGAGTTAGAAGTTTCAATTGTCACTGATTTACAGTTTGAATCCCAGTCTGAATTAGTCCATGCAGTATCTTCTTCATCTACATAACTTGCAATTCTTCCGTCGTTACCGATACCGTAATGTGAGCTACCATATCTTCCAACGGTTTGGAATATTCTTCCGCATTGTTCTGCTGAAAGAACTCCTGCCATATGATGAATAGTAATTGCTTCAATACTTCTACCACTTCTACCTTTAGTATAGTTGCCTTCATCAGCAGGCACTACTACTTGTACTAAACTTGATTTACTCATATACTTCATCCCCTTTACCATTACTTAGTTCTAATTCCATTTCTTCTGTTAATACTAATTCTTCGCTATTCATTACTATCACTACCTTTCTTATCATTCTTAGCAAAGTAAAAAGTCATAATCATCATTACCATTGGTATGAATTGTTCTGATGTTACCTTGTCAGCAAACCAACCCACTACCAATGCTATAACCATTATAATTGTCATTATACTTTTTAAATCAATTAATTTTGCAACTTTTTTTAATACTTCATTTTTCATTATATTTTACCTTCTTTCTTTAATTTTTCCCAATGATCATGAACATAGCTATTACCACCATGTTGACAATAATCGTCATATAGTTCATAACAGATTAATTTTTGTTCTAATGAAAGTGCTCTTTTATCTGCTAATTCCATAAAATTTATCAAATTCGTTTTTATGTTTGATAAATTGTTTTCTTTTATTTCTTTTCTTATTGGCTCCAACAGCTTGTTCAATGCGTTTACTATTGTCTTTTTTAAATATACAATAGAGCCAATTAAGGCTACTATAAATGCCAAAGTTTTCGCTATTTGGCCTAAAGTTATACTCTCCATCACTCAACCTCTTTCGTTTCCTTTTAGTTTCATATTATCGCCACCTTTATTTTAATTTTTTTGCTTGTATGCTTGTTGCATATTTACCAAAGCCATTATTCATTTCAAAAGGTTGTCCATTATAACCTTTTGCTGCCAACTGCAGATAATATGTTTTGGTAGGTTCTAATTCTACTGTAAAAACTTTTAACGGTAAAGCCCAATAGTTATTGCCAACACCGCTTCCTTGAAATAAAGTCCCTGCACCGCTTAGTAAATCGTTGTCAGTACCCTTTTCCTTTAATTTATAAAAAAGCCAAGCATTTAAACAACCTGATGTATAACCACTTATTTCTAATAACTTAGTGTTTTTTATAACAATTCTATTATTACTTGTATCTGCTACAATGTCTCCATAACTAATTGGTTCTTCCCAACCTGTAACTATAGTTTCACTATCAAATGTCTTATATGCAAAATTAGTATGCATACTAGCAAAGCCAAAATTTAAATAATTACTCAATGTTTCTGCTTTACCATTATTATCTTTTATTGCTACATCACTAGCATTTATCTTTTTATTTAATCCAAATAAATTACTTAATACTTGCATAATTTTATTTACTAACATATTTAATCTCTCTATTTATTTATAGCCAACAACCTTGTATATTTTTATATAACTTATTGTATATTTATCATGTGTAGTCAAGTCTACCAAACCGCATTTTCTAATTGATACATTTCTATTATCTACATCAACAGTGGTCATCATTTGTTGTGCGCTAGTACCATCGTATATTCCTAATATTAGGTTTGCACTTTGTTGATACTCATAAAAAAGTTTTACACTGCTGTTTCCAAAATTACCATTTTTACCATAACCAAAAAATATTTCTAAATATTCATAGTTAGAAGCACTATCGGTTAATGTAAAATTGGCATTTGTTCCATCTGGATTATCATACAAGGTAGTTTTTTTTAGATAATTGTCAAGACTCATACCTTTATTATTAGAATTTTTAATTGCTATGTCACTTGCAGATATCTTTGTATTATTTCCAAACAAATTTTTCAATACTTTCATTAAAGTTCGCATTATTCAGTCCTAATCCATATATAGCAAGTTATGTACGGTTGTAGGTTGTTATGTGATTTATCTCCTCCAGTATTACCAGTTTCACGATATGGTTCTAATGCAGAGGAAACATTCCAATCACCACTTGTACCGTGTTGGAACCAATCAACTCCAACATATTTCTCTGTATGAGTATGATTCGGCATTTCTTCAATTGTTAACTTATGTTTCTTTTCTCCGCCTGTTTGCTTAACAATTTTGAAGTCATTATCATTTTCATCTACACACACTAAAGTTTTACCTTTTCCAAACAATTCCCAAGTACCGCCAAATCTTAAAGATGGATTTTCATTTCTTGTAGTTAGAAACAAGTCTCCAACTTTATAATAAGCATTTGGATAGTAGTTATCAGTACCACTTTTTAGTGTTCCACCTTTACAAGCCATAGTAACCTGCCTTTGGAGTAGGTACTAAATAATACTCCCTCCAATCATGTTTAGAGAGATTATCGTTTTTGTTAGTAAACGACCCCCCCCCCTCATTAACTCATAGTTTACTTTTTTCATTTTACATCTCCTTTTCTTATTCTTGCCAATCTTCCTCTACTGTGAAGAAAAGCACTGGATAATCATTCAGATTAAGTTTTCCATACACATCAACACCATCTTCACCAATTGCCATTGCCTCTTGACCTTTTGGTAATGTGACCGTTTCAGTAGCAATTACAAACACATCTTCAAAAGATATTTGAAACTGATATTCTTCATCATAGGCAAATGAACTACCTAATAGTAAATTACTTACCCTAAATGTATTGTCAGTAATAGTAGCAGTTACACTACCACCATCAGTCCAATCAGTAGTTCCCGATTTTCTATATTTAAAACTACCGCTTAATGAATTAGCCTTAGTATCTGTAAATGAACCGTTGTAGTATGCACCATTGCAATTTAATACCGCTTCATTAGATGTTCCCTCTGGTCTAGTAATTGAAATAGTATTTATGTGTAACTTGATGTAATCAATCATATCTAAAGTTACATCTGCTGAATTAGAATAATTTCTACTATCAGTTACAGATACACTTACTTTATTTGAACCTATAGCATCAAAAGTATTTTCTTGCAAATTAGAAGCTTGTCCATCATTCAAATTAATTGAATAATTTTTGATAGTAGCACTCTTTTTAGCGGTGGCAGAAACAGTTACTTTTGGTTTAGATATATACTTAACGAATTTAGTATTACTACCAGTTATACTCGTAACATTTGTATTAGTATCAACTATAGTAGCAGATACATCGGGCTTACATACACTTTCTTTAGCATATAAATTGAATTCTGTAGCTTGCGTATCACCAATTTGTGTATCACCATTGTAGGTTGTACACAAAATATTACCTTTTATTTCTTTAGCATCAGGAATTAATGCATATATTTTATCTTCAATTTCACTGGTTTTAAACTGTATCGTAGTTTCACTAGTTTTATCTTCAATATTTCCCACCAAATTTTTAATTTTGTAAGTAACTCTGCTTGTAAATGATGATGCTTTTTTGTCTATACTGATGATGGCATTATCACCAATATAAGGACTACTGCAAGCAACACCGCTGGCTCTTGGTATTCTAGGTAAGTCTGCACTACCATATGCTGTATTACTCCAACCCCAGTTTGGAAAACTAATTGAAGCAGCACAACTAATACTCTTTGTTCCATCATTGTTATGATATACCCAACCCTCAGTAGAAACAGATACGCTTTCTCCTACACCAGTTGGTCTAGTACATCCGGCACTTTGATAATCAGCACCAGTTCCACTTACACCAATACTACCTTGATCATCTCGTATGTAACTTGCTTTATCGTAATAACTTCTTGCCTCATATACTACATAGGTTCTATTGTTCGGTATATCTTGCTCTGTATACTTAGCATATATTCTTACATATAGATTACCGCCACTGCTCCCAATATACTTTTGGCCTAGATATTGCCAACTTGTTGTTAATGTTGCCATATGTTACACCTCCAAATCTTCCAAATCTTCAATCAATTCTTTTAAATGGAAGATTTTTGTTACTTTTTTATTGTTTTTAGTTGATTTAACAAACTTTAAATAGCCAATCTGGGCAGTTCCAGTAACAATAAGTTTTTCTATACCAGAACCTTTATTGTTGAAGATCGCATTTAGTTTTTCGTAGTTATATACCTTTATACCATGGTTATCAAGCAATGAATTGTTTGCATCACTAGATGTACCTACAGATAAACCTTTAGTGCTAAAACTAAAATTCATATCAGTAATCTTGCCTTCAAGTGTTTGAATAGTACCATTTTGAGTATCTAATGTTTTTTGTACATTTTTCATAGATATATCAAAATTGTTTACTGTTTGGGTAACCTCTGATTGTTGTTCTTGCAAAATACCTATGCTTCTACCTTGTTCATCAACAAGTGAAGTTGTATTTGTCATAGTAGTATCTAACTTATCAACATTATTTTTTATCTCGGTAACAGTTCCGCTTAATATAGTAAGATTTTCTCCTACCTGATTTGCTTTAGTATCATCAGTATATTTAGTAGCAATTATCCAGTCATTTTCTTCAAATGTTTCATCCTTTGATTTAGTGGTTTGGCATCTATATAATTCTTCATCTTTAATCCATAAATCTCCGCAATCATAAGGTGTTGTTGGCTCAACCACAAAAACTCTTCTCTTACTATCAGCGGTATCTTTAGCACTATTTGCTATTGCAAGAGCTTGAGTAACATCATTGTCGGTAATTTTTATCCAACTATAAACATCATTATCAAGTGAGTATCTATAGGCATAACCAGTATCTTTATCATAATAAAGGTCTCCTAAGTGATTATTTTTTTCATTATCAGTAGTCCAATTTTTAGCAGGTTCATTACTATCAGTAGGAACTCCAGAATAAAACCAGGTAGTAATGTTTCCATCTACCTGGTCTTGAAGTTCTTTTAAGTTCTTTCCTGTTGCAATCACAAAGTTATTTAACTCATTTTCTACTTTATTAAGTCCGTTTTTTTGTAATTCATAGTTTTCTTTTAATGTCAAAATATCATTGAGGTTATACTTTCTTTCTAAGTCTTCTGGTGTTCGTAACTTATTTATATCTCTTTTATTTATCATTTTGTATACACCCTACCATTTCTTACTTTGAATCCTAGTTCTTCTAACTCTTTGGTCTTCTCTTCAACAGATATGTTTTTAGAGTTGATAGTATTAATTATATCCTTATCATAACTAGTAAATCCGATAGTCTTTAGTATTACTTTTTTATCATAGGAAGAACAATCAATATTATTAACATATTTAACTATTTGGTTGTCGTATTGCTTAAAACTACTATATTCCATTTTAATAAGCATTGCTTTTTGAGGAATACTAAGATTTAAACTATTAATATACTTAATCACTTTATTTTTTCTAGAATTAGGTACAGTCTTGCCATTTGTATAATAATCACTCTCAAATGTTTCAGAATTAAACTTTATGTATTCTTTAATTGGTATGTTTGATTGTACCAAAGCATTTAAAACTTTATCACTTGAATAATAATTACCATATAAATATGCTAATTGTTTATTAGTCAAATCACTATCTATCAAAAATTTAGTTATACTAGCCTTTTTGGTATCTTTATCAGTATTATCAATACTTTCTTTAAATGTATAATAATCTCCTATATCTCCTATTTCAGAATATTCATATGCTTTTTGATATGTATTAGAAAGTTCTAATCCTAATACATCTTTTTTAGCAATGTTATAAGAATAATTAACTATATCTTTAACAACATTTGCCTTATCTGAATCGGACATATTTGAATAAGATACATTATTAATTAGTTTTTTGATATTATCTTCTATTATTTCACCAGATATTTTTTGATATTCAACTCTATCTTTACCTGTCATCATAATCTTTTTGCCTTTTTGATTTATATAGTAAGGGGCTACTCTAGGCATAACATCTGTCTCTCCAGTTTCTTTGTACAGCCTATATATTTCCTCAGCAGATTCACTTATATTTTCTGTGCTAACATTGGCAGGATTTAAAAATACATTAAAGATATTATTCTTTCCACCATATTTTTGTATTTCTCTACCCATAGTATCTACTGTGGGATTTAAAGTTTTACTTACAAAAGGTATTTTTGCCTTTATGCTATTTACCGCGCTTTGAATTGGCTTTCCATATTCAAACGAAGTTCTTTGAGTACCATCTACCAAATCTGCTATTTGCTTAGAAAAAGTAGGAACTGCTCTAGCAGGTAATTCTAATATTTCATTAATAATTCCGGATACAACACCATCATTATCATTAAGAACATCATTTATACTTTGCAAAAATGATTGCTCCAGCAAAATACTTCCAGCACTATCTAAGGAACCGACTATTCCTTCTAATAATGCTTTAGAATCACTACTTTTAGAATTAACTACATTAGCAGTTATTGATAGTGGAGCAGCCAAAGGTTGAGCCCAATCATAAGTAAATGACTTACCACCAATTTTAATTGAATAAGAATTAATTCCTAAAGTATTTTTTAAGAAATTGGCAGTATCTTTGTCATCATCACTATCACCGCTTGTTATTCCAGCCTTCGCAAGTGCAATACCAAGTATATATAACATAGTACCAGCAGTAGCCTTTCCTAAACTTTGAACAAATTCATGTTGCATAGTGGCAGTGTATTGTCCATTTGCAAGTGACCTCTTTAAATTAATGCCTTTATTTATGGCACTAACCAAACCGGCAGGTGAATAATCAACAATTGCCTTTGTTAAATTAGCTGGTGTTTTGGCAAATGGTATCAATACATCACCAAGACCATAACCATTAACATTTAATTTATTTAGTCCTTTTCTTACACCCAAAACAAATCTGGTATAGTTATTATTATCATTCCAAGTTCTAGATAAAGCCTCTTGATGTGCTATATCTATCATTTCTTGTGTGATTTCGGTAGTATTGTTTAATACTAATTGGTTTTGTAATGAATTTTCAAAAGCCGCTTCACTAAATACTCTATCACCGACATCCATAACATAATTTAATAAAGACTCTGTTCTATTTAGAGTCCTTCCCATTAAATTTTTTTCACTAAATGATTTACCATCTGATATTTCAAATCTATTGCCTTCCATATCTTTGGTATTGATTCCTTTTTTATAGTCGTTAGTAGCCTCATAGGCTCCTTTTTTAATACCTTTAAGCATTGCTTTTACATTAGTAGTGCCGGTTGTTCTTACACCAGTTTTCTTAGCAATTAACTTATCAGCATAACTAGAGAATAAATCGCCAAAAGAATTAACTGGCATTATTAAAGCATTACCAGCAACATTTCTTACTTGAGTCTTAGGATTAAACAGCATAGATATTCTCATCCAAGATCTAATTTTTGCACCTTTTTCAGGTGGTAGTTTATCGGTCATTAATTTTTGTATTTCTGCAAGTTTAACTCTTTTATCATAGCCATCTTCCATATTTTGTACTTCTTGCATTGTATCCATGATAAACTTTACCTCATCAGACTTTAAGTCAAAGTCTTTTCTATATTTATCTATCCATTCTTTAGATTTATTCTTAACCATTTTGTCATAAGCTTCAGATAATTCAGATTGGGCATATTTTACCATACCTTCAGGTGTCATTCTTTCCATAATGTTAAATGCTTGTACTGTTTGACCTGCGGTTGTTCCTATCTCTCTCATTTTTTTAGCAACCTCTACCATACTATCATAATCACCATTATCAGCATATTGTTTTAGTAAAATCCAACCTTCTGCTACATCTGTAGCATTTGCATTCTTACTATCTTGTTTTACCCATCTTAATGTTTCTGAACTGCCACCATCATTTATTTTTTTGAAAGCTTTTTCCAAACTTTCTTTATTAGTTACTTTATCATAATATCTAACATCTTCTTTTGAAAGTATTTCAGCCTTTTGTTCTACATTTAGCATATTAACTTTATCTTTAATGTTTCTAGCAAAATGGCTATTGCCATCATTAACTTTATTTACGCTTCCTCTTTTAGGTAATATTGGTGTAGTGTTAGCATCTTCTTTAGTTAATTTTGATATTTCATTTGGATTTAAAATCTTGCTCTTTTTAGAACTACTTTCTATATCTTCCCTAACAGGTAACTTAATATCAGACATTTTAGTTTTTGTTCCTGCTGATGGAAAATTCTCTTTTAAATATTCATTCCATTCTTTAGTGTTTTGAGAATATCTTATGTCTTCATTTGAAGTTGGATTAGTGTTATCCACATTTTTTATTTGATTACTTTGAAATGGTATATATACATTACCTTCACCACTATCGTAAACATCAGTTGTAACTATTATTCCATCATAACCTGTTGTATCTTTTAAAATCTTGTATCCCTTATTCCAAGACATACCAGTTGTATTTAATATTCCAGATACTAAATCAATATCATCTCCACCATATTCATAATCCATCAATATGTCATTCAGTGTAGAATTATATTGTGTGCTTCCTTTTTCACTATATTCACCACTGTAATCAGCAAACAACGTACCATTTGTAATTTCATTTATTGATTCTACAAAAGATTTATATTGTTGTTTAGAAATAGATTTTTCTCCCCATTTTAAAGGCTTTTTAATGTCAGCGTACAATTCCATTACCTTCCCTTTTTCGCCTTTACTAGCATAGGCTTTGGCAACATTAATATCATCAGTTAAATAAAATCCTTTACCTAACAAAGTTCCATTTGTTCCTAATTTATCATAGCTAAATTTAGTAAAATCGTTTGGTGTGCCATGATATAAAACCTTTAAATTTCCATTTTCATCTCTAGCCTTACTATCTTTAAAGCATTCTTGTTGCCCTTTTGATAATTTTCTGCCTTTATTATCGAAAGAAAAAGAACTATTTTCTAGTTCTTGTCCTTTGGTATTTCTTCCCAATTTTCCTCTGCTATAAATATTTTCAGATATATTTTGCGAAGAAATTGTATTATTTTCTTGAGCATCTTGTTCAACCTCATTTAAAGAATACCATTTGTTTTTGTTTTTGTCAATTATATTATCAGTTAACGAAGATATAGGTGGTGTTTTGAGTCTAGTTTCGTAGTTCATTTTTCTTCTATTTGATGTATCTCTTGCTTCTTTTTCACCAAAGTTATTTTGATAATTTTCAAATCCAATAGCAGAAGTAGTTCCTTGTGTAAACTTTTCAATTTTTTGTATTCTATGTTGAATCTCGTGTATTAATGTATCTAATACTGCATCATTTCCCTTAGATATTAATTCATTATTCAATGATATAGTATTTGTTATATTATTAATTCTACCTTTTTTTATGTATTTTTTTCCATTTTCATCAGTTCTTATGCCAAAATCAGTAAATTTAACTTTATTATTTTTTAAATTAGGATACATTTCATATAAATCATTATGATCTAATATTTCCTTCAATTGATATGTATTATTTTTTTCTAATTTCTTAATAATTTTGGCCTCGTCATCACTAAGCTCAAATTTCCAATCACCTTTGCTGTCTTGAAACCATCCAGTTCTTCTACGAATTTGCTCATTTTCAATATTATTTTTCTTATATATTAATGCTTTATTATAATTGTCATTTAAAAATTGATTATAACTATCATTTTTTATAGCATTTCTAGCACCTTTTATTCCTGTCATCATATATTCAGTTTTCTTAAGGTTACTCTTATTACTATAATATGCATCTTCCCACATAGTTTTTAACTTTTCAACAAAACTTACATACTCATTAGCACCAGTGCCCTTAATTTTTTCTGCTAATTTTCTAATATTATTTAGTATTTTCTTAAATATATTAGGCTTCTTTTCTACTACTGACTGAATAAACTCTCTATTACCGAATAGTTCTCCGCATACATCTGCTACGACTTCATCTGATACATCATCAGTTTTATATCTTTCTTTTAGTGATTCTAATGATTTTTCAAACTCAGGGTCTTGTTTAGCATAATCAAGTATTAATTCCTTCATTTCTTTTGTTGCTATGTCATGAGTTATTTCATGAATAACCAAAAATTCAACATAATTATCAGCATTAGGATTTAATTCAATTATAGTTTTACCATTTTCTTTTGTAATTAATCCATTAACAGATACACCTTGTTCATTAGTTATATTAGGATTGAATCTTATTATATAATTTCTATCTTTTATTATATTCTCTAGCAACTTAATAGTATTGTTCGATCTAGCAGTATTGTTTAAATACATACTTGCAGTCCTTCTTAATTCATTTATATTTGCATTAGAACTTTTAACATATTGATAATTGCCTATTGGAATACTATAATTAGCATTATTAACACTAGTCACATCTACACTTCTTAGTTTTTGAAGAGCATTTCCAATTGAAGCATATTGTTGTCTAGTTAAATCTTTAGTTGTAGTAAAACTCATGTCTGGTCTTACTTCGCTTACATAATTCATAGCAGTAGGCACTTTTATACCAACTTCATTTAACATTGTTTTAATGTAACTACCTTTATAACTTTCAATACTAGGATCTCCTAATTTAAATCCTTTAATATCATTTAATATTTCAGGGTTTATTTTAGCCATATCAACCTTTATATCACTAGTAGGTATATTTATATTAGAACTATTAAAATCGTTCACAGTTGGCAAAATAGCCTTATCAGAGTTATTAACATTACTTTGTTGATTATATACTGGCAAATTAAGGCCACTTTGTCTTGATTTTTCTTGATTAACTATATCTTGTACTGTTGGTAAGTTTGCCTCTTCTTTTATGGAAGTACTTGTGTCAGTATTTTGATTTTGAATAGCACTTAATTGATTCTTAAGTTCGTTCAATTCTATTTCTTGTTCATTAGTCAATTTATTTTGTTCTTTTAATGTTTCATATTCACTAATTTGTGAAGTTATCGTATCTACATTAGTATTAACATTTGAATTATTATTAATATTACTATTAATATTAGAAATAATTGTGTCTATTTTATTAATGGTTTCTTTGTTTGTAGTATTTTTCTTTGTTTCTTCTAACTCTTCTTTAAATGTTTTATATAGATTTAAATCTTTATTCTCTACATTTGTATCTTTGCCAGTAGCAGTACCTATAATTCCACCTGTAACACCACCTATAGCAGCAGAATATAAAGCATCAGAAAGTACATCACCATCTAAGAAAACAGAAGCATAATCTTTAATATTAGTATTTTTATCTAAAATAAGCAATTTACTAATATTATCTAAATATTCTTGAACAAATTCTTCAGTAGCCTCACTGCCTGCATTTGCTAAAATATTTGCAATTTTAGGCTTCTTTGTTATATTAGTAAATGTTTCTTTTAGTAATTTTTCATATTCACTAGTCTTGCCTCCAGTCAATCCTTTAGTTGCACTACCGAGCATCTTACCAACACCATATTCAAGTCCAACATTAACCAAACCATACATTGTAGCACTACTAGTATCATAACCATCTGAAACCGCTTGATTGGTACTGTCCACAAACATTTTTCCAAAATACATAGTAGAACCAACACCAGGTAAAGCTTGATTAATCAATGTTGATCCTGCTATTTTACCACTTTCATATAAAACATCACCAACAAATCTACCTATACCAGTTTTATAATTTTCTTTAACCTTTTGGTGTTTCATTTGATTAAATGTAGGTAAATATTCTAAGTCACCATTTTCATTTTTTATTAATCCACCATTATAATCAAAAAGGCTTCCTATACCGCCTGTAAGTCTTCCTATAGATTTATCATACCAGCCAATGTCATCTTCTGCAATTCTTTGTTTATCGTAATTATATTTAGCATAACCGACTTCGTTTGATTGTTCTTCTAATTGTTTCATCTGGTTTTTATATTCATTTGATTTTTTTATTTCTTGATACTTATTTTCTATGCTTTTATTTTGCCCCAATTTATCTTGACCAGCAGTTACTTCAAATCTTTTGTTTTTAGTAATTTCAGTCTGTTCTTGAATAGGTAAAATATTTCTTTGTGTTGAAAAAGGAGTTACTGTAGTTTGAACTCCCTTTTCATAAGTGTTTTTTTGTATATCTTTTTGAATATTATTTCTTTTTGATAATTGATCATTATATTCTTGTTTATAATATGAACTATTCAATTCTAGTCTATCTCTTATACTAGAATTTCTTTTTGATTTCCCAAGTAATCTCTCTCGAATACTACTCATATAATCACCACCTTATAGGCCAAACCAAGTTAATATTTTATCTGCATCTTTTTTAGTAATAGATTTATTTTTTAAACCTGCAGATATTTTTCTTTCTAATTCAGATTCAGAAATACCATTTTTTATAGTATTAGAAGTAAATATATTAGAATTAGACCAGTTATTAGCTTTTTTGCTAGATAATGCTGGACAACTATTATATTTACTCTTTATTAAATTGTTATTTGATGACGAACTACTAGAAGAACTACTATTGCCACCATCATTAAGGCTTCCACCATCTGACAAAGAACTTCCACCACTGCTGTAACTAGCATTTATACTAGCCCATTTTTGAGCATTAGCAATAGCATCTTGTTCTCTTTGGTATGCCATTTGTTGTTCCCATCTTTGTTGTTCTAATCTTTGTTGTTCCTTTTGAAAAGCCATATTCTCATTGTATTGTCTAATTTTCTCAGCAGTTTCATTTTCATAATTAATTTGACTTTCAACATCCTTATATCTGTTGTAATAATTATTATTAATCGTATTATTCCAATTCAATCTATTATTTTCCTGATCTGATTTATAATTGAATCCTTCTAATGCAATATTTAATTTATCTTGTAATGCTTTTAAAGCATTTTGGGCTAGTTTTTCATCGTTAGATAATTGCGCTTGTCTAATTGCATTATCAAACTCTATTCCAGCATCTTGCATACTCTTTCTTGCAGTACCAAGTCTATTTTGATAAGTATTATACATATCAACTTTTGAGCTTTCAGCATAACCACTATTAGATAATCCATTATTTACAACATTTTCTCTACTAACGCCATATTTATCAACTTCTTTTTGATAATCAATATAAGATGCTTTAGCCTCATTTTGATATGCTTGTTCAGATTTTTTTCTTTGTTGTTCGATTAAATCTTTCTGATATTCAAGATTTTTATTTGCTACATCTTTTTGAGTGTTCTCCCATCTATCAACCATATCTTGTTGTTCTTTAGTAAAGTTATTTCTTTCATTTATTAAATTATCATAAGTTTCATTATATTTATTTAATTCATTTTGTTTTTCATTTTCGACATCTTTGAATCTTTTGTCATCGTAATTAACATCATAAATTGCCATTTTTATCACCTCTTTACATATCCGCCTACAAATGACTCTAATGTATAATTATTTAAACCAAATGGTTTAGTAGAACTGAATTTCATTTGTAATCGTTTCCATTTCTTCTTTTTAATTCTATAAACTATGTATCCCTTAACATTGTCATAAGTATTAACCTCTTCAAAGTCGTTATTATCTGTTTTGACCTCTATCTTTATACTTTCACCTTTTACTTCAGCAGTACCGCCTCTTTTATTAGTTGTTTTTTGATATTCTGGATATTTGAAATCATCATGCTTAGTAGTCCAATAAGAACTTATTTCGCTATTAGTTTTGGTTAACTTATAAATCTTATTGTTACCGCATAAATAAAGCACTCCATTTTTAACTGAAGTGCAAGTAATATTGCAAGATAACTCCCAATAATACCATTCATATTCAACATTTATATTTTGATATTTTTGTCTACTATCTGCTAAATAAATTTTGTTATCTATAATTACTAAAAGATAGCCCTCCCACTCTTCTAACATCATATTTTTATAATTTGATTCTTTTAGTAATTTACCATCAACCATACTAGATCTATGTGCTAGTAATTGCTCTGAAGTAATATTTCCACTAATTGCTTCCATGCCTCTATCAGAAAAGAAAACTATATCATCATTAAAGTTAATTCCAGTAGAGACACAACCTGTTGTTATGCTTGAATGTGCTGATGGATATATTTTTCCATATGTGCTATCAACAACTGGATTATGATAAAAGACTGTAGTATTTGCTTGTGATGGTTCTTTTAACACCCATAAAGCATTGTTACTAGGTATTAGTGCCTTTACCTTTGCTAAATCCATTCCCTCATTATAATAATCTAAATCGCTAATATATCTAGGATCTTCCAATGAACTATGGAAAATAGCATTAGGATAATCTTGATTTCCGCTAAAAAACACTCTATTATCAAACACTGCTAGCATAGTACACTTGTTAATTCTATCTCTATATCCTTGAATAGTCTTTCTAAACAATATTTCCACATTGTGTTGACCATCAGTAGTAGGTTTAGCAGGAGCAGTATTAAAAGTAATACTTCCTTCTGTAACATTTACTGTTAAGTCTTTGCCTTGAACATAAGTAAGTGTGTCTAGTCCTATAGTTACTTTAGCAGTTACTACATAATCACTATCTATGTTTTCGGTATCTAGTTTAAACTTTGTCGTTACACCATCACCTATTCTTAGATTCTTTCTAAGTCCAGTAAGTAAATTTACATCTTGATATGTTGTTCCCTCCCCAGTAGGATCTCCTATGGTAGTAGTTGGTATAGTGCCTTCTACTTCTTTTATTTCAGTTCCATTGTATTCAAGATAATTTAAACCATCTTTTATATAAAATATATTATTAAATATAAAAGCCTGACTTCTAATCAAATTCATACCACTAAATATTTCGGTACCATTATCATAAAGTTTAGTTCCTGAATGGACTATTTTATGAGTAGTATTGCCTATATCATAAAAAAAGAGACCTAATATGGTATTATTGTATTCTTCTACTAATTCCATATCAGGTCTTGTTTCTATTCCAGCACTATTATTTTTGTAATTTTTCCACATATTTAAGCTATCAGGACTTCTAGATAAATTAGTATCACTATTACTGAAATCAACACCTGCAAAGTTATCTACTTTTCTAGTAACTAATGCTCCACTAGGAACACCACCAGAACTACTATAAGAACTCATAAGTACCATCTCCTTCTAGATAAATACTACCAGTATGAAATCTTGGATCTAATCTTTGTAACATTTGTTCATACCTATTTGAATAAACTTGTCCATAACTAGCTGATATATCAGATTTAAGTAAATCACCAGCCACACCATAAGGCATTATTTCAAGTACATCTGTTGATAAATCAAAAGTAAACTCACTATCTTTTGTATCAGCAGTTATTTGTTTGGGATACTTATAATAATATATCTTAGCAACACCATCACCATAGAAATTAATAGTATTACCTATAATATCATTTTCAACTCCCCTAACAATGTTAATTTGAAATAAATCCTTTGCTATCTCAGAAAAATCAACCTCATCACCTTTAGTTACCTCTAACTCTTCTTTAGCAGGTATTTTTTTTATTCTAGCAATTTCATTTTGAATTTGATTTATAACATCATTTATTTTATTTGCTATATCAGGATCATCAGTTAATAAGGCACTTTTATCATTTATTTCCTCAATCAGTCTCAATACTTTTTTCTTCATTTCTAGTAATGTCATACTATCACCTATCCTTTTGGATTAATATCTGTATTATCTTTGTATATTTCTTTAATTTCTTTAATTTCTTTTTCTAAGTCCTTTAGTTTATAAACAGGTACATTAGGAATAATATAACCATCTGTCTCGCTCCAAATTAAAATCGTTTCTTCTGGTATTATTTGAGTTAATTTACTATACTCTATACTCTTTATTCCATCATATTCATTTTCTTTATTAATCTCAGTGGTTAATATTAAATCTTTTAAAGTTTGATGCACTGTTTTATCATCTGTATATTCATCGAACTCAGTTTCCTTAGTTATAGTTCTTCCGTAATATTGTCTTAAACTTGGTTTTATTGTAAATAATTCGTTGTTCATTATTTTTCCTCCTAATTGGTTGCCATACCTAGATTCGAACTAGGGAATGTTGCAGTCAAAGTGCAATGTGTTACCACTTCACCATATGGCAATAAAAAGAGGATTGCTCCTCTTATTTTACATCTCAGTTTTCATTATATAGATTTCTTTAGGGTTAACAATTTTAGCACCGAATACATATAATCCTTTTAATGCATCTTGGAAGGCTTTTTCTGGTCTATATGCTTCTACCTTTTCAATTTGTTCAGCGAAAGCAATAGCTTTTCCTGTTCTTAAGATGTTATAAGTTACATCATCAGTAGTAGAAGCAGCAGCCTTTTTACCAGTAGGTAATAGATTTTCAATGCAAACAAAAGCATTGTTAATCTTACCAACAGCACCTTTCTTGATTATTTCAGGATTATTTGTAGATAGTTCGGTTAAAGATTGTCTATAAGTAGTAAAGACTTTTGGAGATACTTCAAGATATAATGATTCTGATACTGGAACATTATTCTCATATAATTTAGTAAATCCTGCTTCAACACTAGCCATAGCATTACTTGCAGTTAATGCAATAACTGATGAACTTTGTGCTAAAGCATCTGATGTAGCCTCTGTTGCAGTTTTTACAATAGAAGCAACATATTTATCTCCTTCTTCTTTTAATCCGATAGCAGATTGTCTTGAAGCTTCTTCCATTAAACCAGGAACTGATTGTGCTTTATCAATATCTTCAACCTCAAAATTAAAGTATCTGTATTGATTAAGTTGCAATAGTTGACTAGAATCAGTTAAACCTTCAAGTTCTATTTCTGTACCTTTAACATAATTCTTTATAGTAGGTCTAGAAACACTTAAAATCTTTACTTCTTTAGCATTCTTGCTATCCTTTTCATATTTGAAATCACAATGGTTTCTTAGAGATGTAATGGTATCCAATGCTTTTAAAATTGATTTACTCCAAATCGTTTGTTGGAAATTAGTTACAGCCATTTTAACACATCCTTTCTATATAGATAGAAATTATTTTTGAGTCATAGTCATAGATCTACGAACTGCTTCCCATATTTTAGGATTGTCAAGTTCTTCATCAGTTAATTTTCTTATTTCATCTTCTGTATAATAATCCTTAACCTTATCTTGAGCCATTGACTTCATACTTCCTATCTTTTCAACCGTTGGCTTAACAGGTTGATTTAATTTTGTATACATTTCATATACTGTTTTAATAGGTGTATTTGGATTAAATTGACTAGCAAAAGATTTAAAATTATCATCTTTTAACACATCATCTTTCACACCCAATTCTGCTAACTCTTTAACTTGTTTTTGATGAGTTAGTTCATCTGCAAGAGTGTTAAATACAACTTTCTCTCTAGGTGTCATTTTATCAACACCAATAGTGGCTAGTCTATTTGCCTCTTCTTGCATTTCTTCAAATCCTAAATCAATGATTTTAGTAGCCTCTGCTTTACCTAAAATCTTTTCATCTTCTTCAGAATATTTAGGCTTTGAATAAGCAGGTATATCAATTCCTTGTTCTTTATAGAATTCTCTCATTCTTTGATTAGATTCAGAGATATCTTTAGTTCCAAGGCCTGCCTTTAATATACTGTCAGTTTCTTCATATTTGGCTAATTTATCAGAATATTGCTTTTCCATCTTCCTTTTTTCTCTTTCGATTTTCTTTGGAAGTAAAGTGTTTAATCTATCATTAACCATTTTTTCTACTTCTTCTGCAGTATAAGTTTTAACTTCTTGTTTTTCTTCTTCTTGAGAAGTGGTATCAGTTAACTCTATACCTTCCTCATTTTCTTCTACTGATTGAGCTTCAGTGTTTTCAGTTACATCTGTAACAGGTGTTTGAACATCATATTCTTCGTTCATTTTCTTTCCTCCTATTTTTTTAAGTGTTTGACTTCACTATTCCATCTTCTTTTAAAGTCTTACAATGCTTGGACTATTTTTTTACTCAACTACATACCAATCTTCTGCTAAACAATCGTTTACACTTGGAACCCAAGTAGAAACACTGCCATTCACATTTTTGATAGCAAAGTAAGGATTATATTCTACACGTCCTTCTTCATTAACAAGAGTTTCAGCAATTGGTGTACATGGTGCATATGCACCTGCTGGAACGTAGTAAACAAACATACCTTTTCCATTCCAGTTCTTTCTTGCAACTTTTTTACCTTCTTTCAACTTTTCTAATGCTTCACTAAATGTCATATTTCCTCCATATAAAAAGCAATAACTATCTAGTAGCCATCGCTTGATTAATTAATTGATTTCCATATTGTCCTATACCTGTTATATCTTGCTGATTAGCAATAAAGTTATTGGCTTGCATTTTTAATTGCTGAGCCTGTGTTTGAATATCTGCTATTCTTTGCTGAGATTCTTTCATTTTCTTTATTGCTTCTTCTAACTTAGATTTAGGCATCGAACTGTCATCATCTAGTAGACTTACATATACTTCTAGTTCTGCTAGTTTTTCAGCAGTAAAGTATCCTGCTTTCAACATATTTTCCAATGATAACTCCTGTGCATATTTATCGTAAGGACTTTTAGGTGTAATGTCTATCTTTACATTTGCTTGTAGTTCTTGCAATACACTATAAGGTACTTTAACCGGTCTAGAACTTACTTCCCCAGTAGTCGGATTAGATTCTTCATAGTCTATTACTAAACCATCTGTAGCATATGTTTTCCACATATCTAACCATATTCTTGCCAATCCTTCTAAAGTTGCTTTTAATGATATTGTTTGTTCGGTTACAGGCATTTGCGATGCCCTTTGAACTGCAAGTATTGCTTTGCCACTTGCACTTTCTGGATTAACATCACCAGTAGCTATATCTCCAGCACCTGCTAATTCTCTAGTAGTAGATATTAACTCATTCATTACCTTTTCGACATCTGCACTCATCTGTGCTGGTTGAAGAATTCCAATTGCTTTTTTAACATCATCTACAGTTTGGCCATTAACTTTAATAGTACCTCCGACTTTGTCTATTGCATTAGGGTTTTGAACTTTAGATACATCAACAATCTTTTGTGGATAAGCAGTAGTTTTGGCAGATATTAATCTTCTCATTATAGTCTTATTAATTTCTAACTGATTAGGTATTAAATATCTAACCTCACCTTCTCCCCTAGCATATCCCTCTTTTTCTTCCCAAAGCATATGCTCTAATGGATAAAGGGTTAGTCCAGTGTCCTTGTCTTCTCTAATATCACAATATCTTGTTGCTTGACTAAAATGGACTGTACCATTTTCTTTATATAGCTTAGTAATGATAGTCACCATATCATCTTTTTCTTCTCTAGAATCTTCTCCAGCCTCTTCAAAAGTATCATTATCACCAACTATATACTTTAATTTGTCCTCTGACACTCCTGATAACCTAGCCATTTCAATAGTATTAATAACTGGTTTTCTATGTTTGATTAAAACATATGGTTGGTTTTGTATATCCGAATCATTTTCATTGCCATAATATACATCATTTTTTGACAATATTTCAACTATTGGCAAATTTGTTTCTTCATCATAATCTACATAAATAGGACATTCATCATTAATAGCAGAATGTTTACTTATGGCTCTAGTCTTATAGTCCATATTGTTTTTTTCCCATGCTTTAGCAGCTAATTTATTAAGAAGTTCGCAAGTTTTATTTGCCACTTCTTTAAACTCTTTATTTTCAAAGTTTTCTGCACTATATACAGCCATAAACTCATTCTCGTTTATAACACATATTTTATATTTAACTATGGGTTTAATTATATTTAACTGGATAGGCTCTATTCCACTAATCTTTAATCCAGCCCACTGATTGCCATTGTACATTCTATAATTCTTATCAGTATCTGAATATAGATTCTTTAGTCGATTATAGTTTCTACCTTTTTCATATAATTCCCATATATCAGTTTCTTTTAATTCATTTAAATCCATCTTGACACCTCCTAACTAGGTATATCTTTCTGTCCTAGTCCTGTTCCGTCATAGTTATCAATATTAGCCATTATAGTATCATAGGCATCTTGTTTCTTCTTTTGTTTAGAAGTTTCTATTTCATTTCTAACTATCTTAACAGGATTAATTTCTGGTATTTTTATTTCTTCATTGTTCTTTAACTTTTGACCATTTTTAAGTCCTAAAGTATAAGATAAAATTATAAAAATACCAAATAAAAAAAGTAATGCTATTGTTTCCATTACTTATCACCTTTTTTTATTTTCTTTTTAGGTTTAGTTTCTTCTAATACTTCCTCTATCGCTTCAGTTATTATCTTATTAGTTTCTTTCTCTCCAATTAATTCATTACAAGTTTCTCTTAACTTTCTTAACATTTTCTTTTTCATTATACAATCACTATCTCCTCTCCATAATCAGCCTCTAGTGGCTCTTCTGACTTGAAATTGAATGCTTGGCTTACTTCTATCGGCTCAACATCAAATATTACCTGTGCCCTTGAGTAATAGGCTATAGCAAGCCCCATAACCAAATCATCATGGGCTCCTTGTTGTGCTTCTGGCCTTCCCTTTTCATTTCTGACAAAAGTTAGCATCTCTTCAAGTGTTAATTTATCATTTATTAGTTCAACAGATTCACGAACTATTTTAACTAGTTCTGCTATTATAACAGGTCTTGTTAATGAAGTGGTCTTAAAACCATAAGACTTGTCCATTATACCTGTATATCTATCTTCTTTCTCTCTTACGAACATATTAGGATAGCCTAACCTTACTAGTTCTTTATTAGGAAAACTACTAAAGTTGCTTTCAATACACATAAGAGCAGGTGTTACTACACCAGTTTTTAAATTTTTATTAGCATAATACCAACCTAAACAATACATTTGCCTTACATATAGATCCTCATCCATTTGATGCCTTAGCCTTGCAACTTGTTTGCCAGTTTTTGCATTAAGTACATGCCCAGTAAACCAGTCAGAGCCATCACCAGCAGTATCACCACCTATGCAATATTTGTATAGGTTAGGCAATTCATATAGTTCTATATAACCATTTTCATCATTTACCCATTTTACATCAGTAATCTTCTTTCCAACAGGCATTGTATCATCATATTTATATTCAAAATAACCAGTCTTGATAGGTCTAGTTATTTCTTGCAATCTTCTGCTTACTGCTCTCGCATCAAATACAGTCTTTCCTAGAACACCCCATTGACCTAAGCAGTACACATTATAATAATACTCATCAGTATACTTATAACTTTCTAGTAACTTCTTATAATCTTCATCTAAGAACTTATTATCCTTATATGTTGTATGTACTATAGTTAAATTATCTCTTGGTACATCAAAGAACTTCTTTTTTAGCCAATGATTAATATCAATCGGATTAAAAGATATAACTATTTGCTTTTTAGTCCCTTTACCTCTTAATCTGACATCTAATTGATTGAAATCACTTTCTAGTATTTCAGAAGCTTCTTCTATCCAGATATCAGTAAGTTCACCTTTGCTAAAAGTAACTGATTTTAACTTTTCAACATCATCTAGTCCACTAAATATTATTTCATTGCCATTAAGTAAACACTTTATTCTTAGATCACTTTCGTTTATTTTGAAGTGCATACCTAAATGCCATTTATTAATAACCTGCTTGAACAAAGCAAATGTACTATCTCTATTACTCTTACCAGTAGCACGAACTGTTAATAAGTTCATTAATTTTGAATTAAGTATTTTATATATGTATCTTTCAACAATGAAAAAGGACTTACCACTACCAGCACCACCATAAAATATCAAATATCTGCTTATATTATCTAAATAAGGTATATATACATCATTAAATACCTTTTTTGATATTGATATTTTAATTTCTCTAGTCATCTAATTCAACTCTTATATTAAAATCTAAATCAGCTTCAACCTTTGTTGTATATTCTCCACTCATTTTATTAAGTGTATCCAAAGCTTTAAGTCTAGTGTCTAATTTTGTAGGGCATTTTATTGTATTTACTTTATCTTCATTAATATCAGTCATTAATGGTACATCTTCTAATATTTCACCATTTACAACTTTCGATAACCATATCATTCGTTCTTTAGCACTCATAATAGCCTTATCTTCTAATTCTTTCAATAGTTCCTTATACCTTTCCTGAACCTTTGCAGAATTAAATAAAGTACTTGCATGCTCATCTATTGCTTTATCGCTGTATTTAGATTTATAAACATCTTTATAAGCTTGCCTTTGACTCATACCCTTAATTATGTTTTGAATAAATTTTTCTTGCCTCATATTTAAAGCCATCTTCATCACTTCCTATTTTTATACAAGTTTGCCTTCTTGTTTTTCTTTTTACCCATTTTTGGTGTTTCTTCTTTACAAAACAAATAATCACTACAAGTTTTGCAAGTATTATTCTTCATACACTTTTTATAGTTCATACTAATCAACCCTTTTTTACATAATAAAAAGACACTAATGTGTCCATATTCTGATTACATACTAAATGAAAAAGATAAATATCATTTAATAGAGTAAAGGAGGTATGTAATCTCGTATTAGTAAGTACTATAGAATAGATGTAGCTTCTCGGCGGCTCGTTTTAGAAGCTTTCCCTGTACCGTTCCAGTTATGCAACATCACTATTGCAATACATCTATTCTATACTACCTACTAATAGGTAGTGTGAGGTATAATATGTGAACTATATATTATCACAATATCATTGTATACCTAGATTTGTCCGATTTTGTCCGAACTTTCATTTTTATATAATTTTTTCTTCATTTCTGAAATATAATCATATACTTGTGTTTTACTATAACCAACTAATTTATGAAATTTATACACAGATCTATGCTCTATCCATCTGTAAATGTATATCTTATCATATACATCCCCTTCTTCTTTCATTTTTATTAGCTTCTTCTTAAGCTCATAATTTAGCATATCTCGTGTATTTCTACTTTGGTTAATCAATTTATCAACTTCATCTATTTCACTCGTGTAGTTAATTAAATTAGTGTCTGGTGAAGTATTTATGGTTACCATAACTTCTTTAGGCTTTACCGCTCCTGGCATTACAGATAATATTAATTCGCTTTTCTTTTCTAATGCTTCGTTATAGTTTCTCTCTGCTTTTTTGAATTGTTTTAACAGCTCATTGTATTCTATATACATTTACTTCCCCTTTCCATAACCTTATTCCCCCTGATATTGTTAATCATTTCTAATCATATTTCTTTTTAATAAGCATACAGCTTGTTTTAATTCACAATCATGAGTTAATTGTTTATAATATTTTTCACTAGTTTCTACTATTCCTATTATCTTTACTAGATCATAATCATTTTTATTTCCTACTATTGCATAATCTCCTACTACTGGTTTCAATTGCATATGCGATATATCCCAGTAAAAAATAGCACCATTGTTTAATTTTCCTAATATTAACTTCATTCTTTTTCCTCCAATTCTTCATCTATGTCTCTTATTTGCTTTGTAAAATATTCAGTATAAAATTTATCTTTAAATTGTTTTGCTAGTTTATATCTTTCTAAAAAAGATTGTCTTATCTTTAATAGTTCTCTTCTTCTATGTAGCTCCACTATTTATCTACCTTTTCCATAAACTCTTCTAATGTTAATTCCTCGCCAGTGACTTCTTTTGTTGCCTGTTTTTGATTCTCGAATGTGAATCTATTTTCAGGTCTTTGTAGATATTCTTTATCACTAAATGTATTTACAATAATTTCACTTCCATATTTAAGTAATAATTCTTTCATTTCATTTTCACAATTATCAACAATATCTCTTATTTTCATATCTTTTACTAATTGATATACATTATTATTTGTATATGCCATTGGCATTTTACTTATCAATATTTTTGCAATTAATAATTTATGTTGTATCTTGCAAATTTCTTTTATTTGCTCGCTATTTAATCTTTCTTTCCCCATTATCTTATTTTTCCTTTCATTTTTTCTTCTTGGTATATCTCTAATACCCATTTCAAGTTAAGCAAGGCACTTTTTACTGCTTCACTTGCTGGTAAACTTAATAAATAATTTATTTTTAATTCTATCTTTTCTTCGAAGGTTAATCCTTCGTAATTTATATTTATATCTTTCATAATTCCTCCTATTTTTCTGGCATTCTTTCGCCTTGCGATATTTTTACCAGTAAATCTATTATTTTCATTTTTCATCAAATCTCCATTCTACATAACTTTTTAAATACCTTATTGTTATTGTTATTTTATGACTATTAATTTCTAATATAGTCCATTCTATTTGCCCTACATAATGAGTTGTTCCTTTTGTATTTGATAATATGTTATCTATAATTGAACCAATAGTTGCATAATTTAAACTAGTGTTATTTATTATTTTCATAATTATTCTCCTATTCATCACTTTTGAAATTATATATTGGCTTAATAATTTTAATAATATCTACTGTATCCCCTATGTTATTAATTATTTCTTGTATTGGTTTATATACAAATGGTGCTTCATCAATTGTATTTTCATTTACTGATGTTGTATAAATATTTTTCATACTTTCTTTATATTCTTCTAAATTAAAAGTCTCTTTTGCTTTTATCCTAGACATTATTCTACCTGCTCCATGTGGAGCTGAACAATTCCAATCATCATTGCCTTTTCCTATTCCAATAATACAACCATCTCTCATATTCATTGGTATTAATACCATTTCACCTGTTTTAGCAGATATAGCACCTTTACGAACTATGTTATCTTCAAATGATATATAATTATGTATTGTTTCAAAATACCAGAAATCCTTCTCAATCATATCTTGAGTATACCAATCACAAGGGGATATTGCTTTTTCCCTTAATCTTACACTTTTATAGCCTTCATAATATGGCAGTTCAAAGTAATTACATAATATTTGTTTTGCTATAGACAAACGATTGTCTTTAGCAAACCCTTGGCATATTCTCATATCGTATAAATATTGTGATCTTAAATCCTTTTCTAAATAGCATAAATCTTTTGGTAATTTTGTTTTACCCTCATATTTTTTTGATATTTCAATTAATTTATCTTGTATTTCTTTTTCTCTGTGTTGTTCTTTATATTCCTTTATAAGTTTTTGTTTTGCTTCTTTCATCTCATCTTCATAAGAACAGTATTTAATTGCTTTCTCTTGATATATTTCGGCAACTTGTTTCCCCAAATTTCTTGAGCCTGTATGTATTACTAAATATTTATTATCATCTTCATCAACATCTATTTCTATAAAGTGATTTCCACCACCCAATGTTCCCATAGATTTTTCTAACCAATTATCTTTATTTTTTAATAATTTATAACAATATAGTTGCTCTAACTCTAAAAACTTATATCTTTGATTTTCGTGGACATTCATTCCACTAGGAACATATTTTCTAATAATTTTATCTAATCTTTCTAAATCTAAATCAATATTGCCTAATTCAACACATAACATACCACAGCCAATATCAACACCAACTATATTTGGAATTACTTTATTTCCTAAATCACCAGTAAAACCAATCACACAACCTTTACCAGCATGAACATCAGGCATTATACGGATTTTGCTATCCTTAAATGCCTCTTGGTCTAATAATTCATTTATTTGATTTGTTGCTTCTTGTTCAACATTGTTAGTAAATATTTTAATGTTTTTCATTACTTTTCTCCTTTTAATTTATTTATTTCTTCTATTAATTTATTGATTATTTATTATTTATTTTTCTTCCACACATAGGACAATAATTTATTAAAAATTCGTGATATGTGTTTTTTGATGGTTCTCCATTTCTGTATTTAACTGGTGCAACTTCTAATACTTTTATCTTTCGTAATATATCATCTGTAACTCTAACTTGCATAATTGTATCACTATATGTAGAGCCATCTTCAAATATCTTATTAGATATATCTTTTTCCCCTCTGCAATATTCACAACCGTTTTCATTTACATAATTTGATTCATTATAATTAGCTTTCATAATTAAATACCTTCTACTTTTCAATTCTGTATGTATTCTCGATAGTGATTAAATATCTTGGGATGTGGTCTATTGTTTGTTGTTCGCTACATATTCTTATACTTTTCATTAATTCTGCTATATAATTTTCTTTTTTTTCAGATAACTTTCTATAAAATTTATTAACTTCATCATGAATTAACTCATCAACTTCATTACTAACAATTTGTTCTAACTGTTTCTTCATGATTGTTTCAAAATCTATATTCATTACTATCACTTCCTTCTAATTCTTGCATTTTATTTAAAATCATATTGCACACAATTATTTCTGCTTGATTAAATGTTTTACCATATCTTTTTCCATATGATTTTTCAAATTCTTTAATTTTAGTTTTATCTATATATTCTTTTAATTCATTCCAATTATCTTTTAAACTTCTTACATATACTTTAACATCATCAAATAATGTATCTTCATCTAGCCCTAGTGTTTGTGTTATATCTTTCATTTCTAGTCTAAATGTTTCTTCATTTGTTTGAGTTACTAATAATTGTTCTTTTAATTGTTTATTTTCTTGTTGTAATTTTTCATAATCTTCTATTATAGTTTGTAATTCTTTTTGAAACTTATCATCAAGTAATATATTCATATTTCTTAAAGAACCTTGTCTTAGCAATGATTTAAAATGTTTTATTTCCTCTTTCATTTATTCCACCTCTTTTAATATATTTCTGATATCTTCCTTAATTTCACTTAATAGGTATTTATTATTATATTTATAATATAATTTACCTGCATTTTTATCATGATTATTAAGAAATATATTTATTTTATCAATAACTTCTTTTTGCTTTTTACATTGTTGTTCATAAAAATTTATTATTGCTTCAAATTCGTTCAAATCTTTATAAGTAAATGAATAACCTATTTTTGACTTAAAACCACTCATAAATATATCTTTTCTGTCCATTATTCTTATTTTTCCTTTTCATTTCTTTATTCATTCTGATACCTCTTTTATTTTTAAATATAAATCTAATAAATCAGGATTATTTAATAACATTTTACTTTTATCGACAATGTCTAAAAAATTATTAATTACTTCTTTTTGTTTTTTTATTTGTCTTTTTAACTCAATCTTTTCTTTTAAAAGATTATTATATTTTTCTTGTAAATCAATCAAATTAAGCATTTCTTCAGGATTTTCTGCTAACTTTTTAAAAACATTTTCAGAAGCTTTTTTTACATATAATTCTAGTTCTTTTTTATTCATCTTTCCACTCCTTAATCATTAAAATAAAATTTATTATTGCTATAATACCAATAACCCCCAATATAATTAATGGTATATATAATATCATTTAGTCCTCCTTATTCCATTCTTGCTATCTAATTTCAAATTCTAGGTCTTTTAGTGTTGGGGTAACAAAACATATTATTCCAAATATTCTATTTGCTACTAAATATCCACCATTTATAAATATCGATTCATATTGACCCATTAAATTATTATTAAAACTTAATAACTTTTGCAATTCATTTGATATAATTATAAATGTTGGCATAGTTCTATATATTCTTCTATAAGTTTCGATTTGGTCATTTATTTTCCCAAGTGTTTTATTAATTTCATCTACTTGATATTCTTTTTTAACAATATTAAGATTGTTCTTTCTTTCTTTAGCAGTCATTATCAATATTGCCCCTTTCTTTTGCCTTTTTAATAAAATCATCTGTATTAGTTATAAAATAATATTTTCCTATCAGAAAGAACAATCTTATTAAAGGTATAAAAGATAATAATAAATAATCTATCATAGTTTTTATATTTCCGTATATTTTTGAGTTATCATTCATCTCTTTTCTAAATTTATCTCTAGCTTTTATAAATTGTTTTCTCATCAATATTCCACTTGCCATATAAACAATGAAATATATTAATACTGTACTTAAATAAAACTTGAACATTATTATCACTTCCTTACCACTTATAAGTCCACATCAAGTAAAGAACTAATATGCTTGCCATAGCCATTCCTAAAAAGAATATAGTTATTAGAAATATGCATATGTTTTCGCACTTTGCTTTTCTTTGTGCTTGCCTATGTTGTATTTCTTCTTTATTTAATTTTTTTTTTGGTATCCTTTTCTTAATTTTTGGAAACTTTTTTTGTAATTTTTTTATTTCTTTTTCAGTTAATTCATTTGGTTTCATAATTTTCTAATCCTCTCTGGTCTACTATTTTTATCCATAGATCCATTTCCTAAAGTACATCCATACTTTTTTATTTGGTAGTTTTCTATTGCTACAACTAGCTTGTCCAAATACTTAAAATCACCATGTAATTTTTTAAACTTTGCTCTAAACATGCTCGAATTAATCATTGATTTATCTTTATAAAGGTTGAAATAGAACTGTAATTTGAACTCACTCTCGTTCATCTTCTCCATCCCCTTTATTCTCTAATTTTTCCTTTTCCATATCCAATGCATCAGATAATTTCTTTAGTTCTAGTATCGCATAATCATATCTAGCATCATTCATTTTAGATATTACATTTATTCTATGTGGCAAGTATGATTCAACTAGTTCTAATATTTTATTTCTGCTTTCAAGAAAGGTATTTCTCTGTTCCATCTTGTCATATTTTCTTTGAAGTATTTTTAGTCTTTCTTCTGCAAGGTTTTTATCTCTTTTTAGTCTTTCTATTTCTTTTTTATTTCCTGCTAACTCTTGAGCAGTTCCAATATCTAATATTTCCCCTTTCATTTTTTCCTCCTCTATTTTCACTACACAATAACCATTTTTACATCTTTTTCTGTGCGTTGGTGTTGTATAAAAAGTTATTGTTTCAACTCTTACTTTTAGTAGTTTTGCTAATTCTTTTTTTGTTCCGATTCCAACAAGTTTTTCTCCTTTGTATAAAGCATACTGACTATTTCTTTTCATACAATAGTTCCTCTAACTTTTCCATTGTTTCCTTTAAATCTAAAAGTTGAGGAGCAGTTTTAATTTGCTTACCATTTTTTAGCATTGATAAATATTTTAATGCTTTTTTTATAATAACACTGTAATCCCTCATTAACACCACTCCTCTAATAATCTCTCTAATTCAATATCATCTTTAGTTTTTATTCCTAAATTTTTAGCTTCTTGTACTACACCGTTTAAAAGAATACTCATTTCTTTGGTGTCATACTCACTACTACCTTTGTAAATTTTATAATGGTTAAACTCTTTACCATTTAAGATGCTAGTTCCAGCCAATTTATAATATTTAAAGTAACCTTTAACATCTATTTCAGATAGTATACTTACCATTTCAGATTGCCCATAATCTATTAACATTTGCAAGTATACTTCCTCTTTTGATTTACTCAATGCATTACCTATTTCAGTAACAAGTTTCCATAAATAACTATTTGCATTTAAACTTCTTTTTTCTCTATGTTTAGTTATTTTTACATCATAAATAGTATCCTTGTCTAATCTAAATAATAATGGTAGTATTTTGTCTATCTTACAAGTGTCTTCTATCATTATCTGCAATTCTTTTTGTTAACTCTATTTTTTCTTTCAAAGCTTTAGTTTTACATTTTAAATTATGATTACTAACCACCATTTTTATTAGACTTTGCCATAATGCCAAAAAGTCTATACCAAGAATAAATCCTCTAATAACCTCTGAATTAATAAATATATTGACACTTGCTAATATAACATTTAACCATACTATAGTTAATGTAGTGTTAAAAATTACTTTATCAGCATCATATCTTCTATTTTTCTTGGCAAACCTAAGTAATTCTTTTTCAGAATTGTTATTTGAATTCATTATGTCAATGTTTTCTGCGCTGAAATAAAGTTTTGAATTGTCATATTTTCTAAACAACTTCCAATTTCCATAATTATCAACACACAAATGAAATTGGTTTCCTAATAATTTTCTTATTTTCTTTTCTTTTTTTAATTTCATTTTCAAAACCTCCTAAAATGGTAAATCATCATCATTAATTTGTACTTCGTTTCCGAAGCTAGCAAATGGATCATTTGCGGTAGGCATACTATCAATTTGCTCAGTAGTTATTGGTCCAGGTTTTACTGGTGGCTCTTCTAGATTGTTTACACTATCATTACTACCTTTACTATCAAGAAAAGTAACATTTGATACAAATATTTCAGTAACATAAATCTTTTTACCATCTTTATCTTCATAATTTCTTGTTTGTATTCTTCCCTCTACTGCCACTTGATTACCTTTCTTTTGATATTTAGAAAGATTCTCCGCTAGCTTGTCCCATACTACACAATTAATAAAGTCTGCCTTTCTTTCACCATCATCATTTGTATATGGTCTATTTACCGCTATAGTAAATTGACATACTTCTCTTTTTGTGTTTTCTGTCATTTTAAGTTCAGGATCTTTAGTTAATCTTCCAACTAATATTGCCTTGTTCATTTCTTAATTCCTCCTAATAATTTCATTAATTTATCTTTAAATTCTTCCCTTTCATTGATGTAAACATATTCTCCACACCAACTACATAATTTTTTAATTCTTTTTTCAAAAGGATAAATAACAACTGAATGACCACATCTACACATATGTTTATATTTAGCTATTTCATCCAATTTTTTTATTATTTCTTTATTGTTCATACAGACCAAATCTTATGTCTTTACCTATTTCATCATAATCAGGTTCATATTCTTCTTTTTCCTCTTCATATTCTATTGTTTCCATAATTTGTACTCCTCCAATTTCCTTAATAGTTCTTTTCTTGGCTTTCTTTCTATCTCAACAAGTTCCCCTAGTTCCTTCTTTGGTAACCATATTGCATATAATTTATCAAAAGTTTTTCCTGTTGCTAATTCATAAAAAGATAATTGCCAACTAAGATATTCTAAATCTAATTCTGCAGTAGTTTTAATATCACATAAACATAAATCTTCTCCTATTCTTGCAATCATATCAAATCTTCCACAATAATCGTAATTATAACTTATTATTTGTTCTTGCTCTAAAACTTCTATCTTATGTTTTTCTTTAAGTTTGAAATATTGCTTTAAAGATAAATCTTGATATATGTTAAGTTCTATTACCTCTCCTGTTTTTTCAAATACTTCTATTGCCTCGTGTACTTTGCTTCCATACTTTGCTTTTCTATCAAGTATACTTTTAGGAACTTTTGAGTATTTATTTGGAAAGATGAAATGTAATACTTCACTTACACTAGGTACTATAATTCCATCTTTCAAATAATAATGTCCTTCTTCAATAAACTCAATCATAATCTATTCTTCAAATGTTAAAGTAATTGAACTTGCAACAGGAGTTGTTTTAGAATATTCTTCATAAATATCAGGTGCTTCCTCTTTAAGTCTCTTACTGTCAACTGTTGTTCTTGTTGTTCCATCCTTGATTGTTGCACACAAACCATTTACTATAAACTTTTTTAAACCTACTTTTTCCATTGCTTCTTTAAGTGATTTATTTAATTCTTTTTCTACAAGATCCATTTGTGCTTTTGCTTTTTTAAAGTCTTTAATTTTTTCAATAACAGTAGCATCTACTATTATCTCGTTATTTTTAATTACAACCATTTCATTCATTTTATTTTTCCTCTACTTTCTCTTTTAATTTTTTGATTATTTCACTGGCTTTTGCCATTGTCATATCTTCTAACTTTGTTAATCCATTAGCATTAAGTAACTTAGTCATGTTATCTTCAATGTAGTATTTCTCAAGTATTTGTATTTGACTGGATTGTATCTTTATTTCTTTTTTCTTAGATGGTGGTGGTGTTTCTCCATCTGGATCTTTCATTTCCTCTGTTGGTATGCAGAATACTTGAAACATTGCATACTTCATTGCAATTGCCATTGCTTTGTTTGTAGCTTTATCTCCACTGTCCATTCCTTCACCAACTACTATTGCTTCAATACTGCTTCCATCTTCTGCATAAAATATATACTTAATTTTGCAAATTGAATAAATTAATGTTCCACCTTTACTTGTCTGTCTTTCTTCTCTTGTTTGTTCTAGTATTTGTGGCACCATAAATACTTTGTGCTTTGCTAATAAAGGCTGAAATGTATTCATAACATCATCTATACCTCTAAACATAAAACCTTGTGTTGTGTTCTTTTTATTTTTGCCTATTGCTGGCACTTCTTCTAGTATTTTAGTTATACTTTGATAAATATTCATTCTTTCTACCTCGCTTTACTTTTTTACTAATCAACTATTATTTGACTATCATTTTCTTTATCATAATCTTTTGGTCTTGATGATAAAAAACTTATTTTTTCTGCTACTACTTGTAAATCACTTCCAGATAATCTTGCTAGTCTTCCTTTAACACCAATTACATCACCTTGCTTACAATATTCAACAGTACTTTCTGCTACTTGTCCAACTAAATTAACTGGAATAAAATCTGTTTCATATTCTCCAACATCATTTTTAAAGTTTCTTGATACTGCTAAGACTATTGTTGTAGTCTTTCTACCGTTCTCTGTTTCTTCTAATACAGGTCTTTTAACTAAACGACCTACTAAAACTAAATTATTCATTTTATCATACCTCTCTTCTTTATTTAAAATCTTTTAACAATTCTTCAAGCATTATTTTATCTTCTGGATCAAGTTCAACTTTTTTAACTTCTATTTCAAACCATCTAGGTCTTTTCAATTCTTTTATCTCTGCTAATGTTGGCATAAACTTTTTAGTTTTAATAGCTTCTATAACCATATTTTCGTATTCATCAGCAGAACAATCTTTTAATTCTTCATACCACAAGTTAAATATTCTGATATCCATTTTTTTGTTGTAATTTTCTTCTAACATTTCTGTTATTTCTCTAAATTGTTTTTTATTCATTTTCCCATTTCTCTCTTTCATCAGTTTTTGATTCTTTTTTATTCTTAAACTTTTCGTTTTCTTTTTTTGCTAGCTCCAATGTAGTTATTTTCTTTCTTTGCCAACCTTCTAATATTCGGTCGATATACTTAATCGAGCAAGCATTATTACAAACTGCTATCTGTGTAGCATAAACAATCAGTTCCTCTGAAATGTTATTGTCTACCCAAGATTTAATTACATCACATTCTAATGGTGCTATAGTTCTTCCGAAGTTTTTTTCTATTGTAGAAAATATATTACTAAATATTAATTCTTCTTTATTATCTAAATTATTTAGTTTAGTACTATTATCTAAATTATTTATATTAATATTATTATTTATATTAAGATCAGAATCAGAAACAGATACAGATACAGATGTATACCTAGGGTATGGATACCCTATCGATACCCTATACCTTTCTAATATTTTTTCTAATTCTTTTCTTAATTTTTCACTCTTAATATATTGAATTAAACTTTCTACTTTTTTTAATAATTTTTCACTTTTAGTCCAATTATATTTGTGCCAATTTTTTATAAGTATCTCTTTCGTTTCCTCCGCATAGAGTATTACTTTATGAACCTGTTCCATCCTAGTCAGTAGTTCCTCTACCTCACTTTTGTCTAGTTCAAGTTCATTTGACATCTGTCTAATTGAAACTTCATAGCAACCAATCAGATTTGTATGAGGATTAGTTAATAAATATAATAGAAAATACTTATCTTTATAAGTAAAGTTATCTACTACTTTGTTGTCTTCCCAAAATGATAATGATACATTGCGATATATTGCCATTTAATCCTCCTTTACTCAAATCTCAAAACCCCAAATTTGACAAAAACCATACTTTTTGCTATAATTATGTATGTAAAAAGTTAACACGAACTTTTTATTTTTATTATTTATCTGCTAGTTGTGTTACCGAACTATTACTAGCAGATATTTTTTGTATTGTAACATCATTTGTAACTGCTAATGTAATTAACACTAACAATCCATAAAAGATAATTATTCCTTTATTTCTATTTAAGAATGTTTTCATTTACATCACCGCCTTTCTCATCTTATTTGCTTCTCTTCTAATTAAAGCAACATCTATATTTAATTTCTCTACTACTTTTCTAGTAGGAACTAATATAGGCCTAGTTTTGAAATAAAACTCGTTGTTTTTATCCATTTCATCACAGATTGATTTTCTAAAATTATTTATTGCATTAGTTCCTAGTGGTAATATAATTTTTAAATCTTCTGTGCTTAACCAAGGTTTATTTAATACTTGTTCCTGTTCTATATAATTACTAACAGGTCTCTTTTTATTTTTTCCCATTTTATTTTCCTTTCTCGTGCTAGATTTTATAGATATTCCAGTATCTATCTTTTTAGTTTAGTTTTCTAAACTTTTGACTTTAAAAAAAACATTTCCTATTTCCTCATGTGAAATATCTAGCAATTCTGATATTCTTTTGATATTTCTTATAGAAAAATCAGTTCTGTTATTTAACTTGTTATTTAAAGCACTTCTGCTCATTGGTATGGCACTTGCAAAATTTTCTTGCGTATCGTAAAATTGCTTTATTTTACCTTCTAACAAACTATAATCAAATATTATTCTCTTTTCCAAAATAACACCTCCATTTTTAGTTTAGTTTTCTAAACTCAATTAAATGATAACACACAAATAAATATATGTCAACACTTTTTGTTTAGAAAATTGAACTTTTTTACTTGATAATCTGTTTTTTTTATGCTATTATATATACAGATAACTATTAAAAGGAGGGCATATATGGAAAATTTAGTTGGAAAAAAAATAAAAGAAGCAATGGCAGTTAGGGGAATGAAACAATCTGACATTGTTAAAGCCACTGGTATTAATAAAGGAGCATTAAGTTCATATATCAATGGAAGTTACCTACCAAAGCAAAACAATCTTTTTAAAATTGCTACTGCATTGAAAGTCACTCCAGCTTGGTTGATGGGATATGACTCACCAATGGATAGTGAAGAATTAATTAATATTTTAAAATCAAAAGAAAATGACTATCTAGTATTTACCAAAGAACAATATCTAAAAAAAGAGAATGGCTTACTTGCAGCAAATGCAAATCTTGGCTTTTTAAACAAGTTGTTGAAAGAAAATTATATTTCTAAAGAAGTTTGGTTTAATGAAAGAAAAAAAATATTAGATAACCTTCTGAATAGTGATTTAATCTCTGTAGAAGAATACAATAAGAAAATAAAAGATAATAATTGATAACTGAAAATATATTAACTTAAATGTTTTTATATAAGATGTTAGGAGGATATATGAATAACAAGGTTGATAAAATTATTATAGGAGTAATTATAGCATTATTTTTTGTTTATCTTTATAATGTTGAAAAAGAAAATAACGAAAACATGTACAAAATTGAACCCAAAGCCTATAATGTATGTGGAAAGCAAATATATATAACTGACTTTACTTACGATAACAATTTAGATAGTGAAGCATTACTTAATGAAATAGAATATATATGTAAAAATACAAAATAAAAAGACTAGAGCTGCTGGAACAGCCTAGTCAGAATACATAAAACAATCAAAATCTAGCACGATTAGGATTTTTCTATGCAATATAATTATAGCATAGAATTAATTCCTTTTCAATATAAAAGAGAAAGGAAAGTGATTTTTATGCCAGTATATAAGACAAAAACAGAAAAAACTAAAGATAATAAGATCTGGTATTTTAAATGTAATTATAGAGATATTTATGGTAATATAAAACAAAAGAAAAGCAAGAAGTTTTCTACTAAAGAAGAAGCAATTAAGGAAGAAGCAAAATTTTTAATTTTAACAGGTAACACAACTACTATGTCTCCTACCTTCGATGACATATATAATGAGTATCTTATATATAAAAAAAAGAGTTGCAGAGAAACTACCATAATCAGAATTAAAGGATATTATAAACACATTGGAAAAATATTAGGAAATATAAAAATCGAAAAGCTTACTGCCAAACAATATTTATTATTTCAAGATGAAATGAATAAATTAGGATTATCTACAGTATATAAAAATCAATTGCATTCATTAGTATTATCTTTAATTGATTATGCCAATTTACTATATAATATTGATTCAAAAGTTCCTAAAAGTATTGGTAAATTTAAAAATCCTACCGAAATGAAAAAAGAAATGCTTTTTTGGACTTATGATGAGTTCAGTAAGTTCATTAGTATTGTAGATGATAATATGTACAAAGTTTTTTTTGAAATATTGTACTTTTGCGGGCTAAGAAGAGGCGAAATACAAGCTTTGATATGGAACGATATAAATTTTATAAAAGGAACAATTTCAATAAATAAAACTTTAACATCAAAAATAAAGGGGCAAAAATATGTCATTTTTCCTCCAAAAACACAATCTAGTAACAGAACTATTCCAATTCCTAAAAATGCATTAGAAGGCTTAAAAACGCTTTATAAAGAATACTCTGTATTGGATGGATTTACAAATGAATGCTTTGTATTTGGAACTTTCAAGCCACTAGCAGATACTTCAATAGAGAGAAAGAAAAATAAATGGTGTGATATAGCTGAAGTCAAAAGAATTAGAATTCATGACTTTAGACATTCTTGTGCTTCTCTATTAATCAATAATGGTGCAAACATAACTATTGTATCAAAATATTTAGGTCATAGTGATATATCAATGACACTAAATAGATACTCTCATATGTATGATTCTAAATTGGAAGAAGTAATTAATTTAATTGAAAATATAAATAAATAACTAAAAAAATGTACCTAAAATGTACCTAATAACATTTAAAAATATAAAAACCCTTATTTAATAAGGGTTAATAATCACTTGGTGCGGGTGAAGGGACTTGAACCCCCACGGATAAACCACTAGATCCTAAGTCTAGCGCGTCTGCCAATTTCGCCACACCCGCACATTATGGTGGACCCTGCAGGACTCGAACCTGCGACCGCCCGGTTATGAGCCGGATGCTCTAACCAACTGAGCTAAGGGTCCATTACTATATAAATATTAACTTTTCATACAAGATAAATACTATCTACTATTGTTAGAGCATCCTTCTTGAAGAACAAATTAAGTATACCATTTTTAAGTACTTATGTCAATAAGTTAAATAATTATTTTAACTATTTTTTACTATTTTATGCTATTAATGAATAAAATTTACTATGAATAATCAAAATATTGAAGATAAAGCATTGACTACTCTAGCCTTTGTTATAGGGCTTGCTCTTATAGATAATCTATCTAGTACTGAACAAAATGCTGTTGGTAACTGGATAATGTTAATAGCGCAAACACTTTGTACTAATGGTAGTTATACTTTTAATAAAGAATGGAAAAGTCATACAAGTAATGGTAATACTCCTGTTACTAAAGATACTCTAGAAAAAGTTGGAGATATTATTAATAATACAATAAAAAAGAACTATTTCTAGTTCTTTAAATTATTTTTTTTAAAATTAAATACATTATTATTAATATCTCTAATAATTAATTCTTTACCCCGGATATAATATGTATGATTGATACTTATTTGGAGACCCCTAAGCCTCCAAATAACACTAATAAGACTTACATAGTAAGGCTTTTAGTGCATATAAAAAGAACCTAGATAAATAATTATCTAAGTTCTTATAATAATTACATAGTTTCTTTTAATTTAGCTTGAGCGGCAGCAAGTCTAGCAATAGGAACTCTATATGGTGAACAAGATACATAGTTTAGTCCTATATTATGACAGAACTCAACAGATGTTGGTTCTCCACCATGTTCTCCACATATACCAAGTTTAATATCAGGTCTAGTATTTCTACCTTTTTCTGCGGCCATCTTAACAAGCTGTCCTACTCCTACTTGGTCTAATTTAGCAAATGGATCTATTTCATATATCTTATTTTGATAATAAGCATCTAAGAATTTACCAGCATCATCTCTAGAGAAGCCAAATGTCATTTGGGTTAAATCATTAGTACCAAATGAGAAGAACTCTGCTTCTTTAGCGATGGCATCTGCGGTTAAGGCTGCTCTTGGTATCTCTATCATAGTACCAATATGATATTTCATATCAGAATTATATTCTCTCTTAACTTCTTCAGCTACTTCTACAACGATATCTTTAACAAACTTAAGTTCTTTTTCTTCTCCTACTAAAGGTATCATAATCTCAGGTGTAATATCATACCCTTCTTCTTCTTTAACCTCAATAGCGGCTTCCATTAAAGCCCTAGTTTGCATTCTAGCAATCTCTGGATAAGTAACAGCAAGTCTACATCCTCTATGACCCATCATTGGATTAAATTCATGTAATTCTGCTATCTTATTCTTTAAGTGTTCTACAGTAACATTCATATCTTTTGCTAAAGCAATTATATCTTCTTCTAAAGTAGGTAAAAACTCATGCAATGGTGGATCTAAGTATCTAACAGTCATTGGAAGATTCTTTAACTCTTTATACATAGCTTTAAAATCACCTTTTTGGAATGGTATTAATTCATCTAAAGCTTTTGTTCTATCTTCTACAGTCTCTGATAGAATCATCTTTCTAATCTTAGGTATTCTATCTTCTTCAAAGAACATATGCTCAGTTCTACATAATCCTATACCTTCTGCTCCTAGTTCAATAGCTTTAGCAGTATCTCTAGGATTATCAGCATTAGTTCTAACACCTAGTGTTCTATATTCGTCAGCCCACTTCATTATTCTACCAAAATCACCACTTACTGTAGCCTCTTTAGTAGGAATATCTCCTGCATATATTTTACCAGTGTTACCATCAAGTGAAATATAATCTCCCTTATGGAATGTCTTACCGCCTAAAGTAAATTCTTCCTTTTCTTCATTAATATTAATAGCACCACAACCTGCTACACAGCATGTACCCATACCTCTAGCAACAACGGCAGCATGAGAAGTTCTTCCACCTCTTACTGTTAAAATACCTTGAGAGGCAACCATACCTTCAATATCTTCAGGGGTAGTCTCTAGTCTTACAAGTACTACTCTCTTTCCTTTACCACCTTTACCTAATGCTTTTGCTTCTTCAGCAGTAAATACTACCATGCCAGCAGCAGCACCAGGACTAGCAGGTAATCCTTCACCAATAGAAGTACTCTTTTTTAATTCTAGAGTGTCAAATGTTGGATGAAGTAATTGATCTAGACTCTTAGCATCAATTCTAAGTACAGCCTCTTCTGGAGTAATCATACCTTCATCTACTAGATCACAAGCAATCTTAATTGCAGCTTGAGCAGTTCTCTTACCATTTCTTGTTTGTAAGAAATATAACTTACCTTCCTCAATAGTAAACTCCATATCTTGCATATCTCTATAATGATTTTCTAGCTTTTGAGCAAGAGTCATAAACTCTTTATAACATTCTGGTAAATCTTCTTCTAGTTTAGTAATAGGCTCAGGAGTTCTAACACCTGCGACTACATCTTCTCCTTGAGCATTAATTAAGTATTCTCCATAAATACCTTTTTTACCAGTTGCAGGATCTCTAGTAAAGGCAACACCAGTACCTGAAGTATTACCCATATTACCAAATACCATTGATTGTACATTAACCGCTGTTCCCCAATCTCCTGGTATATCATTCATTCTTCTATAAACGATAGCTCTAGGATTATCCCAAGAACGGAATACTGCTTTAACTGCTCCCATTAATTGTTCTTTAGGATCTTGAGGGAACTCTTCACCATTCATGTGATCACTATATACTTTTTTAAATCTATTTACTAATTCTTTTAAATCTTCTACTGTAAGTTCAGTATCATAATGAACACCTTTCTCTTCTTTTAATTCATCTATTATCTTTTCAAAGAAAGATTTATTTACTTCCATTACTACATCTGAATACATTTGAATAAATCTTCTATAAGAATCATAAGCAAATCTAGGATTACCAGTCTTTTTAGCAAATCCTTCTACTGCCACATCATTTAAACCTAGATTAAGTATTGTATCCATCATACCTGGCATACTTGCTCTAGCACCACTTCTTACTGATACAAGTAATGGATTATTTATATCACCAAACTTCTTTCCTTGTAATTTTTCTAGTTCTTCTAGTGCTTTAAAGATTTGAGATTCTATCTCTTTAGATATTTCTTTACCATTATCATAATAATTAGTACAAGCCTCTGTTGAAATAGTAAATCCTTGAGGTATAGGTAATCCTAAATTAGTCATTTCTGCTAAATTAGCACCTTTACCACCAAGTAAATTTCTCATATCCTTGTTACCTTCTTTAAAGGCATAAACATATTTTGTCATCATATCATCTCCTCACTCTATTATAATAACAAAGTCAAGTTAAAATTTCAATATGATTACACATTTTTTACATATTTTTTTATCACTTTCAGCCTATAGTCTTCCAGTGTCATTTATAGCCTATAGTCTATAAATGATATATCAGCCATATCTATCATATATAAGACATTATTACATACAAAATGAAGTTACAATTAATGTAACTTCTAACAATTAAATACCTCTTCCATAATTATGAACTATATCCATATCTGTTGGAACCATAGAAATGAAATTAAATAAAGCTGTTGGTAAATCTTTAACTTCTACTTCGATAGCTCCTGTTGTTCCTATACTATCATCATTTACTTTATTTACTCCTGGTATTTTGTTTACCATTTCTACATTACAAATTTTAGGAATAAAGTATTCTATTCTAGCATTATCTTTATTTAAGGTAACTTCTATTGATAGAGCATGTCCTCTATCTCTAACCATCATTATAAGTGTTTTTTCATTTATGATTACCATATCAGTAATACCGCAATCTAAATCTGTTGGGAACATCATAAATAATTGTTCGAACATTGGATTTCTAATGCCTCTTAAACTTATTGTATTGTTATGTTGATTGTCTTTTTCATTTAATAAAGGTATTGATTGTAAAAGCCCTTCATTATTAATAATACGAGAGTGCATAAGATGCAGAATTTCATTTATTGTACTCGCTTTTTTTAAAGGGCTAACACCACCACCACCAAAATAGTATCCAATATAACTTCTTTTTACATCATCAATAAAGCTTGGTTCCATATTACTTATATATTTTTGATAAAATGATTTTAGTTTTTCTATATCAAAGCCGCAACTATAAAAATTAGTTTTTATATCTTGTTCTAAGTAACATACTTTATTAAAAATACTTGATTCTTTACCAAAAACATCTAAAGCAACACACTTTAATTCACTTAATATATAGATAAGTGAATCATTTAATTTATCTGTGTATTCACTAATTGATGTTTCATCGATATAACCATTTAATGATTGTGGAGCTATATCATAAATTTCTTTTTTGATTTTAGTATCAACTGAAAAAAAGTGTTGTAATTTTATTATTTTTTCGTTATCCATATCATCACATCCTATGTTCATTATATCACATTAATAATATTTTTACTATAATTTAACGAATTAAAAAAAGAAGTTACAATTAATGTAACCTCTTCTAAATTATCTTTTACTGAATTGTGGAGCTCTTCTTGCACCTTTAAGACCATATTTCTTTCTTTCTTTAACTCTTGGATCTCTAGTTACAAATCCATTTGCTTTAAGAATTCTTCTATATGAATCTTCATTAGCAGCATTATCTTCATCATATACTAGTAATGCTCTTGTAATACCAAGTCTGATAGCACCAGTTTGTCCTGAAAAACCACCACCAATAACTTCTGCATTAACATCAAATGTGTTTTCGTTATTAGTTACTACTAATGGTTGTTTTAAATCCATTACTAATACTTCATATGGCATGTATTCGTGAACATCTCTACCATTTACAGTTATTTTACCAGTACCTGGAGTTAATGTAACTTTAGCTACTGAACCTTTTCTTCTACCAGTTCCATAAAAACTTCTTTTTTCTTTAGCCATTATTTGTTACCTCCCATTTCTAATACTTTTGGCATTTGAGCAGCATGTTTGTGATCTTCACCAGCATATACAAATAATTTTTTGTACATTTGTCTTCCAAGTCTATTATGAGGAAGCATTCCTTTTACAGCTCTTTCTACCATTTCTACTGGATAATCTTGTCTCATTTCTTTAGCAGTTCTTTCTCTTAAACCACCTACATATCTAGAGTGATCATAATAAATTTTTCCCTCTAGTTTGTTACCAGTTAATGCTACTTTATCAGCATTTACAATGATAACATAGTCTCCACAGTCAACATGTGGTGTATATGTTACTTTATGTTTTCCTCTTAATATAGTAGCGGCTTTACTAGCTACTCTTCCTAGAGGAATGTCTTTAGCATCTATAACATACCAAGTTCTGTTTACTGTTTCTTTTGATTGCATAAATGTTGTTTTCATTCTTTTTCTTCTCCTTTTAATATTTTATAAGTTCGTTTTTGTATATTAGATGGTCCCAATATCTAATATCCTCCAACAAAATGTACCGATTATGATTTTACTATTATTTTATGATTTTGTCAATATTTTAGAGCTTTTTTCTTTATTTTTCTCAATATTTTTTTTATTTTTTATCTTTTTATTAATAAAAGACTAACTTTTTATATTTTTAACTTATATATAGTATGTATGGTTGATACTTTATCTTTAGACAAAGTATTTGGCTAAAGATAACCCTCTAGAACAATAAATCTAGAGGGCATATATTAAACTAAAACTCAAATTCAGTATGATCTTTATCTATAAATCCTAGAGTACATTCTACTCCCATACTAGTTAAAATATCACTAAATTCTTTTTGTAATTTTAAAATACTTTCTTTATTTTCCGTAAAACCATCTAATGGAATAAAAGCATTCTTAATGGTTTCATCTACTTTACTATTTTCTCCTTGTCTCCATGTCCATCTTCTAGTCTTAACATCATTACCACTTGCATAGATTACTTCTCCAACATCAGGATTATCATAGTCTCCTCCTCCAAATGGAACAAATCTATCATCACTATTAGCAAATCTTATCTCAATATTTCCTCTAAATCTATCAATATCATGAATACCAAGAGGGATTCTATACTTTAATGATAAAGCATTACCTAAATCTACTATTGGATTGATATTAGGTATATGTTTAGACTTAACTGTTCTACTTACTAAGGCTTCAATAGAACACATATATTTATTAGGATTAATATCTAATTTTCTAAAGGCATCTCGATATAATTCTATTTCTGGTAATTCTTTTACTTTCTTATCTTGATATTCTTTAGATATATTATTTATTTCTTTATTTAATAATTCTTTGATAAATGGGTAATCCTTGATATTATCAATGCCTCTAGCTATTATTACACCAAAACATGCATTATCTACTTTATCAAAAAATCTTTTATCTACAACAAACTTCATATTATTTCTTCCTCTCTTTATTTAATTTTTTTTATTATTTTGTGACATATTTCTTCGGTTAGACCATCTTGATAGAAGTTAGTTTTTATTAGATTATCTTCTAGTTCTTGATAATCTTTAAATACTTCATCATCTATTATACAAAAGTTATCTACTTGATTATCTGCTAGATAGGCTCTTATTTCTTCACCTCTTTGGCCCTCTAGAAAAGGGGTTTCTCCTACTATGGGAAGGCCAATATTTATTAGTGCTTCTTTGATAGAAGGATACAATTTCATTCTTCGCCAGGTTGATGATATAACTATTTTAGCATGGGATATGCAAACTACTTTTAAAAGTAATTTTACTTTAGTCATATCAATATCTAGAAGGAGTTTAGCTACTGGGTCAGTATATGTATCTTCTTTATCTTCGATACTAGAGAAGTATTTATCACTATTTAAGACACCATCTATATCTAAAAATATTATATTATTTATCATAATTATCTAGAAATTCCTTAAAAGTAATTGCAGTATCTTTTGGTAATATTTCTTCTAGTTCTTCTAGTGATGCTTCTTTCATTTTGGATATAGTTTTATATTTCTTAAGTAATTTATTCTTTCTTACTTCTCCTATTCCTTCGATATTATCTAGTACTGTTGATAATGCTCCCTTACTTCTTATTTGTTTATGATAACTTATTGTAAAGTTATGTACTTCAGTTTGCATCTTTGTAAGTAAAAGAAATAAGTCACTTCTTTTATCGATAGGTATTTCTACTACTGGGTCAAAACCAAGTAAAACATTAGTAGCATGTTTATCATCTTTCTTAAGACCACATACTGGAATATCTAGTCCTAATTCATTAATTACTTCTCTTGCTACATTAATTTGCCCTAAACCACCATCTACTATTACAAGACTAGGTTTTACTAGTCCATCTTTTAATACTCTAAAATATCTTCGATATATTACTTCTCTCATTGTACCATAATCATCATTCTTATCATTAGTTATTTTAAATTTACGATAATCATTCTTTGAAGGCTTACCATCTACAAAGACGACCATTCCTGATACATTAAAAGTACCAAATAAATTTGAGTTATCAAATAGTTCTATTCTATCTACACTATCTAATTTTAATTTATCTTTTAATTCTTCTAAAGCATTAGTAATCTTATCTTCATCTCTCTTAATATAAGTCATTTGCTCTTCATAATATATTCTAGCATTATCATAGGCTAGATCTAGTATTTTTTTCTTTTCACCTTTGATAGGAGTCATAAATTTTATCTTAAATACTTCTTCAAATACTTCTTTATTTAAGTTATCTGGTACTAATACTTCTTTAGGCATAGATACATTCTTATTATAGAATTCGGATAAATATCTAGAAAATTCTTCTTCCTCTGTATCAATCATTGGAAAGATATTTCTATTTCTATCTAGTAGTTTACCTCCTCTTATAAAGAGTATTTGTATACTAATATAGTTATCTTTAGTATAGTAAGAAGCTACATCTATATTAACACTGTTATCTAAATCTACTTTTTGTTTTTCAGTAGTTATATTGATATAGTTTAATAGTTCTTTATATTCTAAAGCCTTCTCATAATCTAAATTATCAGAGAATATCTTCATTTTTTCAGTAATTCGATCGGTTAGTACTTTAGTATTACCATTTAAGAAAGATATAATTTCACTTTTCATTTCTTTTATTTTATTTTCATCAACTTCATGAGTACAATATCCTAAACACTGTCCGATATGATAATATAAGCATTCTCTTTTTTCATAAGTCTTACACTTTCTTAATGGATAGATTCTATTTAATATTTCTACTACTTTGCGGGCCGCTCCTACATTAGGATATGGACCAAAAAGATTATTTTTTACTTTCTTTACATTAATTCTTCTTATTATTCTAAGAGTTGGTACTTTATCACTAGTTAGTTCAATATATGGATATGATTTATCATCTCTATATAATATATTATACTTAGGATTATATTTTTTAATTAGATTTATTTCTAATAATAAACTTTCCATCTCCGTATTTGTTACTATGTATTCAAAATGATCTATTTCTCTTACTAACATCATTGTTTTACCTGTATGTTCTCTTTGAAAATAAGAAGATAATCTATTTTTTAAGTTCTTACTTTTTCCAACATAAATAACAATGTTATCTTTATTCTTCATAAGGTAACATCCAGGTAAATGTGGTACTAAAGATAGTTCTTCCTTAAACATATAAATCACCTTCTTATTATATAATAAAAAGTCCTTAATGGACTTAATTTTTATTATGGCGGAGTAGGAGGGATTTGAACCCTCGCAGCAGTTTCCCACTCTATACCCTTAGCAGGGGCACCTCTTCAGCCTCTTGAGTACTACTCCGTTGCTACATATATAATTCTATATTAAATTAAATGAAATGTCAACTAATTTTCACCATTTTTATATCTTCTTTATCTTTATAAATGTTATTCATATCCCTTATAATGTCTTTTATTTCATCATTATTAGTACTATTACTTAATTTTTCATCATATTCATTTAATTTATTTATTATTTCTTCATCATTTATTAAATATTTATTTATAGTTAATTTCTTATTATATAATTCTTCTATCTTACTTATATTATCTTCATTCTTAGTAAGAGCCACTACTACATTATATTTACCTTTATCTTCATAATATATATAATTACTACTTATTGTACTAGCTTTCATTTCATCATAATTATTATATGATGTATCTAGCAATAAATATATAACATTAGAATTTAAAGTACTACTACCCTTCTCTTCATAGATATTAAACATTAACCTGCCACATAAAGTTCCACAGATGACTGCTAAAAAAATAGGTATAACTATTTTCTTTAATTTGCTTTTCATTTTATCACCAAAAATAGTATATACCTATTATTATAATTTTTTTGTCGAATTATCTCAAGATAAGATATAATATTCGATAGTGAAATACTTTCTAACTAAGATAATTTCAAATAAAAAGAAGATAACTAGTACCTTCTTATTAATAATTTTCATAAAATTCACAATACAATGTATTAGGAATACCATTTGTTATTTCCAAGTAATATCCCTGATATCTCATAGTATCTAGACTATTAAAATTATATACATTTTTCTTTTCTTTATCAAGATAACAGGCCATTAAAGTAGTATTTTGAGAAGATTCAAATAACTGATCATAATTAGCATATAAGTCTACATCATAGCCATTACTTTTTTTCTTATCAAACGAAATTGTAGTAGACATATCTCCATATCTTCCCGACATGTATAAGTGTATTGTCGCAACCTCTTCTTCTTGTCTAACTAAATTAATAGGGATAACCATCTCATAAGCATTATCAGTAAAGATATTTTTTAACTTAATATTAAAAAAAACTATTCTATCACTTGGTTTAACATTTCTATTAATATTACTACTAATCTCTACTTCACTAATACTATCATCTACTTTTTTTGAATATAAAGTTACTCTATCTTTTCCTTCTTCAGCACCTTCAGAAAATCTAATTTCTTTACTTACACTATCATAGTATAACCATCTTTCTTCCGTTACTCCACCAATTCTGTTACCCCAAATATTACACCCTTTGCTTTCGCAATTAACTAAATCTAAACCATCTGTTTCAATAATATAATCTTTTATCTTTTCTTTAATATTATTAATTATAATAGCATCATCATAAGCAATAACTGTTTCATGATAAACATCATCTGTCTTACTAACTAGTTTAACGGTAATTTCAATCAAAAAGAAAGCAATGGCAAAAGCAATGGTAGAAGCCAAAATAATTTCTACGGTTAAATATCCTTTTCTATTTAATTTCATATCATCACCTTACCCTTAGTCCATAGTAGTAGCAGTCATCCCCTGTTTTACATATTTCTGTTATAAGCATATATTCATATTTTTCATTATAATCAAAGTGTTCTTTTAAATAAGAAATATAATCTTTAAAAGTTGTATTACTATTCATGCCTGCAAGTAAACCAACGCTATTAGCATCATAAAGTGAGAAATACATTTTAATACCTCCCCCAGAAGCAGTATCAATGTTATATGCTGAATAAAAATTAGAATCATTTGAAAATATATTATTTAAATTCACTTCTTTACTACCATTAGTGCTAATATACTCGTTAATATACCCCATATAAATAAGCATATCATTTACTTCTTCAGTAAAATATAATGTATCAATATCATAATATCTATTTCTAGTATCATAAGCATTATTAATTCTTGCTAATGCTGTGTATAAAGTAACAAGGACTGTACATATTATTACAGAAACTACTACTACTTCAGCCATCATAAATCCTTTACGATTTAGTTTCATAATTTATCACCTTTTTATTATTTTATATTGCTATTTAATTAATTATATTATATAATATTTATAGAATAAAATCAATAAAAAGAATGAAAAGAGGGATAATATGCAGAATAATAATGCGACTACTGTTAAAGGTAACTATAATAGTAATCAAAATCAAATGAATAGACAACAAGGAATAAAAGGACAAAATAATATTAATCCAAATACACAAACTAACAATATTCCTCAAGGTAATAATATGCAAAATAATATTGATTTCACTAGAGTACCTGTAGTTACTACTGTTAATAATCTTATAGTTACTGCTGTAAATCTTGGTGCAAGTGATATGCACTTTGATCCTACGGAAGATGGTATAATTGTAAGATTTAGAATAGATGGCTTATTAAGAAATTATGTTTCATTACCCCAAGAAATTAAACAAAATGTAATTACGAGAATTAAAATAATGGCTGGAATGAATATAACTGAAACTAGATTACCACAAGATGGAGCTATTAAAGATAAATTAAATGGTAAAGATTTAGATTTAAGAGTATCCGCCTTACCTACTAAAAGAGGCGAAAAAATAGTAATAAGAATTATGGATTATTCTATGAGTTTAAAAGGTATAGAATATTTATATTTTAATGAAACTAACTATAATAAAATATTAAAAATGTTAAATTTTCCTAATGGTATAATATTAGTTACTGGTGCTACTGGTACTGGTAAATCTACTACTCTATATTCTTTTCTTCAAAAATTAAATGTTGAAGGATCTAACTTAATTACAGTTGAAGATCCAGTAGAAATGGATATTAAAGGTGTTAATCAGGTTCAAGTTAATAGTGATATTGGACTAGATTTTGCTACAGTTCTTAGGAGTATTTTAAGACAGGACCCTAATGTTATAATGATTGGTGAGATAAGAGACTCAGAAACTGCTCAAATAGCGGTAAGAGCTTCAATTACTGGACACTTAGTATTATCTACTATTCACACCAATAATTCATTAAATACTATTGAAAGATTACTTGATATGGATGTTGAAAGATATTTACTTGCATCAGCATTAACTGGTATTGTATCACAAAAATTAGCTAGAAAATTATGTGATAATTGTAAAAGAAAAAGACCAGTAACAGTTATGGAAAAGAATTTATTTAAAACTGTTCTAGGGTTAGACATTAATGAAGTGTATGATGCTAATCCAACTGGTTGTCCACATTGTAGTCATGGTTATAAAGGTAGAATTGCTGTTCAAGAAGTACTTCTAATAAATCAGGATATTAGAGATGCTATAAGTGCTGGTATTAGAAAAGAAGAACTTAGAAGTCTTGTATATAATAAAGATGTTATAACAATGTTACAAGATGGATTATATAAAGTTATATCTGGATTTACTACTACTGAAGAAATATTAAAACAAATAGAAGTTGAAGATGAAGATTTTGGTATAAAATAAAAAAACCGAAATCTTTTTTTATATTGAAAAAGGTCTAATTTTAAGAAAGTATTGATATTTTTATAATTTTTACTATAATGAATAAGGAAAGAGAAATTTATCCATAATAAAAATGGGTAACGCCTAGTCTCAAAAGGTGTTCTCTCCATATGAAATATGAAGCACTCTTACATCATGAAGGGTGCCTTTATTATTTTCTACGTATCATATTGCCAATATAGACAATAGTGATAAGAGTAATCCAAGCAAATGCTAAGACTAGTTCCACTACTTAAACCTCCATACCCCCCCAGGGGTATTAATAAAGGCTCTTTCATCATAGAATCACTCCTTATTGGTGTTACCTAGAAACTCTCCTATAATTGTGACAAATAGTCAATATAATATGGCTATTTATTTAAATTTATATATACATACAATTGTTTATGATAGAGACTATTATATAGGCTCTATCATACCATGGAAAACTTAAATTTATTTAAGGTTGGAATGGCAAAAGAAAAAGAATAAATTTACATAAACTTATTCATTTGTTTCATCATTTGATTTACTTGTTTTTGAGATGGTGTCCTTCCCATCTGACTCATCATAGTCTTAATCATTTGCTCATTAATAGGAGGATTCTTTTTTAATTCTTTTTTCATTAATTTTCTAGCTACTAGAAAACCAATAACTAATCCTACTACTAAGCCTATTACTATATATAATATATCCCAAAGCATATTATTCTCTCCTCTCTATAGTTATTGTACTATTAAATTATTATTTTGTAAAGAATTTAATTTAGATAACCAGAAATAATCCATATTTTCAAAGTCACAGACAAATAAATTATTATTATAATTATTTATATCATTAAAGAAAATACTATAGTTATTTTCTGTTTCTATCTTAATATTATAATTATTTATTCTTAAAATACTCTTATCAGTTGTATTTAAATAATGAATATTATCTTTTCTCTTATATCCATATTTATATTTATACTCATTATAAATATATTCATTTAACATTATCTTATTAAAAGGATTTGCTATTTCTTCTAATACATGATAGGCTTTAATACTATCATAATCTCTAGAATAATATATTTCTTCAAATATTTTATACATCTTAAAAGGTTTATCTTTATACATATAACTATAATATTTATTAACATTAAAAATATAGTATGTTCTCATTTATATCACCATAAATAAAATATCATACTATATTTATTTATTTTGTCGAATTATAAATTATTCTTTATTTTTATTACTAAATCAGTCATATCTAATTCAAAGAAATTTAATACTTCTTTTTCACTACCACTCTTACCAAAAATTGGTATGTTAACTAGGTCTTCATCAGATGAGATAAAGCGATACCAATTGGCATCATTTGATAATTCTATAACCATACGACGATATCCTGTTGGTAAGACCTGCTCTTGATAATCTTTGTCTTGTTTTAGGAATAAATTCATATTGGGCATTGATACTACTCTGGCTTCAATATAATTCTTTAGTAATTCTTCTTTTATATTAACCGCTAATTCTACTTCACTACCTGTTGCTATTATTACTAAATCTAATCTTGTTCTTACTTCACTAATTACGTAACCTCCACGTGCTACTTTGTTTGGATTAGTATATTTCATTGTGTTGTTATGACCACGAGGTAATATTAAGGCTGATGGTTTACCTTCTCTTAGAATATTTGTCCAAGAACCCATTAGTTCTTTATAATCAGCAGGTCTATATACTGATAAATTAGGTATACTTCTTAAGGCTCCTAGTTGTTCTACGGGTTCATGAGTTGGTCCATCCTCTCCTACTCTAACACTATCATGAGTAAAGATATAGGTTACTGGTAAGTTCATCATGGCACTCATTCTAATAGATGGTTTCATATAATCAGAAAAGGCTAAGAATGTACTTCCATAACTACGAATATTAGTTAAGGCTAAACCATTTAAGACTGCTCCCATAAGATTCTCTCTAACACCAAAGTTAATATTACAACCAGAATAATCGTCTACTGAGAACTCATTCTTTCCTTTTAGATATGTCTTAGTACTACAGAATAAATCAGCTGAACCTCCCATAAAGTTTGGTATAAAGGTACTAATAACATTCATTATTTGATAATTTATATCACGCATAGCTTTATCTTCAAATATCTTACTAGTATCAATAACTGCTGCTATATCAAGAGATATTTTTTCATTTTCTATTACTAAATTTATTTTATCTCTTTCACTATCAGTAGCATTAGCTATATACATTTCATATTCAGAATACCAATCGCGATAATAATCTTCAGTTCCATCTTTAATAAACTTCATAGCATTATTTCTGTCATTTTCACTATAGGTAAAGGCTGGTCCTCCTTTTAATTTTGTTCTTATTTCTTCTAAGTCTTCTTTATCAAGATTAGAATGAATACGATTAGTTCCTTCATACTTAGAATATATACCTAGGGTTGTTTTTATTTCTATTAGAACTGGTTTCTTACTCTTTTTGGCTTTTTCGATAGCATTAGATATTTCACCAATATTTTCGCCATCTTTTACTTTAATTACTTCCCAGTTCATTGAAGCAAATCTATCAGGAATATTTTCATACATAGCTTTATCTAAATCACCATCAGCAGTTACACCATTGGAGTCATATAGAACAATTAAATTATCTAAGCCTAGATTGCCCGCTAGGGAAGCTGCTTCATAAGATATTCCTTCCATTAGGTCACCATCAGATACTAAGGTATATATCTTATAGTCAAAGACAATGTTTTTCTTTTTATTAAAGGTGCTTTCTAAATATTTTTCACCAATAGCTAATCCTACTGATGTAGCAAATCCTTCTCCTAATGGACCTGTTGTTACTTCAATACGATTATTTAAATTATATTCAGGATGACCAGTACACTGAGAATTTATTTTACGAAAGTTTTTTAATTCTTCTAGATTAAATTCATCTAATAGATAATATAATGTACTATATAATAAGGCTGAACCATGACCTGCACTTAATACAAATCTATCTCTATTACACCATGCTTTTCTTTCTAAATCAAATTTTAGGTGATACGCAAATAGTGTATATAGTGTTGGAGCAGCATCTAGAGCTATTCCTGGATGACCAGATCCTGCTGTATTTATCATATCTAATGCTAATAATCTTATATCATTTACAATTCTTTTTTCATTTAGTTTCATATTTCTACCTACCTCATAATTTAATTCTATCATAATTTAGTGGAAAATAAAAGAAGAAATGTTATTTTCTCCTTTAGTTATGGGTTTTTATGTAAACTATTTAATTGACTTCGAGTAATTTTTTTATTTTTAAGAAGAATGATTCTTTTTCGTCTTTCTTTGTTACTTCAAGTAATTTTTTAAATAATCTTATTTCATCCTTTTTAAAGACTATTTCTTTAGAACCTACTTCAATTAATCTTATTACTTCTTCTATTTTATACCATCTTACAAAGCTTAATTCCTCCTTTTGAATTGTAAAGTCTTCAGCCTTTTGATTACATATTACATAATATGGATACATATAATGATTGTTATATTTTTCTTCAACTAAATACTTATCATAAAGTGGATGAAGATCTTCTTTTTTTATTTTTAATCCTACTTCTTCTTTAGTTTCTCTTACAGCACATGTTAATATATCTTCCCGATATGATTGATGACCTGCTATTACTCCTAATTTATTGGGACAAAATCTTCGATTCTTACTTCTTCTTTGAAGTAATACTTCTCCTTTATCATTTACGATATATATAGTTACTTCATTATGTAATTTACTTCTATTATGTAATTCTTCTCTTTCTATTATTTCATTAGTATCATTTCCTAGTTTATCTACTACCCTTAATAATTCCATTCTTATCACCTACATTACTCTTATAGTATATCATACTTTTGATATTTTTTACATAGTTTTAATCATAGAGACTATACTTAGGCTCTATGATTCCTAATGAAGACTTATTTTATAAGGCTTCATAGGCAAAAAAGAAAGAACTCTTATTTATTGATTTTATAAGTAGTTCCTTCTCTTGTATCAATTAATTCTATACCTTTAGTTAATAGTTCATCTCTAATAGCATCTGATAAAGCATAATCTTTATTTTGTTTAGCTATTTTTCTTTCTTCTATTTTATCTTGAATATATTTTTCTAGTTCTGAATCTATATTATTATCTTCTTTAATTAAGTCAAGGCTTAATATTTTATCAAAGTCTTCAATTAAATATCTTTTTGTAGTACCATTTACGGTATCATCTTTTATTAAATCATATAGTACTGTTATGCTATTAGCGGTATTTAAGTCATTAGATAATTCTGCTTTAAATCTATCTTGATATTCTTTTACTTTATCTTCTTGGAGACTACCTTCTTCTTTAATTAAAGATATCTTATTTATTAATTTATTGTATTGATTTTGTACTTGTTCTAAAACAGGATATGAGAATACTAATTGTTTACGATAATGACTTTGAAGACACATAAATCTAAAAGCTAATGGATTATAACCATTTTCTTTTAAAACACTTACTGATAAAACTGCTCCTTTACTCTTACTCATTTTGCCTGATTCATCCATAAGATGTTCATTATGGAACCAATAATTACACCATTTATGTCCTAGATATGCTTCACTTTGGGCTATTTCATTGGTATGATGTGGAAAAATATTATCTACTCCTCCACCATGAATATCAAGATGTTCACCAAGATATTTTAAACTAATTCCGGTACATTCTATATGCCAACCGGGATAACCTACTCCAAATGGTGAATCCCATTTTAAATCTTGATCTTCAAACTTACTCTTAGTAAACCATAGGGCAAAGTCCGCTTGATTTCTCTTATTATCATCAAAGTCTACTCCTTCACGAACTCCCACGACCATATCATCTTCTTTATGGTTAGTTAATTTATAGTAATCCTCTAATTTACTTACATCAAAGTAAACATTACCTCCGGCTTCATAAGCATAACCATCCTCTAGTAACTTGGATATTATTTTAATATATTCATCAATATTATCGGTAGCCGGACTTACTACATCTGGTCTACGACAATTTAACATATCAAAATCTTTAAAGAAAGCATCAGTATAAAACTTGGCTATATCCATAACTGATTTATGTTCTTTCTTAGCACTAGCTACCATTTTATCTTCACCGGAGTCAGAGTCACTCTTTAAATGTCCAACATCAGTAATATTCATTACTCTTTTTACATCATAACCTAAATATCTTAAAGTTTTATCTAAAATATCATGACCTATATAATTACGCATATTACCTATATGAGCATAATGATATACTGTTGGACCACATGTATAGAAGCCTACTTTATTACCTTCATATGGTATAAATTCTTCTTTTTGTCTTGTTAATGTGTTATATAATTTCATTTTAATCCTCCTAATTATTATATTTTTATTTATTATATAAAAGAACTTATCTATTATGATAAGTCCTCTTCGTATACTTTATTTATCTTGTTAAGCATAAGGAAATAGACCTATCATTTAATAGATCTTGACAACACATTTTATTAGTAGTAAGTCTATTCATAGTATCTCTTCCTTTCTTACAATATTATTTTATAATAAATTATTTATTTAGTCAATGTTATTTATAGAAAAAGGAAGATTATTTTTCTTCCTTCTTCTTATCATGATTCCATATTATATTTGTTTTTAATACTAATAGTAATGTAAGAATAAATAATATTACATATATTATAATACCATATTTATTAGTTCCTAACATCTTATTACCAACAGCATATAGTATAGATGCTATAGCAAATAAAATATCTACAAAATATATTATTAAAACTGTCTTTCTTTGAGATAATCTTAATTTTAATAACTGATGATGTAAATGATTTTTATCTGGTTCTCCTAGTGGTTTATGATTTATTAATCTTCTTAATATAGCAAATAATGTATCCATAATAGGTATTGCAAGTAATAACATTGGTACTAAAAATGATGTTAATGTTATATTTTTAAATCCTAATAAAGCTATTACGGCGATTATATAGCCTAAGAACATACTGCCAGAATCACCCATAAATATTTTAGCAGGATTAAAGTTATGAACTAAGAATCCTAAGGTGCTTCCTAGCATTATGAATGTTAAAATTATATCTAAACCATTAGAATTATTAAGTAACATAGCAATAACTCCTATTGTTAGAAAATAAATACTTGCTATTCCTGATGATAATCCATCTAATCCATCAATTAAATTAATACAATTAATTATAGCTACAATAAATATTATAGTTATTGGATATGCTAATATACCAAAATCTATATATAAGCCAAATGCTGATATGTCTTGCAATAATATTCCACCATATAATGGTACTATAGAGGCTCCTACTGTTTGAGCAAGTAATTTCCATTTAGCAGGTACTGGTTTTATATCATCAAAAATGCCAGTAACTAATATGATAAAACTTCCTATTAAGATAGCATTCATTTGAACTGAATGAACACCAAATAACATATATCCTAGTAAAAAGCCAGCATATATTCCAAGGCCTCCCAATCTAGGAATAGGAACCTTATGTACCTTTCTAGCATTTGGTATATCCATCGCTCCAATAAATTCTGCCATTTTCTTTACTACTGGTATAAATAGTGCAACAAAAACAAATGTTACTAATACCATTAATAATACATTTTTTATTTCCATAATTAATACAACTCCTCAAATAACTAATACATTTATATTATATAACATATTTTGTTTTTTATCAAATATTATTACTTATTATTACTTATTATTACTAATATATTTATCAATTATTGCATCTACTATATACTTGCTAGTGAAACCATCGCCATATGGATTTGATGCATGACTCATCTTATTATACTCTTCTTTATCATCTAATAATTTTTTTGTTTCTCTATATATTGTCTCTTCATCAGTTCCTACTAATTTTAGTGTTCCTGCTTCTATTCCTTCTGGTCTCTCTGTTGTATCTCTTAATACTAAAACTGGTTTTCCAAGAGATGGAGCTTCTTCTTGAATGCCACCAGAATCTGTTAAGATTATATAACTTTTATTTTGGAAATTATGGAAATCAATTACTTCCAATGGCTCAATTAGTCTTACTCTATCAATTCCTTCAAATACTTCATTTGCTACTTCTCTTACTTTTGGATTTAAGTGTATTGGATATACAACTTTAACATCTGGATATTCTTCAACAATTCTTTTTACTGCTCTAAATATATGTCTCATTGGTTCTCCTAGATTCTCTCTTCTATGAGCAGTTAATAATATTAATTTATCGTTTCCAATCCAATCAAAGATTTCATTGTTATAATCTTCTTTAATAGTTGTTTTCATAGCATCGATAGCAGTATTTCCTGTTACATATATTTTATCTTCTGATATATTTTCTTGTAATAAATTATTTTTGCTTACTTCTGTTGGTGCAAAATACATATCAGTCATTCTATCAACCATTTGTCTATTCATTTCTTCTGGGAATGGTGAATATTTATCCCATGTTCTAAGTCCTGCTTCAACATGTCCAATATCTACTCCGTTGTAGAAGGCTGCTAATGCACCAGCAAAAGTTGTTGTTGTATCACCATGAACTAATATAATATTAGGATTTTCTTTCTTTATTACTTCTTCAAGTCCCAATAATACTCTAGATGTTATTTCAGATAATGTTTGTCCTTGTTTCATGATATTTAAATCATAATCTGGTTTAATATCAAATACTGTTAAAACCTGATCTAACATTTCTCTATGTTGTGCTGTTACACATACCACACTTTCAATTTCTTTTCTTCCCTCTAATTCTTTTACCAATGGAGCCATCTTTATAGCTTCTGGTCTTGTTCCGAATATTGTCATTACTTTAATCATTTTATATTCCTCCTTTGTTAAATAATTACATCTATTCTAAATTTTCAATAAACTTTTTTGTGAATTTTATTGAACCATTTTTATTTAAATGGCCAGCATCATAAAAATCTTTGTTATAATCTAAATTTAAATCAGTCATATTATTTATATAATCTAAAAATAATATATCATTTTCCTCTGCTATTCTTTTTATGCAGTTAAGTCTAGACATTTCTTCATAATTATATGAAGTTGGGGCTTTTACGATTATTAAATCAATGCTTTCTTTTTTTGTCAAATTAATTATCTTATACAAGTATTCTTTATTTTTCTTTTTATAAAAAGATGCTATCTCACCATTTAAATTATCAATTTCCTTTAAATATTTATGTTTATTCACTCGATATAGATCTTTTTTATTAGAAAACAAAATATATATTATAAAGTTTAGTATATTAATAAAAAAATATTTTACTATTTTTTTATTTTTTTTTAACAATACAAATAGAAATCCTTATTTATATTTCCATTATAAAGTACTTTATTAAACTCATATAAATTCATTTGATTTCCCCCAATATTTAATTATTTATTTATACTTTTTTACTTTAAATAAAAACTTTACATTGCTATCATAAAATCTTTTTATTCTCTTAGGTTCTTTTAGTATTCTATATAACCATTCTAAATTTAATTTAATAAACAATTTAGGTGCTCTCTTTTTATGCCCACTTATTACATCAAAGGAACCTCCTACCCCAACAAATATTCCCTTATCAAATTTATTTAAATGCTTATATATTAATTTCTCTTGAAGTGGAATACCAAGAGCTACTAATACTATATCAGGTTTTGCTTTTGCTATTTTTTCAAACACTTTATCTTTATCTTTTTCATAGCCATTAGCAGTTCCAGATAGTTTTAAATTAGGATAATTATTTTTTAAAACTTCTTTCATAGAATTAATAACTTCTTGTTTTGCCCCAAATAAATAAATAGATTTCTTTTGTTTATTACCAAGTTCTAATAATTTATTAGCAATATCAATGCCTGCTATTCTTTCTTTAATATCATAATTAATCATTCTAGCAGCTTTTACTATTCCAATACCATCAGGTACTAAAATAGTATCTTTATCTAAAAGCAAGTCTCTCATTTCTGTATCTTTTTCACTCATCATAAAAGTTTCTGGATTTGCTGTAACAATGAATGTCTTTTTATTTTCTTTTAAATTCTTATCTAATATTTTATAAAAAGATTCTTCACTCTTATTATATAATTTATCAAACAATTCTTTCATTAAGTTTACCTCCTATGTATACCTAAAACAATTATATCAAAAAAAGCCTTAAAAAAAAAGGCTTTTACGCTTTTTTTTACTTTATTTGATTAAAATATTTATTTAAATCACTAATTGTAGTATAAGTAACAATTACAAATCTTCTAAGTCTAAATTTATCACTACCAACATGTATTAAATTATCACTATTATTACTCTCACCAATAAATGCCATAGTGAATCCTGCTTGTTTTAGCATCTTAATACTATAATCATTATACTCATAAAAAGGATAACAGAATACTGTACTTCCATTTAATTCTTCACTACTTTGCTTTAAATCTTTTTGTATTTCGTCTTCTGGTAGACATTTTATTGCACCACCTTGTCCTCCAGGACACTTACCACCATCATGCATATTATGGGTGTGTGAATGAAGCTCAATATAATCAGTTTTATAATACTCTTTCTCATCAAACCAAGAAGTTACTAAAAATATTGTTGCATACATTTTATATTCAGTAAGTAAATCTACTGCTATTTTTGTTTTAGGACCATCATCAATAGTTATTAATACACTTTTAGGAAGTTGAACCTTTCCATCAATATACATTTCAACTTCTTTCATCTGTAATGTTAACATATCTTTTTCTTTAATTAAATTCAATTGAGACTTAAATTGTTTTTTAGAATGACATATTTCAGTAGTACAATTAGCCTTTTCTTTAGCATTATTTTCATCATAAAATGCATGATAATTTAAAACAGCTATACCAGAGGAATTTTTCTTATCCGTATTATTATTTTTATTTATTTCTTTTACATTATCTTTCTTTACATATAGTAATCTATTATTAAATTCAACACCATATTTATCAGTATCTTTTATAATAATAGGTAAATTATATGATTTATTAAATGAATATATCAAATTATCATTATCATCATAAAATAATGTCTTATCATTAGTAACTATATTTTCATTAAATACAATATAATTCTTATATCTATCACTAACTTCAGATAATTTATCAATCTTATCAACATCTTGATATTTAATATAATAACTATCATCAAAAGTTATAACCTTAAAATATTTAGTATCTTCAGATATATTTTCTTTATTTAAACTTAATTCAACGTCTTTACCTACAGTCCCTACTTCTTCATTATTTTCATTATATAATTTTGTTTCTTTATTAGTCTTAACAAATTTATTATAATGATTATTTATTTCTTTAATAAGACTTTCTTTCTTTAAATTATTATTATTATTTTGAATATAATTATATGTAATATAACCAATACCTACAAGTAATATAATAATTATTGAAATAATAATTATTAATTTATTCTTTTTTCTTTTTCCTCTCATATATACCTCACAGTTATATTTTATTTTAGTATATTAAACCACTCTTCTTTAACATTATCAATTAAATATCTTTGACAATATTTATATCCTTTATCACTATATTCACTACCATTTTTATTTTTTAATTCTTTAATTATTTCCGTAGCCATCTTTTCTTTATCTCTATCTTTTACTAAAATCCCTACATTATTTTTTAATAATTCTCTAGCACCATCAGATGAATCAAAGGCAATACATGGTAATCCATAACTCATAGCTTCAATTAATACTAAACCAAATGATTCAGTATAAGATGGTAAAATAAATATTGAAGAATCTAAAATATATTTTTCTTTTTCCTTATTTTCTAAAAAACCAGTGAAAATAATCTTATCAGTTAGTTTTAATTCTTTAGTATAATTTTCTAGTTCTTTTTTTAATGGTCCGTCTCCCACCATAAATAGTTTAGTTTTTGGTAATTCTTTATTAACTATTTTAAATACATCTATTAAATCTTTTTGACCTTTTTCTGGACTTAATCTTCCTATAGTAATAATATTTTTATTATTTAACTTACTTCTTTTATCTGGAAGATTATCTATTACATTAGGAATATATATACATTTGGTTTTACCTATTTTATTCTCATAAAATTCTTTTAAATTATTAGATACTACAACAAAGTAATCAAAACTCCTTATAGAATCTATTACTTTAGTTATATACTTTTTATCATTATTATGGAAATTATGTTCAGTTGCTATTTTTATTATATTATTATAAGCATAATATCCTACTAATCTACTATGAAAATATCTAGTAGTTATTATATAATCACTATAAGTATTTCTTATTGCCTTAATATTTCTACTTCTCTTAAGACACAATATTTTAGCTGATTTAAATCCTTCTTTAAATATACTAATTATATTTTTATTTTTTATTGCTTGTTTAAACTCTTCTTTATTTGGTTTATCATCAATTAAATAAGTAATTTTAACTTTTTCTGAAAATGGAAATGCTGGTTTATCTAAAACTTTATATGTTGATATAATTTCTATATCATAATTTTCTTCAAGCATTTTACATAATGATGATAAGTATTTTTCAACACCACCAAATCCTAGATGTAAAGCAAATATTGTTATTTTTTTTCTTTCTCTCTCTTCTGTTATTTCTAATTCACCTTTTGTCAAAGCACTATCTAGCATTGCCATTGCAAATGACACATATATAGATACTGCTGGAGCACTATATACATGACCTGCCATCATAGAAATCATTGTTATTATTCCTATTACATATATGTTTGTTAATTTAAAGAATGATAATCTAAATTTATTTTTAAATATAGATTTTAAAGTTCTATATACAATATATATTAATGGACTAAAATAGATTATAAATCCTATTATTCCATAGTGAAAGAAAACATCTAATGGATCTATTTCAATTAGTTTTTGTATTTTTTTATTATTTATTTCACTTCTATTTACAAAACCTATTCCTAAAAGTTTATCATCAATTTTAGCCTTATCATATATTGCTTTTGTTCTAAAAAAGAAATCATCTCTTCCACTTAATGCCACTTTTAAAATTTTTTCTAATTTGACATTTTCATTATATTCTTTTTTGATGTTTTCATTATCAATATTATCTTTTTCTTGATTTTTTTGTTCTAATAATGCATTTGATCTTGCAATTGAATTTTGTAGATTCTTTACAGCAGGTATATTTGGTATTAACCCAAATGATACAATTATTATTATAAGTGATATTTTTAATCCGTACGCTCTATTTTTTTTATAGTTAAATAGAAAATATAAAGCATAAATAATTTCAGTGATAAGCATTCCAAGAAAGGAAGTCTTTGTTCCAAGTAATGTCATTGTTAAAATTACTATTATAAATATTAATGATATCTTAAATAGTCCTTCTCTTTCAAATAATAAGTAATATAGAAATGGAAATAAAGCTACCATTATTGCACCAATTTCATTAGCAGAATAAAACCATCCTACAGTACCTTGACTAATTTCATGATAAGAAGAGAAACTTGTATTTGTTATGTAAGGAATTATAATTAAAATTGACATCATTAAAATGTTGTATATAAAAATTTTAAATAATTTTTCTTTGCTAAAGCCTAGATGGTCATAACAATTTATTAAACAAACGCCAACAATAGGAAAGTAAAAATACTTAAACATATAAATAATCTCAGTTTTTAAATAATTTAACTCAAACATATCTGGCTTCAATATAAAATACATTACCATAAACAAGAATATACTTATAAAATATACAATTACTTTTTTTGAGTGCTTGTTCTTCACGAAAAAAACATTGTATACAACTAGAAACAACAAGAATAATCCTCTGGTTATCACTCCAACTGTTATAGTGCTATTTAGTAGTCTAGTCATAAGAGCTGTAATTAAATCAATTATTGGTTGTAATATTAAAAATATATATATTAATTTTTGAATTTTATTTTTTTCCATCTTGAACTTCCTTTCTAACACTCACCTTTGCATATGGATATATGCAGAGAAACTTTGTAATATCTATCATGTTTTCATAATCAGATTTATTTACAACTATTTCATCAAAGCCTTTTTTCATCTCATTAAATAATTCTTTATATTGTTTTTCAATAGTATTATTAACGACCTTTTTGTTAAATACTCTCATATCTTTCCCATAATATATGATATCTTCTTTTGGTGAAAAACTTATGCTTCTCTTTTTATAATTTTTGTAATATGTTAATAATGAGTCTAAATAGATATTGTTTTTTATTTCTTCATCACTAAATCGTTTATTTAAAACGAATTTTATTATATTATATTTATTTTTTGTCTCTTTTTTTATGTAAAATGGCTTGTACTTGCTCGATAAACTTAATTTGTTTAAGAATCTGTATATTAAATATTGTAGTTTGTACAATGGAATGTAATAATTATTTAATAATCTTGTAACAACCCTAATTTCTCCGTTAATGACATTGAATTTTGATATGTTATTATTTAAATAGTTATTATCTCCAATCCTATATTTGAAAAATGGAAAATCAACTTTTTTTATGTTTACTATATTCATCTGATCTAAATTTAACCAAAAAGGTCCATTCCATACTAAATAATTGTGATATATATTTTTAACAAAAACTTCTCTTCTATGAAAGGCCATATCCACAAAGAGATTTCTTCCAAGCCAAAGTAATTGTAAAGCTATAATATCATCCATGTTTTTAGTACTATAATTTGTAACTTTGTTAATTCCAATCACATTGTCGTCTTTATCTATTGTTACAATATCAGAAATAATTGAAGAAATATTCTTATTATTTTCCATATAAGTAACCATTTTTTCTAGCGTATTTTCATCATATAATAGATCATCAGAATGTAAAATATATACATAATCCCCTGCTATATGTGGTATTAATTTAATGATAGCATTGAGTTGATCTGCATTATCTTCATAATAGTATTTAATTTTATCTTTTTTGCTGTGCTTTTTTATATATTCTTTAATTACTTTTTCTGTATCATCTGTTGAGCCGTCATTACAAATTAGTACTTCGTAATTTTCATATTTTTGTTCCATTATCGAATCAAGTGAACGTTTAATATACTTTGAATCATTGTATGTAGGCATTAATATTGATATTTTTTTCATTTTATTTTACCTTCTTTCTACATTTTATTTTCTTTATTATTTCATTACTAACATTTTTTATGTATCTTCCATATTCAGTTCTACCCATTATAATTACTATTAACAATAGTGGTAGAACAACACAAATTATTCCCCCAATAATGAATCCAATTATTCCGTTAATGTTAAGAATAATATATATTTTTTTACATAAAAATCCAATTATACAGAAGAAGATAAAATATAATAAATTTTTTAAATAATACTCCGAAACTTTCTTTTTAAAACTAAATTTATATATTGCATATGGATCATACCACATAAAAGTTATTAAATTTGATATTAATGTTCCTAATAGAACTCCAAAAATGCCTATTTTCTTTACTAGAACTATTGAAATTACTATATTTGCAATCATACCAAAAAGAGGTATAATTTTTGCTTGTCTAAATAATCCATATGTTGTTCTATACGTAGATAAAAATTTTCTTAAACCTTCCACATACAAATTTACTGCTAAGATTAAGGCAAACATTTCTGATAAAGCATACTCTTTTCCTAACCATATCGTAATGAATTGATTTGCTAAAACATATATTCCAATAGAAAATATTCCAAACATCGTAACCGTAATTAAATTTGTAATTTTAAATATAAAATAATCTTTCTCTTTTTCTGTTTTGGCATGTAAATTCCCAATTGAAGCTGTTATTGAATCAAAAAATGTCGATAGGACATTTACTATAGAATTAGTAATCAATGTGTAATTTGAATAAATTCCCACAGTTGCAAGTCCAAGATATTTTGAAACTATAATGTTATCTGTAGCAGTTAGAACAACATAATTTATTCTATAAATCATGAGCGAACCGCAATCTTTAAATATCTCTTTTTTTTCTGATTTTGTTAATTTTTTTTCTGACTTTGCTTTAATAAAAGGATACATTTTGTCAGTCTTTTTTGATATTAGATATGATTGTAAGATATTAAATACAATTATAGTTATTAAATAAACTATAAAATTCTTAAATATAATTAAAACTATTATTTGAAATATATTGCTTAATATAACAATAAGATTTGCTATATTGTTATATATATAGCGTTGTTGATTTGCACATAAAAATTCTGTTTTTGATGGAAAAAATAAATATGTTGATGCCGTTTGAAATATATATATAAGAAATACTATGTTCAAATTTACAAAGTCAACGTTGTCTTTGATAATAAATTTTAATGCTGGTAAAAGCATAATTCCTATAGCAATAATTGCTAATCCAATATAAATATATATTTTATGTAAATAGTCAACAATTATTTTTTGTCTTTCTTCATTTTTTTCTGCTATTGGTTTATAAAGAGCAAAAACAAGGGCGGAACCAATTCCTAAATCAGCAAGTGATAACAAATTTAATATATTGGAAAACAAGCCATTTATTCCTAAATATTTCTCGCCAAGGCAATAGATAAAGACCGTTCTTGTTATAAATCTAAATAAAAGAACAAGAACTTGATAAATAAGTCCTGTATACATATTTTTTGTTGAGTTTTCTGTTCTTGTCATTATTTCACATCCTAAATCTTGTTAATATATTTTTTATAAAGTCCTGCTCTTTTTTTTGTGCTTAGTCTTAGTTTGATAAATTTATTTATTTTTCTTGCAAGAGGTTTCGCACCTTCCATCCATGTTCCAGTAAATATATGAATAACTGATGATTCTTTTGATGGATTACATAAAATATAGTCTGGATAAACATGTATTCCATCTTTAATAATTTGTTCTTTGTTATTTACCTTACAACCAAATTCATTTACCAATATATCGGATACTATCTTGGTATTGACCGCCTTCATTTGGTCTTTTGAATCAAATTCAAATTCTCTTCCTTCATAATATTCTAAAACTTTTTTTACTAATGGATGCCCTTTTTCGCATCCAAAGGCTGCTGTATAGGGATAGTTTTTATTCTCAAATCCAACAAAAGCTCTATCATTTAAAAATCTTTCTAAATTGTCTAGAACTAAATTATCAGTGTCAAGATATATACCGCCTTCATTGTACAACGCATACATTCTTATGTAATCACTGACATATGCCCATTTTTTATTTTCATATGCACTTTTTGTAAAAGGGTGTGAATTAATATCAAAATTATCTTCATTCCATTCCTTAATTTCATATCCTTTCAAATTTTTTTTCCATGATTTTATACATCTTTCTATATCTTTGGGTTTCTTTTTTCCTCCTACCCAAACATAATGAATCTTTTTTGGTATCATAACTACTAAAATCCTCCTTATTTAAATTTATTATTTATTAAATTATTAACCAATCTTTCTGATGCTTTTCCATCAGATAAATTATTATATTTTTTATTAAATTTTCTTCTTTTTTCTATATATTGTGGATAAATTTCATCTATTTTTTTTATTACATTTAGCAATTCTTTTTCTGTATAACAAATTGGACCAGGCAATTCTTTTTTATAGTCTACATAAAATCCTCCTCTTAAAGCAACATATTTATCATAATCATATGGATAGAAGATAATTGGTAAATTTTTAGGCATATATTCATAAAACACTGATGAATAATCTGTAATTAGAATATCAGTAATCGCTAAAATGTCACTTACATCCGGATAATTACAACCATTTATAAAATTATCTAAATTAAACAAACTTTTATCAACCTTTGTTCTAACTAATGGATGCAATCTAATAATAATATTATAATCTTTTAATTTTGATAATTCCTTTATTGGTATGTTTATTATATTTTTATCCAAGTCATAGTCCCTAAATGTTGGAGCATATAGTATATTTTTTTTTGAATTATTTATATTAAGGTTTTTTAAAACATTTTGCTTTTTTTGTTCATCCTTACAGTTATTAATTACAGTATCAACTGCTGCCATTCCTAATACCTCAACATTTCCATTATATCCTGTTGATGTTCTAATTACTTTTTCATCATTTTTATCATTTGCTATATAATAATCCCACTCTTTAGCATGTGAAACAACCGGTCTTTCTTTTGCATTATTTACATCATATCCCATTTTCTTCATCACTCCATTGCCATGAAATAATTGAATATAAGTTTGTCCCTTTTTCTTTTTTAATATTTCACCTATACTTTGATTTTTCAACAAGTACCTGGCTGTAGACAAATGATACATACCCTTTAATGTTTTGTAGTAGGCATAATTCCTTTTATCTAATTCTGATACATCTGTTTTTTTGGTAACTAACCATATTAGTTTATATTCTTTAATATCATTCTTTTTCATATATTCATAAATTGCTTTTGCGTTTCCATCAATTAAATCCCTTCCTGATTCAAAAACTATTTTATTTTGTTCTATTGGAAAAATAGCAAACAATTTATTTAAAAACAATAATATTATATTTTTAATTTTTGTTCTCATGTTTTCACCTCTTTTGACTAATACTAGCCGACTTAATATTATTTTACCATATATTACTTATTTTATAAAGAGTTTTGTCAATCTCTTTACAATATATTTATCTATTATTTTATAAATAATATTTATTATAATTGATAAACTTATTGATAATATTAAAACTAATGGTACACTTTTAAAGTATCCTTTGAAAGAAAAGAAATCTATATCTTTAAAATAGTGAAAGTATAAAAAATCATCTACTACTGAGGAAGTTAAATACATTCCCAATGATAATTCAGATATTTTACTTATAATTTTACTTATTTTATTTGGTACTTTATTAAGATTTAAATTAATAATAAATATAAATACAAGTGCTGATGTTAACACATTAAAGATACTACCCCAATCATTATATACGCCAAATTTAAAGTAATTTCCTTTTGAAAAATAAAGATTTATTATACTTGATACAATAAGTACTATAATAAATAATAATATATTCAAATATTTATTTAGATCTACTTTATATTCTTTTAAGTAACAACCAATAAAGTAATAAGTTAATGGATATATACTAATCCACCAATCGGGGATTAGTATATATTTAATATTAAATATACCTTGAAACGATGTTAAAACTAACATAGTTAATATTAATACTTGTTTCTGCTTTTTATTTTTTAAATTATTATAAATAAGATTAATAAATGGTATTAATAAAAATAAACCTAAATACATTTTTATATACCAAGAATAGCCTATATCAAAGTTTAAAATACTTTTTATAATATGTCTTATACTAAAAGATTCACCATTGTATATAGCATTATATCCTAAATATATAAATGCATCTAATAAATATATTATTAGTACTCTAAGAACTCCCAAGTAATATTTTTTACTTAATATTTTATTTTTCATTAAATACCCAGTTGTTATTATAAATAATGGTACACATATCATAAATAATGTTCTAAAAATTATTCCAACATACATATTTGTACTATTAATTATATTTTTATACAATCCTGCATTAGCAAAAAAGTGTACTGATATTACAGAAAAAACTGCTATACATTTTATTAAATCTATATTTATATTTCTCTTTTTCATTTCCTACCTCTACCCTAATTTGATTATACTATATTTTTATAGAGTTTTCAAGGTAATAGAAAAGAATATTACATTTTGTCGTAATATTCCTTAATGCAGTCAATTAAATAATTATTTTCTTCACTTGATTTAATTGCTATTCTAATATACTCATTATCGTCAAAACCATTTTTACCATTTAGTACTTTGATAAGTATTTTATTATTGTCTAATAAATATTCAGCTAATTCATTAGATGTACCTTTATTTAATTTAATCATAAAATAATTAGCTTCTGATGAATATACATATATTTCTTTAATCATAGATAATTCTTTATAAAATCTAGTTCTTTCTTCTTTTATATTCTTGCACCCTAAAATATAGTCTTTTTTATATATATTTATTATTTGAAGAAAATATTCTGCGAATGAATTAATGTTCCATACTGGTAAATTATTATTAATAATTTTTATATAATCTTTATTTCCTGATGCCAACACTCCGAGTCTAAGACCTGGTACACCATATGATTTGCTTATACTTTTTATAATAACTAAATTAGAATACTTATTTAATATTTCATCATCTATTAAAGTATAATTATTATCAGCAAAATCTATAAAGGATTCATCAAATATTATTTGTTTGTTTTTTTGTTTTGCTAAATCTAATAATTTTATTACTTCTTCATATTTTAAATGTGAGCCTGTTGGATTATCCGGAGATATTATTATCATGGTATCAACCTCATCTAATTTATTAGCGATTCTATTGAATGATAAGTAATAATTATCGTCCTTGCTATTTATATATAATATTTCACTGTTAGGGAAACATCTAACATACTCATTGAATGATGGTATTGTAAGGCCTATTTTTCCTCCTACAATGTATTTTAGAGTATTAATTAATTCTGCTGCACCATTTCCTATTAAAATATTGTCTTCACTAACATTATCAAACATTCTAGAGGCACATATTTTTTCTATTTTTTGTCCTGAAGGATAATTAAATAAAAGTTCACTATAAAAATATTTCATTTTATCTATCATTTGTTTTGTCGGGAAATAAGGATTAACTAGATAACAATAGTCTTTTATCCCATTAAATCTCCAATAGCCTCCAAATCTTTTGTGGAATAGTTCTAATTTTTCTTTAGTTGTTGGTGCAAAGATTGCTTTAACGATATCATAATCTTGACAATCATCAATCTCATACCAATCTTCACCTGATAATTGTAAACCATGTAATTTTACTTCTTTTAATCCACTTATTACTTTTAAAACAAGTTCATAATAATCGTTATTTCCATAAGCTTTAATGTATGACTCTAAAAAAGGTAAATAAAATCTATTAGAAAATTCCTTACTAAATTTATAAATATTTACTGTTTTATAATAATTATCTACATTTTTATAATTGAAATCTTTTCTTTCAACGAATGAATTAATAGTATTATCTTCATCTATTGTAACAACTGTTCCATCCATCCATTCTTCATATTTTGCTATTAAAGCAGCACTTTCATATTTTGAATTGACTAATTTTTTTATTATTGATGTATCATAAATTAAATCTGATTCTAATAATATTGTATCATCTTTAGAAAGATAATCTTTTGCTAAATATAATGAATATATATTATTAGTAGTATCATAAACCTCATTATCAACATAAGTAATATTAATCTTCTTATCTAATTCTTTTTCTTTAATAAATTTTTTTACATTATCACCTTTATATCCAAGTACTAAAATAAAATCTTTTATGTTTGCTTCTAATAAAGCATCGATTGCTCTTTCTAATAAAGTTTTTCCATGTACATTAAGCATACATTTTGTATTATTTTTTGTATATTTTCCAAGTCTTGAGCCTTTACCTGCGGCTAACATTATTGCTTGCATTTTTACACCTCACCTTACCACTTAAGTTTACCATTAATTTTGGCAATAGTCAATAAAATATCAAATATTATTCTGTTACTATAAATCCACATGGTATTGGTCTTGTTTGTTCTAAGTTATCCCAGTTAATTGGATGGTTTATTATTTTGTTATCTATTACTAGGGCACTTGAATTACCACCATCTAAGTTTGATGCATTATAAGCATGATATCTAAGTAAGATATCTACTAAGTCATTCATATCAGCACCTTTACTTTTTAGACTTCTTCCATCTATTACTAGAAATAATACGATACCATCTTTTCTTTGTGCAATAGCAGATCTTGGATGAATACCATAACCTCCATTACCATTTATAAAAGCACTCTTACCATTTACTATTAAGAAAGGTCCAAATTCTACAGCATCTCTTATGCCCATGTTAATTGCTTCTTTAGCACTTATTTTACCTAAGTATAATTTATTATCATTAGTGAAGCCTATTATTCCACCGCCATATTGACTATGACTGTAGTTACTTATTATCTTTCCATTTGAAATAATGGCTCCAATTGCTTGTCCTCCTGTTCCTTGTCCATTTTTATCAAGAAATCCTCCACCATTAATAGCTACTACGGCATTCTCTCTTTTAGCCATATCTACTAAATATTCTCCAGAATAACCTAAGTTTTTACTATAAGTTACTTTTATTTTAGATGGATCATAAATAGCTACTAAATATCCAGAGAATCCTTTTTCATTTATTTCTATTAATTTATAAATATCTTTTTTATTTCTATCTAATATTTCTTTATCATATTCATCTATATAATTTTCTTCTTTACCTATTATTGCACTAATATCAGTATTTCCATCTGGTTCTTTAATACTATGTCTTGCTAATACTTTATTTATATATTCATCACTATAGAAAGTAGTAGCAAAGTATTGATGATTCATAGTACTCATAGCGGTAGTTACTAACCAGTCTCTAAAGCCATTAAATGGTCCATATAAAAGAAATAATACTACTACTGCTACTACATCACAAATACTTAATATAATGGTAAAAATGTTATCTCTCTTTTTTATTTTATCTGGATCTTTTACCCTTTCTTTCTTCTTCATAAATACTCCTTACTACTATTACTTATATATTTACTTCTAAATTATCCACTACTCTAGTTATTTCATCATCTTCTATTAAAGGAAGACTTATTCTAGTTAATGTACTATTGGTACTTACATATATACCATCTCTACCTAAGCTTTCATCTATATAATTATCTAAGAATTTATTATATTCTCTTCTTGTAGTTAGATAAAAACTTAATTTAGATATATCGTCTTTATCAAATAAATAATTTATATCTTCATCTAATACACTATCAGTAGACATTATAATATGAATATTCATAGTGGCTCCAACTTCTAATAAGTAATTAATATCATCTTTTACACTTATATCATTTTTTATTATTTCATATATTTCATCAATAAATAAAATTATTCTGCTTTGATCATTATTTTTTACTTTTTCTTCAAAGATATGTCTTATTTCTTTTATTTTATTTATTATTTCTTGTTCATTATTTACTACTTCACATAATTTATCATAAGCATTATAATTTATACTTTGGGAATCCAAAATAATTATTTTAGTTTTATCTTTATTCATTAAGATATTTAGTATTATATTATTAAATAGATTAGTCTTTCCAATACCTGTTACTCCTGTTACTAATAGATTCTTATCTTTTTCTATATTAAAATATATTACTTTATCTTCTTCTGATAATCCTAGTGGTATATTATTATTATCTTTTTCTTTAGATTCTTCTAGCAATTCTTTTAATGATAAGGTACTTTTCTTCATGTTTTGTACTTTTATTTTTACTTCGTTTTCTTTTTCTTTTTCTATTTCGAATTCATTAGTAGTTACTCCTAAGGCTAAGGCTATTTCTTTTTTTAATTCTAACATATCTTCATAGCTTTTATCATCATTCCATGTTATATGATATATTGTTATATTTCTATATACTTCATATGTTATCTTTGTATTAAATTTAAATGCTTTAAAGGTATGTTTTAAATTATTAACAAATAAATCAGCATTTAAGATATTTCTTTCATTATCAAATATTTTTGTATTTAGTAGTTCTAACATAATTACCTCTTCTTTCTACTTTTTATTAAGATATTACCTGTCATTTCACTTGGTACTTCTAAGCCCATTAGTGTTAATATAGTTGGTGCTATATCTCCTAATTTTCCATCAATTAGTTTTAGACTTTTATCGGTTATGATAAATGGTACAACATTAGTAGTATGACTGGTATTAATACTATTATCTTTATTACGCATTACTTCACAGTTACCATGATCTGCTGTTACTATAATGGTATATTCTTCTAATGAGATATTTTCTAATATTTTACCAATACATTCATCTACTGTTTCAACAGCTTTAATAGCGGCTTCATAGTCTCCTGTATGGCCTACCATATCGCCATTAGCAAAGTTTAATATTATTAAGTCTTCATGACTTGTTGTTATTTCTTTTACTAATGAGGCTGTTATCATATGAGCACTCATTTCTGGTTCTAAGTCATAAGTTGCTACTTTTGGGCTTGGTACTAATATTCTTTTTTCTCCTTGGTATTCTTTATCTATTCCTCCATCAAAGAAATATGTTACATGAGCGTACTTTTCAGTTTCTGCTATTCTAAGTTGGGTTAATCCTTTACTTGCTATATATTCTCCTAAGGTATTTGTTAGTTCTGGTAACTCGAAAGCATATGGACATAATACGGTATCTGCTACATGCATCATTGTTACTACTTTTAAATTTTTTATTTCTTCTTTAGCAAAACTTTTATATTCTTTATTGGTAAAGATACTAGCAAGCTCTTTTAATCTATCTGGTCTATAGTTAAAGAAAATAATTCCATCGTTATCTTTTATTAGACCTTTTTTATCAGTAGTTACCGGTACTATGAATTCATCAGTTACTTTGTTTTTTTGACTTTCTTTCCATACTTTCTTGGCTTCTTTAACTGAAGTTCCTACTACCATTGCATTATAGGCTTTTTCTACTCTATCAAAGTTAGTATCTCTATCCATGCCATAGTATCTTCCTCCTAATGAGGCTATCTTTCCTACACCTAATTTTTTCATATATTTTTCTAAGGCTTCTATATACTTTATTCCACTGGTAGGACTTACATCTCTACCATCTGTAAAGATGTGAACATATACTTTTTTTAATCCTTCTTTTTTGGTTAATTCTAATAAACTAAATAAATGATTGATATGTGAATGTACTCCTCCATCTGATAAAAGTCCTACTAAATGTAAACTACTATTTTCTTCTTTGACATGATTTATTACTTTTAATAATTCTTCATTTTTATAAAAACTTTTATCTTTTATTTTACTATTTATTAGTTCTAATGATTGATATACTAAACGACCTGCTCCTATATTGGTATGGCCTACTTCTGAATTTCCCATTTGTCCTCTTGGTAAACCTACCGGGGTACCTGATGCTTCTAATTGACTATGAGGATATTTATCCCATAATTTATCTAATACTGGTGTTTTGGCATTATATACGGCATTATATTTTTTATTTTTTGTTAATCCTACACCATCCATAATACATAATAATACTTTCTTCATTTTATCACCCTATTTCCTATATAATTATATATTATTATTTACTAATTAGCAATATTTTAAAAGTATTTTTTGTTAACTAACTATAATTTATTATTTTATTTTAATATGTAAAAGAAAAAATACTTTTGTTCAAAGTACTTTATATTTATTGTTTAATATTATCTTTTTTAATTCATCAAAATGGTAATTAAAAATGATGGGTACCCCAGGCGAGATGAATGCTCACATACAAAGTATGCTTACTGGCATTGCCAACACATCGTTATTCCTTCACAAGTAACCCATCTGTATATATATTATATCACATAATTGCTAATTATTCACATTTTTTGTTTTTGGAAAATTTTGTAATTTATTTCACTATTTACAACATAGCTCTTATTTTTGAGACGTAGACTCAAAAATACCACGGAAAATTTAAGTTTACTTAAAGTTGAAGTGGCAAAAAAAAAGAACTAAATTAATTAGCTCTCTCATAATCACAATTCATACATTTTATCTTATCTTTTTTTTCTGTTAATGTTCCATTACAATTAGGACACTTTTCTTCAATTGGTTTATCCCAACTAGCAAAATCACATTTTGGATAATTTGAACATCCATAAAAGATTTTTCCTCTTTTGGTTTTCTTTTCTAATATTTTACCATCACATTTTGGACAAGATATAATTTCTTTTACTTCTTTTTCTTCTTTACTACTTTTAATATATTTACAAGTTGGATAATTTGAACAAGCAGTAAACTTTCCATACTTACTTTGTTTTATTACTAATGGACTACCACAATTAGGACATAATTCTCCTGTTTCTTCTGGGGCTTTCTTTTCCATATTCTTGAAAGCTACTTCTACTTTTGGTTCAAATTCTTGATAGAAGATACTTAGTAATTTATTCCACTCCATGTTACCCTCTGCTATTTTATCTAAATCATCTTCCATATTCTTAGTATATTCTACATTAATGATATCTTTAAAGAATTCTTGTAATTTATCGGTTGTTTCAATACCTACTTCAGTAGGAATAAATTTTTTATCAATAACTTTTACATAACCTCTTTCTTCAATGGTATCAATTGTTTTAGCATATGTTGATGGACGACCTATTCCTAATTCTTCCATTTCTTTTATTAGTTTACTTTCGGTATATCTAGCAGGTGGTTTTGTTGTATGTGATGTATATTCTATAGTGTTAGCTACTAATACATTACTTTTATAGTTTGAGAAGTCTGGTAATACTTTATCTTCACTATCTTCATATTTACTATATACTTTTAAGTATCCATCAAAGATTAGGATTTGTCCATTTACTTTGAACTGATAATTATTATTATCTAATATAACAGTAGTTGCTTCTACTTTGGCATCTTTCATTAGGGATGCTAGGGCTCTATAATATATTAGACTATATAATTTATATTCATCATTAGTTAGATATTCTTTTATTTTTTCTGGATTATTATTTATATTAGTGGGTCTTATGGCTTCATGGGCATCTTGAACATTCTCAGTTTTATTACTCTTTTTTACATAACCTACATACTCACTTCCATAATTATCTTTAATATAACCATAGGTTTCTTTAATAAACTCATCAGATAATCTTACGGAGTCGGTTCTCATATAAGATATTAATCCTTCTGCTCCATCTTTTAGATTTATTCCTTCATATAGTTTTTGGGCTATCATCATGGTTTTCTTAGAGGTAAAGCCTAGTTTGGTTGAAGCTTCTTGCTCTAGTGTACTTGTAGTAAAAGGAAATTTGCTTTTCTTAGCTTTTTCTTTTTTATCAATACTTTCTATTTTGAAGGCATTTGATAGTTTACTTAGTATTTCTTTGGCTTCAGATTCTTTTTTGATTTCTATTTTTTTATGATTATAGGTATCTAATTTGGCATCGAAGTCATTAAATTTTGCTTCTATCTCAAAGTATTCTTCAGGAATGAAGGCTTCTATTTCTCTTTCACGATCAACGATTAACTTTAGGGCTACTGATTGAACACGGCCTGCTGATTTGCCTCCTGTTTTAGACTGCATTAGTTTACTTAGTCTAAAGCCTATGATACGATCTAGTATTCTTCTTGTTTCTTGAGATTTTACTAGATTATCATCTATTTTTCTAGCTTTATTAAATGAATCTAGAACGGCTTTTTTGGTTATTTCATTGAAGACTATTCGATCATAGTTTTCTTCTTTTAATCCTAAGGTATCATATAGATGCCAACTTATGGCTTCTCCTTCACGATCGGGGTCGGTTGCTAGATATACGAAGTCTGCATCTTTGATATCTTTTTTTAATTCTTTTACTAATTTTGCTTTTCCTTTGATTATTTTATAATCTGGTTTAAAATTATTATCTATATCTACTCCAAAGCCATATTTTCCTGATGTTGATAGGTCTCTGATGTGTCCTACGGAAGATACTACTTTGAAATCTTTTCCTAAATATTTTTCTATTGTTTTACTTTTATGTGGGGACTCCACGATTACTAATTTTTTTGACATATAACGCTTCCTTTCTATGACATTATAACTATTCTTTTTATAAAATGCAAGTATTTTTTATTATTTTTTATTTTATGATTCCCTCTAAGCTATAATCTTAGAAGGTTATTTTTAGCTTGTAATCTAAAAATGATATATCGGCCATATCTATTATATGGTAGTTAATTATATATACTAAAATAGCCTCCGGTTAAGGAGGACTACTTATATGTAAACATAAGATTTCTCTTATGACATTATACTATATGCTGGTAGTTTGAGTTTTGTTCCTCTTTTTGGATATTTTTTAATACATGAAAAAGAGATAATAGTTCATCATCCCTTTTTGAATTATATTTTGTTAATTTATTTTGTTTATAATTTTATTTCTACGTTTTCTTTTTTAGCGTCTTCTAATTTAAATAACTCAGCTTTTTTGAATCCAAAGATAGCCGCTACTATGTTACTTGGAACCACTTCAATAGCAGTATTATAATTATTTGCAACATGATTATATATTTCCCTAGCATCTTTTAATTGGTCTTCAACAATACTTAATTCACTTTGTAGATTTAAATACTCAGTATCAGCTTTTAATTCTGGATAAGCTTCTACTACTGCTAAATACTTGGTAAGTTCATTATTCATTTTATTAGCGGATTTTATATCCATATGATTCTTGTTATTATATTCACTTCTTAATGCTGTAATTTTTTCTAAAGTACCATTTTCATGCTTACTATAACCTTTTACTGTTTCTACTAAGTTAGGCATTAAATCAAATCTTTTATTTAGACATATCTCAATATCTGATTTGGCTTTTTTCATTTTATTAAATAATTTAACTAGTTTATTATACTTAGCAATTATTACTAAAATAACGATTAATAAAACTGTTAAAACTATATATATTATACTTTCCATGTTCTCACCTCTATCATTCTATAGTAATCTTATTTACATAACCAGCTTCATCATAATCAAGTATTATATCATAATATTGAGTTGTTTTTTCAAACCAGTTAGGATCACTTGTTGGGATTTTTTCAGTAAAATTCTTTTTTATAGTTCTCATTTCATTTTCATCTTCTGTACAAGTATTTTGATAACATAAAGTAATTATATGGTCACTATTTTTCTTGTTACTACTTATAATATTATCTATATTGTTTGGTACATTACTTCTTATTGTAGTACCTGAATATAATTCAAGAGGACTATTAAATGAATCAATATTATGTTTTTCTAGTTGTTTTTGATATTCTTCATCGACTTTTGTTTTAGAATCTTCCATATCGCCAAAGAAATTATCAAATATGTCAAATAAACTTTTAGAATTTTCCTTTCTTTCTTTACTAACTAGAACTATTTTATTAATTAATATAACTACTATTACAAGAGCAATAAATATTAATATACCAAGTAGCCATGTTCTTGGTTTAAATTCATTATCAATTTTTTCTTTCATTTTTATTTTCTCCTTTTATTACAATATACATTTTTTGATGTTGTTTGTCAACATTCTTTTAATAAGTTTTTTTATAGATTAGATACTTTTTTATATTAATTCATATTCTCTTGATAATATTCTTTTATCGCTTGAGTATTCTATTACGTATTTGTTATCTTTTTTACATATTATTAAACCTATTGTTTTATCTTGAGTTATTTTTCTTAAGCTATTATCTATATAATTCATATATATTTGTATTTGTCCTATATGTTCTTTTTTTAGTTCTGTTACTTTTAGTTCTACTACTACATAACAGTTGTATTTGATATTAAATAGTAAAAGGTCTATATAATTATATGTATCACCTATCTTTATTTTGTATTCATTTCTTATAAATGAATAACCGTCACCTAATTCATCTAGAAATGATGGTATGTCTTCAAGTATTAAATTTTGTAATATTTTTTCACTTACTATTTCTTTATCAATATCTAATTTATTTTTTATAATGATTGGATTTTTAATATTATCTTTAATATCTATCTCTTCTTTATTAATTAGTTTTAATTTAGTTTTATCATCTAATCTTTGGTATTCTTTGTTTTTAATTCTTTCTCTTAACTGTCTTACACTTAGGTTATTTTTTTCAATTTCGCTGATATAATAATTAATTTCATTTATATTACTGATTGGTAATAACTCTCTATAATGACTCCAGCTTAATTGGTGCCACAGTGTGGCACCTTTTCCAATTATAAGATAAAATTGTCGCATTCTTTTTAATGTGGTAATATTATATTTTCTTCCAATTTCTTTAGATAATTTTAATGAATATTCTTTTATTAATCCATCTCCATACTTAGCTCTATCTTCACCGCCTTGGGCTTCAATTAATAATTTACCTACATTGTAATAGGTACTAAGTTCATTTCTGTTTTTTGAATAATCTTTTACTTTTATATATATTTCATTGTTTAAAATTTCCTTTTTTATTTTATTGTAATAGTTATTTTTCATTAAACCTCCTTATATTTTTTTAGTGATAGTAATTTACAATAATGTCACCAAGTCAATTGGGCCTGGTATAGTTACCACAACAATTATTGCGCCAATGGTGCAACTTTTTATGTAATAGTAGTCACCTTTAATATTCCTTTACTATTTATTGTTAGTTTTACCATGTTGTTAATATCAGTACGATAGATTCTACTTTTGAATAAGTTATTTATTACTTCTTTATTAGGATGGTGATAGATATTATTTTCTCCTACTGAGATTAGAGATATACTGGGATTTATTTGGGATATGAAGTCTTTACTTGAAGATGTATTAGAACCGTGATGGCCTACTTTTAATATAGAGATATTATTTAGATTATAATTTTCTAGAAGATTATCTTCAGTAGTTATAGAGGCATCACCCATGTAAAGGAATTTGTATTTTTGATATGTAAAGTATGTTATGATACTATTATCGTTTTCATTATTATATTTTGTATTATTTAATAGATATATGGTATGATTACTTAGGTTTATTTTGTTTATATTTATTTGATATGGTATTTTCTTTTTATTTAGATTTTTTACTAATTCTTTTTCTAGGTCAGTAAATGTTCCTTTATTTAGTATGACATTCTTTACTTGAAAATTATTTATTAAAGTAATAGAGCCTCCTATATGATCTTCATCGCCATGAGTTATTATTAAATAATCTATTTTTTTAATACCTATACTTTTGAGATATGGTATTACTTCATTTTTTATCTTATATTGATTTTTACCAGTATCTATTAAGATGGTATTTTTGTTATAGGGATATTTTATGAGATGGCAATCGGCTTCTCCTACTTCGAACATTACTACTTCAAAATTACTATTTAGATAGGGAGATATATAAATTATTATGAGTAAGATAATATTTAGATAGAAGTATTTTTTATTTTGATATGATAGCAGGAATATTATATAATATAGTACTATTATTAATAAACTTGGTTTAGGAAATATTATTTTGGTTATATTTATTTTTGATATGAATAATGATATTGTTTCTATAGTATTAGTAAATAAATATAAGATACTATCTAATATAGGAAATATATATGTTAATATTGTTAGGGGTAATATTATTATACTTATTATTGGAACTAAGATAATGTTTAGTAAGATACTTATTATATTTATTTCATAACTATTATATATGGTTATAGGTATTGATACTAAGAATGATAAAAGTGATATATAGATTATTTTATTTATTTTGTTTTTCTTTTTTAAAGTACTACTAGATAATACTAAGAAGAATGTTATGGTATAAGAATAGATATAACCTAAATCATAAATGATAAAGGGATTTATTAGAAGAGAGACTCCTAGTGTTAAAAGGAGAATATCTGTTTTTTTTATTTTTAGTTTTAATAAATAATTTATGCTATATAAGATACTCATAACAGCACTTCTTAAAAGAGATGATGAGGGAAAGAGTATTAGATATGTGATTATAAAGATATTAGTGATTAGATATTTTATTCTTTTATTGTAAGTTATTTTATTTAGATAAAGATAGATAATACTTACAAAGAAATTTATATGCATTCCTGATACGGAAAATAAATGAGATATACCATTAATGCGATAACTTTCTTTTATTTCTTTTGATAAGGTATTATCACAGAATAGTAATGTTTTTATATAGTTTGATGATTTTAATTTATTTATTTTTTGATAAAGGGTATTTTTGATAGTATATAGATAATTATGATTGTTGGCTATTTTATTGATACTAGTAGCTTCGACTAGATAGTATATTTTTTTATAATAGAGATATTTTTGATAATTGAAAGTATTTTGATTGGTATTTTTACTGGGGGTTATTAATGTTCCTTTTACTTTTATTTTATCTCCATATGATAGATTATTAAATTCTTTATCTTGGTATTTATATGTTATTAATAGTTTTTCTTTAGCTTTTATTTCTATAGTTATTTTATCTTCTTTGACTTCGTATTTGGTTACTATACCAAGAAATTCTTTATCATCTTTTGTATACTTTGATTTAAAGGGATAGTAGTTTGTATATAATAATGTTATTATAAAGATTATAATGGTTATTATTTTTATTAGATGTTTAGACTGTAATATATGCCTTAATCTTTTCAAAAAGAGAGTCTCCTATTCCGGGAACATTCTTTATATCTTCAATAGTGGTAAATAAACCATTTTCTTCACGATATTCGATTATTGATTTTGCTTTTGCTTCTCCTACTCCATTTATGTTTTGTAATTCTTTTTCATCAGCAGTATTAATGTTTATTAACTGATTATCAGTAGTGGTACTACTAATACAGGCATCATTAGTAATATCACATTTTTCACAGACACAGTTTTCTTCTCTAAATTTTTCTAGTACTTCTTCAGTTGAATAAATTATGATAGTCATTTCATCTTCAACTACTTTGGCTAGATTTATTTTTGAAGTGTCTGCGCCTTCTAGAAGACCTCCAGCTAGTGATATGACATCATTTACTCTTGAAGTACTATCTACTTCATAGACACCAGGATTTACTACCATTCCTTTTATGTCAACGATTACTTTAGTTGTTTTGTCTTCTTTTTTATCTTCTTTTACTTCTTCTTTTTCTTCTTTAAATATATCTACTACTTCTTCTTTGGTATTTTTATTATTTTTATATATGATAAAAATAGTTCCTCCTAGTAAGAGAGATATACCTAATAATATTAATATTAACCTTTTCAAATTACTCCTTTCCTTCTTCATTTTGTTAATTTTTTATTATAGTCATTATTTTTTACTTAGTCAATAGGATAAGAAGAAAATTAAGAAATACTACTAGATTTTATGATGAAAGTTTGATACAATGATGATGGTGATGTTATGCTTAGTATTAAAGATAATGATAAATATGAAGAGATTATTAAGTATTCTAAATTTATATCTTTTATTTTTAGAGTTTATTCTAAGAATGAAGTTAATGATTATATAGATAAAATTAAAAAAGAGTATCCTAATGCTACTCATTATTGTTATGGATATGTTATTGATAATGATATTAAGTCTTCGGATGATGGAGAACCTTCTAGGACAGCAGGAGCTCCTATTCTTAATCAGATTACTGGGAATAATTTAAATTATACTTTAATTATTGTAGTTAGGTATTTTGGTGGGGTTAAGTTAGGTGTTGGTCCTCTTACTAGGGCTTATGGTAAAGTTGCTAGAGAAGTTATTAGAGATAATAATATTATTACTTTGGTTAAGGGGTATGATATTATGATTACTTTTGGTTATAGTGATATTAAGGATATTGATTATATACTTAGAGATAGTCATATTATTAGTAAAGTTTTTGAAGATAATATTATTTATAATGTTCTTGTTACTAGTGATATTCTTGATAAATTGGGTAATTATAATATTAAGATTAATAAAGATATATATATTGAAAAAGAATAGGATTTCCTATTCTTTTAGTATCTTCCAAAGCCTACTTTTCTAAATACTTCGTATGTTTTTTCTTTGGCTATTTGCATTGTTTTATCTCTACCACTATCTAATATTTCATTTATTTGATTACTATTCATTATTTCATGATATTTATTTTGAATTTCTGTTAATGATTCTACAACTACATCGGCGACTTCTTTTTTTAGATTACCATAGTTATAGTCTTTGAAGTGTTCAGATGTTTCTTCAATTGATATTTTCTTTAATGAAGAATAGATAGTAAGTAAGTTAGATATTCCAGGTTTGTTTTCTGGATCGTAGTATACTTTGTTTTCACTATCTGTAACAGCGGACATTATTTTTTTACGTAATACTTTTTCATCATCTAATAAATAGATTACTCCTTTTCCGGAGATATCACTCTTACTCATTTTCTTAGTAGGATCAGATAAGTCCATTATTTTGGCTCCTACTTCTGGTATTAATGGTGATGGTATTTTGAAAGTATCTCCATATGTTTTATTGAATCTTTCTGCTATATTACGTGCAAGTTCTACATGTTGTTTTTGATCAATACCTACTGGTACATAATCAGCGTCATATAATAAGATATCTGAAGCCATTAGAATGGGATATGTAAATAAACCTACTGTTACGTTTTCTTGTTTTTTTGATTTGTCTTTGAACTGGGTCATACGAGATGCTTCTCCTATATAAGTATGGCATTCTAATACCCATGATAAGTTAGTGTGATATAGATTTTCTGATTGTATATAAATGGTATTCTTTTTAGGATCTAGACCACAAGCTATATATAACGCTACATTTTTTATTATTCTTTCTTTTAATAATTTAGGATCTTGTTTTACTGTTATGGCATGCATATCAGGAACAAACATAAATGATTCGTATTCATCTTGGTATTTTACCATTTGTGATATACTACCTATTAAACTACCTAATGTTAATTCGCCACTTGGTTGCAAACCTGTTAATATTCTTTTCATTATTACACCTTCTTCTCATTCATTATATAATAATATGATATTTTTTTCAAGGTATTTACATAAAGTTATTTTTTTGATATACTTGTTAAGTGAGGTAGATATGAATAAGTTTTATTTTTATTTTATATTATTTTTAATATATTCTTTTATTGGATGGGCTATGGAGGTATGTGTTACTTTTCCTAAGTATAAGAAATTTGTTAATAGAGGATTTATGTTAGGGCCTTATTGTCCTATATATGGATATTCTAGTATTATAATGATTCTTTATTTAAATCATTATAAAGATAATCCTTTAACAGTCTTTTTACTAGCAGTAGTAGTATGTTCTTTTATTGAATATATGGTTAGTTATGTTATGGAAAAGATATTTAAGGCTAGATGGTGGGATTATTCTAATAGAAAGTTTAATATTAATGGAAGAGTTTGTCTTAATAATGCTTTCTTCTTTGGAGTACTTGGTACTTTCTTAGTTTATTTTGCTAATCCTTTCTTTGAGGGATTATTACTTAAGATTAATACTAATACTTTAAATATTATTAGTTTGATTTTATTGATTATCTTTACTATTGACTTTATTATTTCGACGTATGCTTCATTTAAACTTAAGAATAGTTTATCAAAGATTGATAAGGATAGTACGGAAGAGATTAAAGAAAAAATTAAAGAAAAGATTGAGAGTAAATTTCTTAATAGAAGAATATTTAAAGCATATCCTAAATATAAGATTAATATTATTAAGAGACTAGAAGAATATAGAAAAGAAAAAATAGAGAAAAAGTAATTCTCTATTTTTTTAGTTTTCTTTTTATTAGATTTAGTAATCTTCTGAATAGATTTTTGGCATCGTTACTAACTACATATAAGATAAGGGATGTTAATAATGTTATGATGATAAATATTATTCCTAGTTTTAGTATTGTTGTTATGAAACTACCTGCTGTTAGTAGGAAGTAATTTTCTACTGGTTTTAAGGCTACTGATAGTACTATGAATAGTATGATTGTTATTATATAATATTTTAAGATATTTGATAGTTTTATTTCTTTAGTTATCTTCTTAGATATTAGATTTGATTTTAAGGCTATATTTACTAAGAAGGCTACTCCTGTACCTAGTAATATTCCATTTATGCCTAAGTAATTTATTAATATTATGGATAATATTAGATTTACTGAGGCACAAATAAAGATATGTTTTTTGTTATCTTTGAATAAGCCATCAGCATTTATTAGAGCTACTAATGGGAAATATAAGATATTTAAAAATGATGTACTAGTAAATAATACTATAGTTATATAGTCTAAAATATAGTTTTCTTTACCTACCCATACGGATACGAAGCCTCTTATTCCAATCATGAATGTTAAGCACATACTAAAGGCTATTAGTATAAACATCATCATATATTCTTTAAATAGAGGGTATACTCTTTTTTCTTCTTTTTTGGCAAAGACATTACCAAAGGAATAGACACTAGATAGTTCGACACGAGATGCTATTTCGGTTAGGAATCTTAATATATAATTATAGGTTGTATAGATACTAACCATTACAGGGCCATTGAAGCCCATTAGTAATAAGGCGTCAACATTATTTAGTATTAGATATCCTAATTGGGTCCAAGCTAAGTCTTTGGTCATTTTTACCATTGAGGTATCTTTTCGTGCTATTTCATGTAGTTCTGGATATTTCTTTTTGACTACTATTCTATTTATTATTTCTTCTAGTATTTTCATAGCTAATATTACTATTGCTATTGATTCTAGTGTTTTAAATTTGATAGTTACTACTACTATTAGGATATCACAAAGTAATTTTACTCCATTAAATATTAGGGAATAGACATATTTTTCTTGAGCTGCACTTAATACGGCCATATATGTTTGTCCTTTACCAAAGTATGATATTAGATATGATGTTGATATAATAAAGAAACATATTAGGGCTGATACTTTATATCCTTCTTCAAAATTATAGAATAAGTGTAGTCCTAATGTTACTAAGAATATTATTCCTAGTATGATAAAGCCTATTATTTTAAATACTTTTCTGGCTCCGCCATAAATGGCATTTATGTCATCTTTATTCTTTTCAGCAAATGGTTTATATAAACTATATATTACGGCATCAGAAAAGCCTGCTTGTGCTAAAAAGACATAAGATATTATTTGATTTATTGTTTGATAGTAGCCATTACCGACATCTCCGATGTATTTTATTAATACATCCATTTTGATAATTCCTACTACTCCGATTAAGAGATATGGTAATATATCACATATCATGTTTAAAAATATTTTTTTTGTTCTCATATTTACACCCTATATATATAATATCACAAATATTATTTTATATAAAGTAAAATATTTAATATTTGACATTTCTTTTGGGTCACTCTAAGCCTTAGGTCTATAGAGTGTTAACTTAAGCCTATAGTCTTAAGTTAAGATATCAACCATATTTATTATATAGAAGTTATTCTTCTTTTATTTCAGTATACATTATTAGAGCAGTAAAGCAATATATTTGTTCTTCACTATAGATACTACATGAACTTGATAATTTGATATCAATGATATCAATATTATTTTCTTTGATAAAGGTGTTTATACTGTTTTCTAGATCTTTTTCATGTTCTTCATCTATTACTTTAACTTTCATTTTAATCACCAAAAAAAGTATATAATATTCTTTATATACTTTTTGTCATAATTTATCCTCTTTTTACATCATAATAGATTTTATTTTCTTTTCCATCATCAGTAGTATATTCGATATATAATTTATATTTTACATTACTTATATTTTCACTTGTTTGAATTTTTCCTTTTAATTCTATTTTATTATTGTTATCTTTTAGTAATTCTACTGGTTTATCCATTATACCTATAGATGGATAAGCTTCATCTATGATATAATTATGTATTAATAATGCTTTTACTTTATGCATATTTACTTTGGGATTATTTATTAATATACTATAGTTAGTTATTTCTTCTCCTTCTTTAGAGATATTGAAATAGACATTAAAATCTAATTCATCTTCTGGACTAAATGTTTCTTGTTTTTCTAATTCATTTTTATATTCTAGATAGGCTATTTTATCTTCTTCATTACTTGTACAAGCTGTTAATAATAAGATTGGTATTATTAATACTACTAATTTTTTCATTTGATTTGCTCCTCTATTCTAAGTAATCTATTATATTTGGATAATCTTTCACCACGGGACATTGAACCCGTTTTTATTTGACCTAAGTTTAGGCCTACAGCAAAGTCAGATATATAATTATCTTCTGTTTCACCGCTACGATGAGATATTATTGTTTTATAATTGTTATCTCTAGCAAGTTTTATGGTTTCTAGGGTTTCTGTTACAGTTCCTATTTGATTTAGTTTTATTAAGATGGCATTAGCGATATGCATGTCTATTCCTTTTTGAAGTAGTTTTTTATTGGTTACAAATAAATCATCTCCGACTAATTGGATATTAGATAATTTGCTTGTTAATAGTTTCCATCCTTCATAATCTTCTTCAGCCATTCCATCTTCAATAGAGATGATATGATATTTATCTACTAGTGACTGATAGTAGGATACTAATTTTTCTTTGGTATATTTTACTCCTTCTAGTAAATAGATATCTTCTTCTTCATTATAGAATTCTGATGCTGCTACATCGAGAGCAATATTTATATCTTTTCCTAATTCATAACCGCTTTTTGTTATGGCTTCTTTTATTAACTCTAAGGCTTCTTTGGCATCATTTATTTGAGGGGCGAAACCACCTTCGTCTCCTACTCCACATAATAAATTTCTTTCTTTTAGAACATTTTTTAAAGTATTAAATACTTCCGAACCCATTCTTAGGTTTTCATGGTATTCTTCTTTATTTGGTACTATCATAAATTCTTGGAAATCTAGATTATTACTAGCATGAACTCCGCCATTTAAGATATTCATCATACATCTTGGCATACTGTATTCTTTTCCTAAGTATTCATATAATTCTAAACCTTTATATTTAGCAGCAGCTTTTAGATTAGCTAGTGAAACTCCTAATATGGCATTAGCTCCTAGTACTTCTTTATTTTCAGTTCCATCTTTTTCTAACATGATTCTATCTATTTCTTCTTGATTTAACGAATCTTTTCCTATTAATAATGGTTTTATAATATTATTAACATTGTTTATGGCTTTTAATACACCTTTACCATGATATCTATTTTTATCATTATCCCTTAGTTCTAATGCTTCATTTTTACCAGTAGATGCTCCACTTGGTACTGATGCTACTGCTTTTATTCCTGATTCTAGGGTTAATTCTACTTCTACGGTAGGATTGCCTCTGGAATCTAATATTTCTCTTGCATATATATTTTTTATTTTACTCATATTTAGCCTCCATATTAATTATAAAATATTATAGAGAAAAAATCAAGGTAAAAGAAAAAATAGAACACTTTGGTTCTATTAGTATGAGTCAACATTTATTTTAACTAATTTATTGTCCATATTGAATGAAGCTGCTTGTACTATAGTTCTGATGGAATTTATTGTCTTGCCACCATGACCTATTACTTTTGGCATATCTTCTGATGATACCATTACTTCAATTAGAATGGTGTTATCTTCATCGGACTCAAATTCTTTTACTGATACTGATTCGGAATCTTTTACTAGTTTTTTTATTATTAACTCTGTAAGTTCTACTAAATTATTCATTATTTACCTTGCTTTAAATTATGGTATTTTTCCATAATTCCTGCTTTACTAAATAAATTTTTAACTGTATCAGTAGGTATTGCACCATTGTTAAGCCATTTAATTGCAGATTCTTCATTTAATTTGATTTCTGCTGGTGTTGTTAATGGATTATAAGTACCGATTGTATCGATAAATCTTCCATCTCTTGGACTTCTAGAGTCTGCTACTATAACACGATAAAAAGGTGCTTTTTTTGCTCCCATTCTTTTTAGTCTAATTTTAACTGCCATGTTTATCCCTCGCTTTCTTTATGTATTTTATCATAAAAAACATATACTGTCAACTGTTTTTTGTTACAGTATATGTTTGTTTTATATTTTTATGATGATATTATATTTTTGTTTCTAATTTTCTTAGGTATTATTAGATGGATCACTGTTTTCAGCTTGCTTTCCATCTACACTAGCAGTTAGTCTTCCTCCTTCTGATGTTCTATATGTTATATCAGCAGAAAATGATTTGCCGGCATCTGTTTCATCTTGGACATCATTATTATCTGTTAACCATATTAGTAATGTAAACTTTTTAGAAGGTGTTATTCCATCTACTGCCTTTGATAATGTAAATGCTTTTCCTAAAGAAAGATTAGTGGGATTATCTTTGTTAATGTGTGTTATATCTAAATAAACATTATCATTTTCATCTAATACCATATAGCTTAGATTCTCTAATCCATTTAGATGAAAATCTATTATTCCTTCTATTTCTGATTTTTCTTCAAAATTGAATACTTCTAATCCATAAGCTAGACAGGCCCCGCGATCTAAATCATCTTTACATTTTTGCTTATATGCTACACTTATATACTCATCTTTTAAAGGTATTATTGGATAACCTGTATATACTGGTGAAACTCCTAAACCTAATCTTACTTTGCCTGCTGATACTGCTAATGCATTCATTTTACTCATTGTTGACAATGTAAAATAAGAAAATGTTCCTCCTATTAAAAGTATTGTCATACTAAGGATAGTTGTTACAAGTAAAAATTTATTTATTTTATTACTATTTTTTTCTTTCATATTTACCATTCCTTGCTATTATAATGATATCAAATTATTTATCTTTTTTCAAGTACTTTTTAATTTTTATAAATTTTAGTTTTGTGATAATGGTTTCATTGACTATATAATCCTTTTATGCTAATATTATAATAGTGGTGACGATATGAAGAGTTTGGTTAAATATTTTATTATAGGATTTAAAGAGATTTTTTCTAATAAAATACTTATAATAAGTTTATCTGTAGTAAATTTATTTTTAATATCAGGTGTAGTATATAAAGCTGTAAATAATAAAAAAGAGCTTAATAAATATGAAGATTTAAAAAGTCAAATAATCGAGAAAATGGAAACTAAATTGGTAATTGAAGAAAATTCTTCTAGTGATAGTGAGGCTCATGGGGTAACTAAGATAACTAATTGTTTAAAAAAAAGTATTCCTAAAGAAGAATTAAGTGATAATTTATTAAATATTGGTAAACAGATTGAAGATGCTATGAATGCTTCTAATCTTAACTTTGCTTTTAAATATAAAGATTTATATACTGGTTTTTCTTTATCATATAATGCTAATCAACCTATTTTTGCAGCTTCTACTATTAAAGCACCTGAGGCTATATACATATATGAAGAAGCTGAAAAAGGTAATATTAATTTAGATGAAGTACTATCTTATACTTCTAGTTATTATAGTGAAGGAACAGGAGTTCTTAAAAATACAGCATTTAATAAGAATTATACGATAAGACAATTAGTGGGATATTCTGTTATTCATAGTGATAATGCTGCTCATCTTATGTTAAATAATAGATATAAAGTGCAAAATATTAGAGAGTATTGGCAAAATAAGGGAACTACTTCTATCTATAAAACTAATTCTCCATGGGGTAATTTAAGTGCTAACGATGCTGCTATATATATGGAGGAATTATATAATTATTATCTTACTAATACTAGTAATAGTAATGAACTTATTAATTATTTTAAATCTGCATGGAAAGTAATTAGTGCTCCTAATGGTATAACTATTGCTAATAAATCTGGTTGGTCTGATAATTCACTTCATGATGCTGCTATTGTATTTGATGATAATCCTTATGTTTTGGTTATTTTAAGTAGTAGAGGTTATACTGAATATACAAGTTATTTTAATCAAATATCTAATCTTGTCTATGATTTTCATCATGCTTATTGGGATGAAAAAATTAATAGATGTACGAATATAAGTGAATAAATACTTACTTATATTTTTTTATGCTAGAGACCTTAGGCTCTAGCATACCCCGGAATACTACAGGATGAAGGGGAAAAAAGAAAAAGCATAATTAATGCTTATTCTTAATAATATCTACTATTTCATTAGTATTATCTAAATTTATTTTAATACTTTTACTATTATTCATATCTTTTAATTCTATAGTATTTGTATCTATTTCATTTTGTCCTAGTATAATAACATATGGTATACTATTTTTATTAGCAGACTCTAATGCTTTCTTTACTTTTCTTTTATTCATTTCTATAATTACTTTTATACCATTATTTCTAAGTTTAGAAGCAAGTAATAAACTTTCTTTATTAGTATCCATTGGAATAATTAGTAAATCATATAAACTATTACTAGTAGATTCTTCAAGCAATTCACATATTGGTACTAAACCAAACGATATACCAACAGCAGGATATTTGTTACCATCGTCGATAAAGTTGGTAATTATTTTATCATATCTTCCGCCACCACCAATGGCACAAGTTAATCTTTGCTTTTTGTCAAATACTTCCCATACTGTTCCAGTATATATTTCAAGTCCTCTAGCTAAATATGGTGTAAATCTAGCATATTCATTTAAATTTAAATAATCTATATATGAGAATAATTCTTTTATCTCACTCTTACCTTCGATAAATTCTTCATTATCAATATTCATATTATCTAATTCATTAATGTTACACTTGAATAAACTAAATAAATTATCTAATTTTTCACTTGCTATATTGTATTCTTTTAGTTCTTCACGAACACCATCTTCTCCTATTTTAGCAAGTTTATCTACGGATAAGATTACTTTAGATGTTAACTCTTTATCAATACCTGACGATATAATAAAACCTTCAAGTAACTTACGATTATTTATTTCTACATAAACTTCTATACCTAGTTTTTTATAACACTCGATAGTCATCATTAACATTTCAGCTTCAATAAATGATCCTTCTATACCGCATACATCGACATCACATTGATAGAATTCTCTTGCTCTACCTGTTTTTACTGGACCATCTCTAAATACTTTACCTATTTCATATCTTTTAAATGGTAAGTTTATAGTCTTACCAGCATTCATACTTATTACTTTAGAAAAGGGTACTGTTAAGTCATATCTTAATCCAAGTGTTCTATCACCTTGATCTTTTAAAGTATATACTTCTTTTAATATTTCACTACCACCTGAATACTTTGATGCTAATAAATCATAATAACATAAAATACTAGTATCTAGTGGTAAATAGCCATACTTTTCAAAGGTATCTGTAAGAGTATTTACTACTTTTCTTCTTATTATCTCTTTACTTGGAAGACTATCTACTGTTCCTTTTACATTCATTATTTTCATTGTTTCACCTCTTTCTATGATTTTAATTTTAATAACTCACTTAAATCGGTTATTGTTTGATATATGCATTCCTTTCCTGAGTCAGAAAACTTAATAGATATACCACCTTTTTCATGCCAATAATCTAAGTTTCCTAAAAAGTCATCTACTAAAATGTTACCTTTTGGATCTACAGCATCAGCTTTTTTTATTTCTTTTGGTACTGCTATTACTTTTACTTCAGGTAATACTTCTTTAAAATAATTTTCTTTGGCTATTATCTCACCTTCTGAAATAACATGAGTTAGTATTTCTACATCATATACTTTAGTTAACTCTTTTATTTTTTCGATGGAATTATTTATTTCACCGGCTTCAATTATGAGTTCTTCCCAAGATAAATTACGATAAAAATCTTTCTTTTCTTCTTCTCTTTCAATTCCTTTTTCTTTAAGCATCTTATAAGACATATTAATTGTATCTAGTATTACACCATCACAATCTAAATATAACTTAGTCATGGTTTTCTCCTTCTATTTTAATCCTATTTGTATTTCTTCTTTACCATTATAGAAGTTAGTTATTTTTTCACTTTCTACTTTGATAACTGTTGGATCAGATACTTTTAAACTACTTATATCAGAAACTGCTCCTGATGGTTCTCCTACAAAGTTACTATTGAAATCATCATGTAAATCAACACGATATACTTTATCATTTAAACTTGATACAATACTTGATACTTCTTTATCTTCATTAGTACTATCATAATAATATACATAGTATAATTCTTCTACTTGTCTTAATGAATCACCCGCTAATATTTTATTTGTAATAGTAGTCTCTTTATTATCACTACTATTATTTTTCTTATTTGTTCCAAAATCTTTAGTTACAAAGATACTTGTTAGTAGATATAATACTATAAATAATACTAGTATTACTGCTACTATTATTACTAATGTTTTAGGTTTCATAGTATTAAAATCTTGCTTCTTTACTTGTAATTCTTTTACATTCTTTCCTTCTCTTTTTGCTTGTTTTCTTTTTAATTCTCTTCCCATTATTTTCACTTCCTTACTTATTTTTATTCAATCATTTTAGTATCATCTAATTTAGTTATTCCTATAACATTACTATCATTTGTTAAAATGTTTATTTGCCTTCTGGCAGTTTTATTTAACTTTTCAAGTCTATCTTTTTGACTAATATTATTTTCTATCATACTAGCATTTAATACTTCTAAATTAGATAAAACAACTAAATGTAAAATATCAGTATAATCTCTAATATTACCTTCTTTATCAGGATTATTTTCTTTCCACTCTTTAGCGGTCATTCCAAATAGTGCTACATTTATTACATCGGCTTCATTTGCATATATAAATAATTTTTGTTTATCTGTAAGTGTTGGTACTATATTTTCTTTTATACTATCAGTATGTATTCTATAATTTGTTTTTGATAAACTTCTTCTTACTGACCATTCTATTCTTTCCTGGTATGTTTCATTATGCTTTAATCTTTCAAATTCTTTAATTAAATATAACTTAAATGCCGGATCTATCCAGGAAGCGAATTCTAAAGCTATATCAGGATGAGCAAATGTTCCCCCATCGTACTTGCCTCTTTTGCTAATGAATCCTTTAGAATTTGTAAAACTTATCCATCTTGATGGGCTCATAGTAAACGAATTGTTAGCAGCATCATTTTTAAACTCGCGAAATTCCGCTAGTTTAAAATTGTCATTAAAAAATTCTTCCCATAACGAATAAAAATCAAACGAACTTTTATTACTCATCCATTTAATAATAACATCCCCTGGGTTATTAGGATTTTTATACCTTGCTAAATCAGTTAAAGAAATATAATCAACACCATTAACTCTCATTACTTTAACTAAATTATCTTTTACATGCATTTTAGTTATAATTTTCTCATTCAATGTAGCCCACTTCCTTTCTATTGTTTACTATTACTTTCTTTCACTTCCTCACTTACTTATTATAATATATTTTTAATTACTTGTAAATTAGTAAAAGACATTCTTTAGATATAATCCTTCTGGATTAGCAGTCTTCATGGCTTCTCTTCGATCTTCTTTTTCTAATATCTTTATTATATTTTCACTCTTTAGTTTTCCTTCTCCTACCGCTATTAGGGTTCCTACCATATTTCTTACCATATATCTTAAGAAACCTGTTCCAACAAATACTAAAGTTATTTTATTGATATCTTTGGTATCTCTTATTAAATTGGTTTGAGATATTGTTCTTACATAATCGTCTTTTTCTTCATCAGTTTTAGTAAATGATTTAAAGTTATGTGTACCTTCAAAGTATTTCATAGCCCTTTCCATTTCTACAACATCTAATTTATTATTATGTTGATAGACATAGTTTCTTTCTAATGGGTTATATTCTCCCATATTTAATATATAGATATATTCTTTTCCTATCGCAGAAAATCTTGCATGAAAGTCACTACTTACCTCTTCTACTTTTCTTACAAAAATATCTTTAGGAAGAAGACTATTTAATCCTTTGGCTAATTTTTCTAAAGTGATATTCATATCTAAATCAAAGTGAATTTTTTGAGCCATGGCATGGACCCCAGCATCTGTTCTTCCCGAAGCATGAATATCTATTTTTTTACCACCGCTTATTTCTTTTAGTGCTTTTTCTATTTCTCCTTGAACAGTACGCATCTTTGGTTGTTTTTGATAACCAGAGAATTCTGTTCCATCATAACTTACTGTTATTAAGTATCGCATAATCTTTCCTCCTTAATAAAATATTACTATACTTAGTATTAATATATTTAAAACTAGTAATAAACTATCTTTTTTCTTCCATTTATTAGTTCTTAAATTAGTTCTTGACTTTCCATAATTATATAGTCTTAAATCCATGATATCTCCTAGTGACTCAGACTTCTTTAATGATAAAACAAACATTGGTATAAAGACTCCTACTAAAGTGGATATTTTATCTTTGATATTTTTATTATCAAAATTTATTCCTCTCATCTTTTGGGCTTTTATTATTCTATCTGCTTCCATAGTAAGAGTTGGTATATATCTAATTGTTAATGTTATTATCATAGCTATATCATTTACTGGTATATAATTATTAAATGGTCTTAACATTCTTTCAATACCATAGGTTATTTCACTAGTACTAGTAGTATATGTTAAAGCACTACTATAGATTATGATAAATATTAATTTATATAAATCATAGATGGTATTATTTATATTAAATATTAAATCTATTATTAAGATAAATACTAAGAATATTTTTATACTATATATATTTCTTAGATATGTTAAGATATTTATATCACTATATATCATCATAAGTATTAAATAACTTGTTAACATTATTATATCTTTATAACTATCAATAAAGAAAATACTTACTATCATTATTAGTAGTGATATTATTTTAAATACTGGACTTAATTTATGAACTACTGAATCTCTTTCATAATACTTACCAAAATTTATATTAGTTAACATTACGATAGATATCTTTCATTAACTCTTTGATATCAAAGGTCATTTCTAAGTTTATATTTTTCTTTTTATTGGCAGTATTTATGAAATCTACTATTTGTGGTATGGAAATACCTGCATTTTTTACTTTATCCATATTAGTCATAAGTTCTTTATTTGTTCCTTTACTAGTTATTTTACCTTTCTTTAAGATAACATAATTATCTGAAATCTTTAAAGCAAATTCTATATTACTAGTAAATATTATTATTGTTTTATGATAGTTATTTTTTAGTCTTTTTAATAATTTTATTAGATATTCTTCTTTTTTGTTATCTAAGTAAATAGTGGGTTCATCTATAATAATTAGTTTAGGATTTAGTGATAGAACTACTCCTAGTGAAAGAAGAGATTTCTCACCACTAGATAAATTAAAGGGATTCTTATCTAGATAACTATTATCTAAACCAATCATTTTTAGGGTATCTTCAATTCTTTTTTCAATATTATCTACTTTATAATTATATTTATTTAAACCAAAAGATAATTCTTCTTTGACATTACTAAAGATAAATGATTCTTCAGGATTTTGAAAAACATATCCTAATTCTCTTCCGATATAACTATTAGTAATTGTACCAGTATAATCAGTTATTAAACCAGATAATAAATAACTTAGAAGGGTTTTACCACTACCAGAAGATGATATAACAGTAGTTATTTTTCCTTCGGTAAATTCATAACTTATGTTTTTTAGTTTGTCTTGGTATGATACTTTATCTAATTTTATGGCCATAATTTATCCATTACCTCCCCACTATCAAAATATACTTTGTCTAATAAATCATATAACATTAAATTATGAGATAATTTGACAATGAATGGTAAGTTAAAACCTAATTTTTCTAATTTTTCATCTTGATATATTTTTTCTTTAGTATCATACATAACTATCTTACCTTTATCTAATACTAAGATATTATCTGATAATAAGGTATCTTCTAAATCATGAGTTATTAGTATAATAGTAAGTTTATATTCTTTTTGATACTCTTTTAATACTTTAAAGATTAATTTCTTATCACTGGCATTTAATTTATATATTGATTCATCTAAAAGTAATATCTTTGGTTTATGTATAAGAGCAGAAGCTATCATTACTTTTTCTTTTTCAGAGTTTGTTAATTTATCAGGAGATAATTCTAATATGTCTTCTAATTTGAATTTCTTAGCTATCATATTTATACTTGAAGTCATTTCTTTTTTACTATATTCTAGATTCTCTAAAGTAAAGGCTAAGTCATCTTTTACTGTTTCTCCTATAAAATGATTATCAGCATTATCAAAACAAACAGAGAATTCTCTCCTTATCTTTTTCATATAGAAGTCATTTAATAAATAACCATCTATTGCTATATATCCTTCAGCCTTATATAAACCTATTAGTATCTTAGCTAGAGTGCTTTTACCTGAACCATTCTTCCCTATAATAGTAGTAAAACTTCCCTCTTTTATTTCTAAATTAAAATTTCTAAATAAATAATCTTCTTTTTTATATTTAAATGACATATTCACTATCTTTATAATACTCTTCTCCATAACTTCCCTCTTGTATTTATTATTATATATTAAATACATATAAAATTCAAGGTTAGAAAAGGAAAAAATCTCTTTATTTGAAGATATTTTCTTTTGTATCACTTGTGTATATTAGTATGAATACAAAAATAAAATTAGTAAAGAAAAAGAGGATTAATCCTCATTTAAATATTTAACTAGAATATCATCTAATTTAGTTTTAGATATAGGTAATGTTAGGTACTCAATATTTTCTTTTTGATAATCATTTAGAGTAACTAATACTATCTCTAATTTATAACCTGCGACTAGGGATAATTTATTAATTGTTTTTTTAAAGTCATTAGTATTCTTAATATCATAATTATCTATTCCATATATATGATCTGATAAGAATACTAAGTCAAATGTTTTATTACTACTAAGTAATTCATTTAGTTCATTTACACTACCTGCGGTTGTTATATTTACATTATAATTCATTAGTAGTTCTGATAGATTTCTTATATCATTATGACTATTAAGAGCTACTAAAACATTCTTATCACTGGCATCAAAGTATTCTATTTCTTCATTATCATTAATTTCTTTTACTTCTTCTTGTCTTTGATATAAAGAAAATTCAAATATAACTTTACTTCCATCTTTACTTATAAAATTATGTCCTCTTTGTAAATCTATTAATTTTTCATATATTTCATATTCTATAGATTTGTTTGATAATGTATATTTATTATCTTTTTCATACATATCTAGATTATTATATTTTGAATCTACGACTAGAGAGAATTTTAAATGACATTTATTTCTAACTAATAAATTAGATATTTTAATACTTAGAGTATAGTTTTCAAAATTCTTACTAATAAAATCTACTAAATAAGAAAATGTCTGTACTATATTGGTATCACTACCATAAAGTACTTTAGGTAAAGTAGATATTTCATAATTTACTTCTATATTATTCTTTTCTAATATTCCTTTAATATTATCTATTAGATTACTTGTTTGATATTTTCTTTCTTTAATACTATAATCACTACTTTCTATTCTAGTTATATCCATTACTTTATTTACTTTATCTACTAATGAAAGAGTTGTTTTTTGTAATTCTTTTATTTCTTCTAGAGATAGTGATATATTATTTTTATTTATTTTTTTATTACTAAAGTTTGCTATTTCTGTAAGGGGTTCTTTTATACTTATAATTAAATTATTTATGGTATTTGAAGCTAATTCATTTCTTTTATTTAATAATTCTTTAGTATATTTTAATTCTTTTGATAATTTTATATCAGGATTTTCTATTGTAAAATACATAATGTAGATTATTATTGATAATGAGAAATTTATTAGTAGTAAATCTGGAAATATTTTTTGTATTAATATCATTATTCCTAGTATTACTAATAAGAAATATACTGGGTAATATTTTTTATTCTTTAGTTCTTTATGATTAGATATTATTGATATAATCATAATGATAAAACATAGGACTGCAAGCAGGTAGATTATTTCTACTCCACTACCTGTTGGTAATAATAAATCTCCTACTTTATTTATACTTATTGGTAATATTATTGTTATTATTGATAATATTGTAAAGATTATTGATGATATTACTAAGATTATTCTATATTTATCATTATCTTTATCTTTTAGTTTTAATGTTACTATTACTGTATATAAAGTAAATGAATATAACCATATTACAAAACCTAAGAATAATAATTTTAATGTATATAAATATAAACTAGAATCTACTGCTATATTATTTTTAACTAAGATAAATGAATATATTTCTATTAATCCTGTTATTATAGTAGTTATAATTATACTATGATATATTTTATTTTCTGATATACTAAAGTTTGTTTTGAAACTATATATTATAAATAATAATATAGAGAATATTACTCCTGCTATTGTAAAACATATACTATACATATCTTCCTCCTATTCTTTATTTAATTTTATCATATATTTATTAAAATTACTATACCTTTCATGAAAATCCAAGGTATTTTCATGTTCTTCCTAGCCTATAGTCTAGGAAGAAATAACAATAAGATATTATATTTGGGGTGTAGACTTTCTAACTAAGAATATTCTAAATAAAAAGAAGATAACTAGTATCTTAACTATATATTTGGAAATATTTTTAATAAAAGAAGTATTCACTCTAGAATATTATAGATATGGTTGATATTTATTTTAAAACTTAGAATAAGGTTTAAAATAACCCTCTAAGATTATAGCTTAGAGGGTATATAAATAATTATTTTAATATTTTAGTTTTACCTTTTCTTGGTACTATTATATTACCATTTATTTCATAAATATTATTATCAAAAATATCTTCTTTCTCTAGTTTTACAAAGTCTACTTTTTTATTTACTTCAGTAAGAGGTATTTCTTTAGTAATAACATAATATTTAGGAATATAATGTTCTTTTAATTTAGTATATATTAATTTATTTAATTCATTAATAGTAGTTTCTTTTTCATCTTCATTATTAAAGATAATATGACATACTGGTATTTCTCTTTCAATAGAATCTTCTTTTTTTACTACACAGCAATCAAAAACATTATGATGAGTTTTAATTATTTCTTCAATAGCAGTTAACCATACTTTATCACCACTTCTAGTAATCATTCTCTTAGCTCTACCACAGTGATATATTCTGCCTTCTTTATCCATATAACCATAATCACTAGTATGAAGCCATACTTTACCATCTTTATGTTTCATTAATACTTTATCTGTTTCTTCTTTATCTTCAAAGTAACCTTCCATAACAGTAGGACCACTTATACATATTTCTCCTATTTTACCTTCTCCAAATGGTATTTCGTTATTATTTTCATCAAACATACTAACATTAACATTAATAAATGGTATTCCTATACTGCCTAAAGCATAAGCTATTTCTTTAGAATAAGTAGCGGCCGCTGTTGACTCACTCTCTCCATATCCTTGTTTTAATGTTGCACTGCCACCATGATTTCTTATATATTCGTTAGCGGACTCTTCTTCTGCTACGGTAAGTTTATCTCCTCCAGATATTGGACTTGTCATAAATGATGTATCTTTTATAATATTACTATCGACCATTTCTTTAAATAGAATTGGTCCTGATAAGAAAATATTTGGTTTATATTTATCTAATAATAATGGATATTCCTGAGGTGTAAAGAATGGTATTAATTCTACTGATACTCCGCAACATAATAAACAATATGTAGCATTGTAGTAGTAGGCTACTGATGGTGGTAAGATACTCATTGAAGTTTTACCTACATCAAAACCTAAATCTCCTAATTTAAAACCATAAGCACTACTATTTAGATTAATATTTGATAGAGGTACTCCTTTAGCATTACCAGTAGTTCCTCCAGTATATACTATTACTGATGTATCACTACCTATACCCATAGGTTTATTAAGTAGTTTACCTCCTCTAGTATATTTCTTCCAGTCTTTAAATGACATAAATCTTTTATCTATCTTATATGAATCAGACTCTCTTTCTTGTTTCTTCATATTAGTTAGAATATTTTCTAATTCTTTATATAATAATTTTGGATTATTACTGTGTACTTTACTTTTAGCATTTTCTACTAACATATTTAATTTTTGAATACCAGATAATTCTTCAAATAATGACATACAAATAATACTATCTAAAGTATCTACTTCTTCTATACCTTTACTTACTTTTTCAGTTATTAGTGGTACATCTGTTATAAAGAAATACTTTGATTTTGTCTTTTCTAGTATATCTTTAATTCTATCTTCTGCTTCATCAAATTTTATTAGATTAGCAGTAGCTCCTAGTTTGGATAAAGCAAACCACATAAAGATTATATCTGGATTATTAAGCATCATAAATGATACTATATCTCCTCTTTTTATATTCATTTTATTAAATCTCTTGATATATTCTTCTACTTTACTTATTAGATCTTCTCTTGTATATACTTTACCACAATATGATAAAAGTTTTATATTACCATAACTTTCTGTTACTTTTAAGAAATAATCATAAGCATTCATATTTGTATCTAAGTAAGCTTTCTTTTCATCTGAATAGGTATCAATATCGATATTATAATACTTAAGCCATGGTTTTACATTAGATGCTAATGTTCCTTCGACCCCTCTTTCTTTATCAAGAACAAAATTTTCTCCATTAAATCTTTCTTTATTTATATTTATTTTCATTTAAATCCCCTCCAAAAGCAATATTATTATATCATAAATTGTTAAATAGTCAAATTATTCATTGATATAAGAGTTTATTTTATGGTACAATATATTAAAGAGGTGACATAAATTGGGTAAGACTATTACTAAAGTTATAAGAGTAGATAATGATACTAAGAAATTAATGAATGAATTTTATAAAGATATGAAAAGAGATAAAACTCCTCCATATGCTGTATTTCAAGCTGATACTGGTGATACAATAGTTACTTTATATGAGTCTGGTAAGGCTATGTTCCAAGGGGTATCTGCGGATATTGAAGCTGGTATGTGGGAAAGTATTAGAAAAGATAAAGATAATATTGATTATTTTATGGATACTAAAGATACTAAAGTTAAAAAAGATATTGAAGTAGAGATTCCTAGTGATATTGCTTCAGTTGGTTCTGATGAAGTTGGTACTGGTGACTACTACGGTCCTATTGTAGTTACTGCTTCTTTTGTTAGTAAAGATAATATTCCTTTCTTAACTGAACTTGGTGTTAGGGATTCTAAGAAATTATCTGATGAACAAATTCTTAAGATAGTACCTAAGATTATTAAAAAAATACCATATAAAACGATTATGTTATCTAATAAAGAATATAATGATAATTATGGTAAAGATATGAATATGAATAAGATTAAGGCTGTACTACATAATAAGGCATTAACTGAAATGGTTAAAGATAATGATTATGATTATATTGTTGTAGATCAATTTGAACCTGAAAAGAGTTATTATAATCATTTATCTGATGTACCTAATCCTTTAAAGGGTATTACTTTTATTACTAAGGCTGAAGATAAATGTCTTTCAGTAGCAGTATCTTCTCTTATAAGTAGATATATTTTTATTAAAGAAATGGATAAACTAGGAGATAAATATGGTATCTTTTTACCTAAAGGGGCTAACTATTATGTTGAAGATGTTGGTATTAAATTAGTTAATAAATATGGTGAAAAGATATTACATGATATTGCTAAATTAAACTTTAGTAATACTGATAGAATATTAAAAGAAGTAAGAAAATAATTTCTTGCTTTTTTTATTTCTAGTAAAGCCTATATTAGTCTTTACTATTCATTTGAAGCCCTAGTGGTCTTCGAATGAATATCAGCCATATCTATTATATTTGGGGTGAACACCTTTTTTAACTTGAAGTCGAAATTTTCGACTTCAAAGTTATTAGTTATTAATAATCTTTTTTAACAAAACTCTTAACGTTAATTTTATTTTATTTTAGTAAGTCTACTAATTAACTCTTTTAATATAGTAGAATCCTCTATTCTATTTATACTAGTACATTTCTTACCTATATCTTTTAAACTACTTCCTAAGTTATATAATTCTTTATTATCTAATATAATAAATCTATCATGAAATATATCGGTAGTTATTATTTCTATATTAGAATATTCTTGCATATACTTCTTTTTAGATATCTCATCTATATTTTTGGTATATATTTTTATATTTACTTTAATATCTTTGGTAATATCAAATAATTCTTTACCTGCATAATTATCTATAATTATTATTTTTTTCTTTGGTTTATTTAATATATCTATAAGTAAAGAATAAGCATCATATATTTGTCCATTATAGAAAATATGATTAATTTTCTCTTTAGTACTTAGTTTGTTAAATGATTCTTGTAATAATCTTATTTCATTATCATGTTCTAATACTAAACTATTTATATATTTCTGTTCTATTAGTGAGGTATTAATATAGTTTTTCATAGTTATGAATATATCAACTATTCTAAGACTCATTTCTATTGCTGGTTCACTTTTTAAAATACCTGCTAACATAGTAATACCATATTCAGTAAATACATAAGGTAGATATTTTCTATGTTCTCCACGTCCATTCTTTAAGGTGCCATTTTGGCACCTTAAAGATATATATTCAGCAGTAGTTATTTGAAAATAATAATTTTCTGGAAATCTATTTATATTTCTAAGAACCTGTCTATTTAACTGCTTTGTTTCATAACCAAATAGCATAGCTAAATCAGAATCTAACATTACTTGTTTACCTCTTATTTCATAAATTAAATTTTCTATCTTTATATTGTCTTTTACTATTATTTCATTCATTTAATCATCCTTTCTTTTAATAAAATAATAACTCTTTTATCATTGTCTTATCGTCTATAATAACATGGTAATAAAACTGTGTCAATATAAAAAAAGTAAGATATATTAATCTTACTTTAGATACTATAATATTATTGTTAATCAGCAAGACCTTAGGCTTGCTGATTCCCTGAGAGATTTAATAAGCTCGAAGGGTTAATCTTCTACAAAACTACCTATTACTTTAAATACTCCTTCTATTCCTTTCTTTAGAATACTATTTACTTTAATAGATACTTTATTAGTACCTTTAGTTAGAGTACTAGTATAATCTTTCTCAGTACTTACTAAATAATCTTCTCTTCTTACATCTTTACCCTCTTTAATATCTTGTTCAAACTGTTTCATTGCTTCATTAGTCATAACCATCTTATTTTGTAAGTTATATTCATAATAACCTGTCTTCTCTATTACGTAACTAATTACAAAGGCTAAAAATAAACTAAAAAATATAATTTTAAATATCTTTTTCTTATTCATGATATTACCCCTTTATATAATAATATAATATGTTAGATATAGCTTCAGTAGTATTTAGTACTTCATCAATATTATTATCTACTCCTCCTAGTTCTATTAGAATGCTATTAGAACTAATATCTTGATTATAAATACCATCTACTCCTGGACCCTCCTTTTTATAAATACCTCTAGATAAACCTGGATAATGTTTATTAGCTATATCATTTATCTTTTCTACATTACTTATATTTTCTTTATAATTATTATGTTCTAAACCTACTACAAAGAGTATCTTAGCATATACTTTGCCATTAATAGTAGTAGTTGTTATATTTTTGTTTACTGAATCTCTATGAATATCTATAAAATATTTTAATGAGTTATATTTATTCTTTTTATCTAGTATTAATATTCTTGATGCTTTATAACTACTAGCATGATTCCAATTATTTATATTTAAAAATTCTGTCATATTAGTATCCTCTACTAAGGTAGATAATCCTTTACTATTTAATTTTTCTTTTAATAAGTATGATGCCATTAATACATTAGGAGTTATTCCATATATATCTAGATTAGTATTATTATAGTTTTCTAATTGATGAGAATTATAGATATATATTATAGGGTTATCTATATCTACTGGATTAGGATCTTCTATATAAGAACTTATTTTCTTTAATTCTTCTAAATTACTATAGTCATCATTATGAGATACTTCTAGTACTTTTTCATTATTACCATACATTAATACTCCTTGATCAAGAATACTACTAGGATTTTTTAAATCGATATTAAATAAAAAATTAGTACTAGTATTTACAATATTTACTAATTTATAGTCTTCTAGTAAATGACTATTACCTCCTCCTAGTAAGAAGTTTATAAACTTTGTATTATTTATCTTAGTACTATTCTTTAAAGAGTAGTAGAAGGTTATGGAAAATATACTATATATTATAACTAGATAAAAAAATGATTTTCTAATTATTCTTTTGCTATTATTCTTTAATTTCATCTTTCCTTTCATAAGATCACCTTTATGATAAGTATATATTAATTTATATGAAATTAATGTCAAAAAATAAGCATATTACTATGCTTATTATAAATCTAATCTAAAATTCTTTAATTCATCAATAAATTCATCTGTTTCTTCATCATCAGTTATATTATATATTTTATCTTTAACTTTCATTAATTCATCATAACTTATTATAGCTTCTTCTTCTTGTTTCTTTTCATAATCTGTAAGTTCAATATTTGATGGTTTTGTTTCTTCTTCCATCTTTTCTACTATCTCACTAGCAAACTTCATATTATCATTTACTTCATAAGCATCTTCCATCTCTTCTAGTGGAGATATATTGGGATCCTCATAAGTCATACCTAAACCATTATCATAGTTTACACTGTTAAAGTCAAAATTATCTAGATTTTCTCTAGCTATGTATTCTTCTTTCTTCTCAATATGAATTGGAGATACTGGTTGTTTACTAGATATTTCTCTTAAAACATTCTTTTGATATAAGTTATTTTCTTTTACTTCTTCTTGTACTTCTTTTATTTCTTCTTTTACTACTGGTATTTTTTCTTCTTCTTTATTAGAAGTTGGTTCTTCTAGTGGAACTTCTTTAGTCTCTACTGGAACTTCTAACTGTTGTTGTTTTAAAATATTATTATTTATTTCTTTATTATCTTCTACTTTTTCTTGCTCTTCTTTTAGTATTTTTACTAATTTCTTATTTTTATTTATTAATATTATTGATATAACTACTAAGAAAATAAAAAGAAATATTATTATCCAAAAGAAAAATAAACTATCACTAGACAAATTATTATAAAAATTATTAAATGAATTTATCATTTTTGTCAACTCCTACTACTGATATAATTTATTATAGAGGCTACATAAATAGTGGCTGTTTCTACTCTAAAAATTAAATTTCCAAATGATACTCTATTATAACCATTACTTACTAGAATATCTTCTTCCTTATCACTAATGCCACCTTCTGGGCCTATCACCATTATAATTTTAGCACAATCTTCTATACTTTGTAAATAGTAATTAAGTAGTTTTTCTTTTTCTTTAGTCGAAGCTACTAACTTTAAGTCGGCGTCTTCTTTAGTTAAATCTTTGATACTTTTTATATCTTCAATTATAGGGATATTAGTTCTTTTGGATTGTTCACTTGCTTCTTTGCAAATATTTTCCCATCTTACTTTCTTTTTATTAAATCTTTCTTTATCTAATTTTACTATACTACGTTCCATACTTACTGGTATTATTCTAGATACACCTAGTTCAGTTAATTTTTGTAATATTAAATCCATCTTTTGTTCTTTTACTAGAGCTACCGCTACTGTAAGTTCTATTTTTGTTTTTTTATCTTCATCTAATTTTTCTATAACTTTTATATTAAATGGTTCTAAACTAGTTATTTCACATATATGTAATTTATTATTATAAACTACTTCTATTTTATCATTTATATTCATTCGCATTACTTTTTTGATATGTCTTATATCTGATTCTTCTAATAACATATCTTTATTTTTTATAAAATATCTTTGCATAATTATCCCTCTCTATATATAATTATAACAAAAAAATTAGACTTTTTATCATCTAATTTAATTTTTTATTATATTTAGTAAATTCACTATCATCATCTAATTCTGTTTCTGATAATAATTTAAATAGTTCTTTTTGTTTTCTATTAATCTTTGAAGGTATTACGACATTAATGATAACATACATATCACCTTTCTTATTATTAATATCACTATCTATTCCTTTACCTTTTAATCTTAATTTAGTACCATTTTTAGTACCATCAGGTATTGTTACATAAGCATTACCATATAGTGTTGGTATTTCTTTTTTACATCCTAAGACTGCTTCAGTTATAGTAAGTGGTACTTCTATATAAATGTCATTACCATCTCTTTTATAGAAGGAATCTTCTTTTACAGCAAATTCGATATATAAGTCTCCTGGCTGTCCTCCATTAGTACCGGCTTCTCCTTTACCCGCTAATCTTAGTCTATTGCCTGTATCTACTCCTTTAGGAATAGTTACAGTAAGGGTTTTCTTTTTAACTACTTTGCCTGTTCCTTTACAAGATGTACATATTTTATCAAATGATGAACCTGTTCCACCACAATGTGGACAAGTTGTTCTTGATAAGAAAGAACCAAACATTGTACTCTGCTGACGAGTTACTGTTCCGGATCCTTTACATTCGGGACAAGTATGACTATTGAAGCCACCTTCGCCATGACATTCACTACACTCATCTTCGCATTCTACTTCGATATCTCTCTTACTACCATGAACCGCTTCTTCAAAAGTAACAGTCATTCTGTATAATAAATCACTACCGGCTTGTTTTCTTTTTGAGCCTTTAGATGAACTTGTTCTAAAACCAAAGTTTTTAAGTACTTCTTCCATGATATCACCATAGTCACTAAAGTCAAAACCATCAAATCCTGAGAAGCCACCTTGAGCATTAGTAAATGCACTATGTCCGAATTGATCGTACTGTTTTCTCTTATTCTCATCTGATAATACTGCATAGGCTTCTTGACACTCTTTAAACTTTTCAGCAGCATTTTCTTCTTTAGAAACATCAGGGTGATACTTCTTGGCTAATTTTCTAAATGCTGATTTTATTTCATCTTGGGTAGCGGTCTTTGGTACTCCTAGTACCTCATAATAATCTTTTTTATCCATATTTTCCTCCAAGTACAAGTATAAAGCTCTAGAAAGCTAGAGCTTTTACTTAATTATTTTTCTTCAAATTCAGCATCTACTACATCATCTTTTTTATCTTCTTTTGGTGCTTCTTCAGTAGTAGTATTTTCTTGTCCTTCTTTTGCAGTACTTTCATAAACCTTAGTAGCTAGAGCATTAGCCTTCTCTAATAGTTTATCTTTAGCTTCAGTGATTTCTTTAGCATCTTCGCCTTCCATAGCTTTCTTAGCCTTTTCTATTAACTCTTCAGCTTCTTTCTTATCACTATCAGTTACTTTATCACCAAGGTCTTTAATAGCCTTTTCTGTCATATTAATAATTTGTTCTGCTTCATTTTTAGCATCTGCTAATTCTTTCTTCTTAGCATCTGCTTCTTTATTCTTTTCTGCTTCTTTCATCATCTTATCGATTTCTTCATCACTTAATGTGTTAGTAGCAGTAATAGTAATTGATTGTTCTTTCTTAGTACCTAAATCTTTTGCTTTAACATTAACAATACCATTTGCATCTATATCAAATGTAACTTCTATTTGTGGTACTCCTCTAGGTGCAGGTGGAATGTTAGTTAATTGGAAGTTACCAAGGGTCTTATTATCATTAGCCATTGGTCTCTCACCTTGTAATACATGGATATCAACAGCAGGTTGATTATCAGCAGCAGTTGAGAACACTTGACTCTTACTAGTAGGAATTGTAGTATTTCTAGGTATTAATACTGTCATTACTCCTCCTAATGTTTCAATACCAAGTGATAATGGTGTTACATCTAGAAGTACGATATCATTAACATCTCCTGTTAATACTCCACCTTGAATAGCTGCTCCCATAGCTACTACTTCATCAGGGTTAACTTCTTTAGAAGGTTCTTTATTTAATTCTTTCTTAACTAGTTCTTGTACACAAGGTATTCTAGTAGAACCTCCTACTAATAATACTTTATCAATATCTTTAGCAGATAAGTTAGCATCTTTTAAAGCTTTTCTTACTGGTTCAGTAGTAGATTCTACTAAATCACTAATTAAGTCTTCAAATTTAGCTCTAGTTAAACTCATATTTAAATGAATTGGACCATCAGTTCCTTGTGATATAAATGGTAATGATATTTCAGTAGTAGTCATACCACTAAGATCTTTTTTAGCTTTTTCAGCAGCATCTTTAACTCTTTGCATAGCCATTTTATCTTTAGTTAAGTCTACACTAGTTTCTTTCTTAAATTCACTTACGATGTAATCCATAACTCTTTCATCAAAGTCATCACCACCTAAATGGTTATTACCACTAGTTGATTTAACTTCAAATACACCATCACCTAATTCTAGGATAGATACATCAAATGTACCACCACCTAAGTCATATACAAGTACTGTTTGATTTTTATCTTGTTTATCTAGACCATAAGCAAGAGCTGCCGCTGTTGGTTCATTAATAATTCTTTCTACCTCTAAGCCAGCAATCTTACCTGCATTCTTAGTAGCTTGTCTTTGTGCATCATTAAAGTATGCAGGTACTGTAATAACAGCCTTTGTAACAGTCTCGCCTAAGTATGCTTCAGCAGTCTTCTTAAGATCTCCTAGTATCATAGCAGATACCTCTTCTGGAGAATATTCTTTTCCATTAGCAGATACTTTTTCACTAGTACCCATTTTTCTTTTAATTGAAGATATTGTATCTTTATTAGTTACCATTTGGTTTTTAGCCTTTTGACCTACAATTATATCTCCATTTTTAAATGCTACTACTGATGGAGTTGTTCTCATACCCTCAGGGTTTGTTATAACTTTTGCTTCACCTCCATCGTATACAGCAACACAACTATTAGTTGTTCCTAAATCTATTCCTATAATTTTACTCATATTTATCATTTCCTTTCTTATTTATCATCATCAAAGTCATGAATGACTTTAATATTTTTTTCTTTATTTATATTTTCCTCTTTTTTATTCTTTTTTATATTTATGTATAATAGATAACTAACTAAAGCAATTAATATTACTGGTAATAGCCAAATAACAAATTTAACTGCTAGAACTGCTAGTAATATTGATACTATTATATATATTATTTCTTTTATGGTATCTTTATTCATTTACTTTCACCATAGCAGTTCTAAGTACTCTATCTTTATACATATAACCTTTTTGTAACACTACTGTTACAACTCCTGATTCTTTAGTTTCATCATGATCAACAACAACAGCTTGTTCTAGTGCTGGATCAAATTCTTTACCTAAACAATCTATTTCTTTTACTTCAAACTTTTCAAGTAAATCTTTTATTTGCTTATACATAAGTTTAAAGCCTTCTAGAAACTTAGATACTTCATCTTCTAAGTTATCATCATCCATACTTATTGCTCTTTCAAAGTTATCTAAGATAGGAAGAAAACCTTTTAAAATATCTTCTTCAGCATATTTTATTATTCTATTAGTTTCTTCATCTTTTCTTCTTTTATAATTAATAAGTTCAGCTTGACTTCTTAGAAGTGCCTCCTCTAGATTCTTTATTTTATCTTCTAGTTTATTATCACCACAAGAGCATTCTTCATTGCAAGTACACTCTTCTTTAGCCTCTTTGCAGTTACATTCATCATTACTGCAATGTTCTTTCTTTATTTCTTTTTCTTCTTTTTTATGTTTATTATTCTTCTTTTCCACTTTGACCTCCTAAATTATTTTTAATGTAATCTAGTAGTGTTACCACTCTATCATACTCCATTCTCTTTGGTCCAATTATTGCTATTGTTCCTTCGGTTCCATCTATATTATATTTAGTTTTAATAACTGAAACATCATCTGTAAGTTCTGTTTCACTACCAACATAAATATTTATTCCATTATCTTCTTCTTTCATTTTAGAAATACTATCTATATCTTCAAATTTACTAAGTATTTCTTTTACTTTATCGATATTAGTAAACTCTGGTTGTTTTAACATATTAGTTCTTCCACCAAAGTAAGCATTTTCTCTTTGAGCGGAAGTAAATTCATGAAATGCATCATAGAAGGTATTATAAAGTACTTCATATTGACCAACATAATCTTTTATAATTGGTTTTACTTCATACTCTAGTTTTTCACTTACCTCGTTAATAGGAGTACCTATTACTAATTTATTTATTAATTCTACTGTTTTCTTTACATCTTCTTTAGGAACAGTATTGGGTAAGTATAATGTTTTATGTTGTACTACTCCTTTATCTGTTATTACTATAGATAATATTTTATTATCTTCTAGTGGAACTACTTCTACTTTCTTAAGTCTATTTTCTTTAGAAGCACCTCCTAGTACAACTGCTGTATAGTTAGTTATTTCACTAATTATTTCTATACTTTTCTTAATTGTATCATTTAAATCTAATGTATTATTTCTAAAAATAGTTTGAAGTTTTAGCATATCTTCTCCTGTCATATTTTTAGGTTTCATTAAATTATCTACATAATACTTATAACCTTCTTCACTAGGTATTCTTCCTGATGCAAAATGATTTTTTTCTAGTAGATGTAATTCTTCTAAGGCTACCATTTCATTTCTAATTGTAGCACTAGAACATTTTAATTTCTTACAAATATGATTTGAACTTACTGGTTTAGCAGTTCTAATATATTCTTCTACTATTACTTTTAGTATTTCATTTTGTCTCTTGGTGATCATTATATCACTTCCTTTAGCAATTCTTCATTTCCATTGCTAATATCATTATATTACTATTTTTTAGCAATGTCAACATAAAATTGCTAATTTTTTTATTTTTTTATATTTCTATTGTAATATCATCTTACATAGTAGTTTATAATCAAAGTCTATAAACTATATATCAACCATATCTATTATATTCGCAGTGGATATCTATATATTAAAATATTTAATTTTACTTAGAATATAATTTAGTATGAAAAAGAAATATATTTTATTATTAATGTTATTATTAATTATTATTATTTCTATTTGTTTGATATATAGAAATAATAATAAAGAGGATACTGATATTAAAGTTAAATATCCTATATATGAATATTATAAATTAAATAAAGCTATTACTGAGAATATTAATTATTATTTAAAAGATAATAAAGATAATTATTATTTTCTTTATATTGATTATAAAGATTATGAATATAAGGAATATATATCTATAGTATTATATATATCTTATTTTACCGGAGGGGCTCATCCTAATTATGAGATTAAAACTATTAATTATAATAAAAGTACTAATAAATTTATTGATATAGATGATCTTATTAATAGGGATAAAGATATATTAAATAAATTATCTATATATTCTAGAAAATATTTTAGTAATAATGATATGTTTAATGATAAAGTTGTATTTGATATGATGATTGATGGTACTAAGAGTATTAAAGATAATTATAAATATTTTAATATTACTAGTGATGGTTTAATTATATATTTTAATAGATATCAAATAGCTCCATACTACTATGGGGATTATAGTATTACTATTCCTTATAATTATTTAAATTTAAGTATTTGAAATATTTTATTTATATGATAAAATTAAATAAAGGAGAATTGATAAAATGAATATAAAATTATTTAAGAAAGCTATTCTTTTAATACATGGTTTTGCTGGTGGTAGTTATGATTATAATAGTCTAAATAATGATTTAGAATTATATAATAGTTTTGATGTATTTACTTTTACTTTACCAGGACATGAAAGAATGATTATTGATAAGGTAACTAGAAAAGATTGGATTAAAAAGGCTGAAGATGAATTAGAAAAAATAATAAATGCTGGTTATAGTGATGTATATATAATTGGTCATAGTATGGGTGGTGTTATTGCTTCATATTTAGCAAGTAAATATAAGCAAGTTAAAAAGCTAGTACTCGCTGCTCCTGCCTTTCATTACTTAGCTTTTAAAGGAGATAAAGTTGATGTTTTAGAAAGTATTAAAAAACTTCCTAATTTATTTAAGAATTATAATCCTGAAGAAGTATTATCTAGGTTATTTAAAGTACCTGCTCCTACGATTAGGGAATTTATGAAGTTAGTGGAAGAACATACTGGAGACGTTAAAAATATTACTTGCCCTACTTTAATATTACATGGTGATAAAGATGATATTGTACCATATGATTCTGTATTATATGTTTATAATAATATTAAATCTAAGAGTGTTACTTTAATTGAATTAAAGACTTTAACTCATGATTTATTTATGAATGATAGATATGAAGAAGTAAAAGGTTTAATTATTAAATTCTTTAAAACAATACCTAGTAATAAGAAAATACAAAAAAAGATATAAGAAAAGAGACTCATTATAAGGTCTCTTTTACTTTTTTATATCCTCTTACTGATAATACTAACATACTAATAATTATTAGATAATTATATAAATTACTTTGTTCTACTCCAGTTTGAGGAGGTAATTCTTCAATATCTCCAGTACCCATAGTATTAGTATAAATATATTCTACATATATAGTATCATCTATATAAGTACCATTTTCATTGCCATTAATTTCTTTTAAACTATAGCCAAAGAAATCTTTTTCTTCAGTATTATATTCTTTACCTACTAAATCAATAGTTTTAACTTCAGTAGTAAGTTCGTTACCATCAGTATCCTTATAAGTAGCAATTACTACACCATAAGGTACTTTATCAGTAACTTTGTCTTCATCAGTAATTTCATTATTACCATAAATTAATCTTGATTCAACTTTATTAGTAACTTCATTACCTATATTTGTATATCTTAATTTAATATCAAATGATTCATTTATTACTTGATTATTTTCATCTATATTATATGTTTCTTTACATGTAATTACTTTTCCATCTAAAGTACATCTCTTATCCATAGAAGTAATAACTACATTATATGGTAATATATCAGTAAGTTCTAAAGTAACTTCTCCAACATATTTTTCTATTTTACCATTATAATTTAATACATAATTATATTCTGAATTAATATCAGTAATTTGATTCTTTTGTAATTTAGTTACATCATTTTCAGTTATTTCACCATTATTTTTAATATAATTATAAATAACTGTAATAGTAGAACCTGCTACAAACTTACCACTAGCATTATCAGGCAAAGTTTTAGTATCTAATGTATATCCATAGAATGATTTAGCACTAGTCTCATAGCTTACTCCACCTAAATTAGTTTTAGTATCTTCTACTTCTAACACTGTGTTACCACTTATATGTTTTACCACTAAATTTCCTTTTAATACTTCAGTTTCAGTTTCAGTCTCTTCTGATGGAATTTTATTTTCGTCTAAATCTACCACTGTTTGAGCTTTATTAATAATTTTATCAGAGTCAATTTCTATAAATACTAACTCTAAGTTAAATGATGCATTAACTTCAAATACGCCATTTATATAGTCTTCCTCTGTTATATTATTATACTCTTTAATACAAGTAATAGTTTTATTACCATCATATGTACAAGTACTAGGTAATTTAGATTTATTAATATTAATAGTATAAGGTAACATATCTTTAACTATTAATTTAGCATTTCCTACATAATCTTTTATTTTAGCAGAACTACTTATAGTATAATTAAATACTCCATCAATACTATTAATAGTATTAGGTCCTGTTTTCTCTACTTTAGGTTCTTCTACAGTACCATTATTCTTAGTATAGTAATATGTTACTGTTATTTTACCTTCAGTATATTTACCATCTTTATTTTCAGGTAATTTATTTTCATTTAATGTATATCCTAATATTTCTTTAGGACTAGTGGTATAATTAGTACCTGCTAGTTTTTCTCCTAATTCTTCTTTTGGAGCAATTTCACTATTAATATTTTCATCTTTAAATAATACTTCTACAGTGCCTTTAATTTCTACATTAACATCTTCAGAATCTTCAGTTCCATCAGTAGTAGTATTATTAACAATTGTAACACCACTAGCTATATTAGTTAACTTATCACCATTAATACTTATATAATCATTATATTTTACCATATATTCAATAGTAACATTAATAGGATAAGTACTCATATATTTATCTATATTATAAATCTTAGTCCAAGTAATAGTATTATTTTCTTCATTATATATACCATTATTTAAAACACTATTATTAACATCTATACTTTGTGGTAATGTATCAGTAATAGTAACTCTTACTACATCACCTTCTCTAACATTATTAAGTGTTGTATTATAATTTATTGTGTAACCAACTTTATTATCTAAACTTGTTACAATATTCATATTTGCTTTTTTAGTAATAGCTTCATCAGTATAACTAAATTTTTTAGCAGTATATAAAACATTTATAACATTCTTAGAAATATCTGTTGAAATAACAAGACTTTCTGGATTTACGCTATTAAATTCATAGCCATTTCCTGCATCAGCAAGATAAGCATTCTTATCATTATCATTTAGAGTGATAACATCACCCTTATGAGCACTTCTTGTATCACTAGAACCTAAATAATTTCTATCATTAGGATTAGTTATTTCATCTTTATAATAATTAATAACATAATTATATGTATTTTGTACCCAATATACTTCGGCACTTTCACTACTTGTAATAGGACTAGTTAATCCATCACCAGTTAATGTAAATGAATTATTATTATGATTACCATTAGTTCTATACCAACCAGTAGCACTATCTTTATCTTTTATTTCAATATTAAATGAATATACTTTTTCTTCTTCAGTAATATCACCAACTTTAATAGTTACATCTTTACCATTAACAGTAATATCTTGACTATCTTTAGTACCTTCAACATACTTAAAGTTATCTCCAATTACATCTGTTAATACACCATTAGTAGCAGCAATAGAAGTTTTTATATCCTCAAATATAGTCTTAAAGCTATCTGCTATACCTGTTGAATTTGCTTCTTTATAAAATCCTTTATCTTCCTTGTTATACTCATAATAATAATCTCTGTATCCATAAAATCTAGTCATAGTAGTATCAGAAGATATTTTTTTAAGGACATCTTTAGCAGTAGCATCATTTTCGATACCATAACCAATAGAGAACACTGTTATTTTATTGTCATTCTTAGCTTCATATGCTCTATCCATTGCTCTATCAGTGGCACTCTTGCTATTACTACCACCACTAGTAGGTTGACCATCACCAATTACAACAATATACTTTTGAGCATTTGGATCAGTTATCTCTTTTAATTTATCAATAGCATTACTTAATCCTGCTTGTAAGTTTGTATTTCCTTCAGGATGCCCGAAATCACGAGCTGTTAATGCAGTATGACTAAACTTGGTAGCAGTACTAGCACTTCCTGAAAAAGTAACCAAAGAAATATTAGTATTTTCTACTTTAGATAAACTATCAGAAAAATCAATTGCACCATTAACAGCACTTTCCCATTTATCTTGTATTAAAGCATTAGGCATTTCACCTCTATTATATTTACCTCTACAAGTAATTTTTGTACCATCAGCAGCAGTGTAATGAACATTCCAGCCTCTTTCTGATATATATGAATATCCATTTTTAGTGCCATCACAAATCATACTACCGGAAGTATCAAACACAACTACTACATATACTGGTTTTGTAACTGTAGTAGAATCTTCCCTGTTTTTTCCTTTCACTCTTAATTCAACATTATATATTCCATTTTCAGCATCTAATTTAATAACTGTCTTGGTAACTAGTGCTTCATCAGTTTCATAATCACCAGAATATATAGTTGCATTATTGCCATCATTTACTACTTTATTATTAATACCAACATCACCTTTAACTGGTTCTCTATTAGATATTTCATTAGCAAATACCTTAATAGGAGTCATTAAATCTGATACTATCATTGCTGTAAGTACTAATATTTTAGTAAACTTCATAAAATTTTTTTTCATTTAAACCCTCCTCAATATAATTAATAAATATTTTTTTTGATAATTATGATAATCTTTATGTGTACTACAAGTTTGAAGTATTAATATTTCATCATCTTTAGTTACTTCTACTCCTGTATCATACATAGACTTACTTTTTAATTTCTTTAAGTGATTTAAATATTCTTCTTCACTATTAAAATTAATATTCATATATGAATAATCAGTAGGTTCTACATATACAGAGAATATTTCATACCTCTTTTTAGTAGTACTAGTAGTTAAATCTACATACTTATGATTATCATAATAATCTTTATCATAAAACTCTTCTAATATCTTAAATGGCATATCAATTTTAGAAGAATTATGACCATAAATTAATAATTTTTTACTACTATCTATATCTACTCTATAATCTAAGTAAATACTACCCATATAGTTGCTATTACCATATGCATCATGATTTAAATAGTAGTCATTATCACTTTCCTGTAATACAGGTACTATATAATCAGTATTTTCTATTTTTAAAATACCTTTTATATCATTATTATTATATTCTTCTCTAACTTTAGTAATAACATCACTATAGTTAATAGGATTTGTTATGTTATCATTACTTTCTATATCAATATTAAATTGATAATCCTTCTTTTTACTAGTAGGTAATTCTACCAACATCAAAGCAATACTTAATATTAAAATATTACTTGTAATATAAATTATTACTCTTTTTTTATTTTTCATAATACCCCCATTAGATGGTTTACTATTACATCAGATTTTATCTTTTTATCAATAATTACAATGAAAAAAGAAGTATTAACAAGAATTCCCTTATTAAAAACTTCTTACTTCATCTATATTATGTACTAATATTATATATTTTAAACATTATTTTAATAATAATTTATTAATAACTTTATCAAATATTTCATTAAATTTATTTACTTCTTCTATAGTATTCTTACAAGATAAACTTATTCTAATGCTATGAGTAGCTATATTATTATCTGGATATAAACTATATACACTACTAGATAAATTACTAGTAGAGCAAGCACTTTTAGTAGATATATAAATATTTTCTTCTTCCATAGCATGAATGAATGTTTCTGGTTTTATATTTAATATACTAAAATTAATTATATAAGGTATACTATTAGAAGTACTATTAATATGAATATTATCATATTTTTTTAAATTATTAAGTATTTTATTATTTAATTCTTCTACATATTTATAATTATCTTCAACCTTAGGAATTATTAATTCTAAAGCTTTCATTAAGCTACATATTAAAGGTAATGCTGGTGTTCCACTTCTGTAAACTGTAGTACTCTTTCCTCCATGAATTAAATTATCAATAACAATATTATCTTTCTTTATAAGTAAGCCTATTCCTTTCATGCCAAATATCTTATGACCAGACATACTCATAAAATCCATATCATTAAAATCTACTTTTATTTTACCTATAGCCTGAGTAGCATCAACATGGAAATAACATTTAGGATAATTATTTATAATTTTTTTTATTTCTTTTATATTTTGTTTAATACCTAGTTCACTATCTACATAAGAAATAGCTACTAATATGGTTTTATCATTTATTAATTCTTTTAGATTATCTAAATCTATTAATCCATCTTTATTTATTTTAACATAATCAATTATAAAGCCTTTACTTTCTAAGTATTTAACTGTTTCTATAGTACTAGAATGTTCTAAATGTGTAGTAATTATATGATTACCTCGATTCTTATATCTGGAAGCAACTCCTTTCAAAACAGTATTATTAGATTCTGATGCTCCTGATGTATAGATAATCTCACTAGGTTTAACATTTAATAATCTAGCAATTTTCTCAGTAGCATATTCTTCTAACTCCTTAGATTTAACTCCAAGACTATGAATAGAATTAGAGTTTCCTGGATATTCAGTACATACTTTATTAAAAGTTTCTAATACTTTAGGATCAACAAATGTAGTAGCACTATTATCAAAATAAATCATAATATTCCTTCTTTCTCTTAGTATTTTATCACAGATATTATTTTTTTTAAAGTAAATTTATTTACTTATTTAAAATATTAGTTTATGATATTTACAGGTGATTTTTATGAATGAAAAGAATCTAATTACTTATTATAATAAATTTAATGAAGATAAAAGATTAACTAGAAGACATGGTATTATTGAATATAGGACCGCTACTAAATATATTCATGAATATTTAAATACTATGGATAATCCTAAAATAATTGATATAGGAGCAGGTACTGGTGCCTACTCTATTCCTCTTGCTAATGAAGGTTATGATGTAACAGCAGTAGAATTAATAAAACATAATTTAATGATATTAAGGAAAAATAGTGATAAAGTAAAAACTTATTTAGGTAATGCTATAGACTTACATAAATTTAAAGATAATACTTTTGATATTGTTTTACTATTTGGTCCTATGTATCATTTGATTAGTAATGAAGATAAAATAAAAGCTCTTAGTGAAGCTAAAAGAATTGTTAAAGAAAATGGCTTGATTTTTATTAGTTATTATATGAATGAATATGCTATTATCACTCATGGTTTTATGGAAAATACTATTAAAGAAGATATTAAAAATAATCTTATTGATTATAATTTTCATATTACTCCTAATGAAGATGATTTATATAGTATGGTTAGATTAGATGATATTAATTATTATAAGGATACTTTAAATTTAAAAAGAGTTAAAATACTATCGCAAGATGGTCCTACTGACTACTTAAGAAAAATTATTAATAAAATGGATGAGGAAACTTTTGAAATATATTATAAATATCATTTATCTATATGTGAAAGAGAAGAACTACTAGGAGCATCTTCTCATGTACTAGATATACTTAAAAAATAAATAAATTTTAACATAATTGTAAAATATGTTAAAAAAATGAATAAAAAATGAGTAGAAAAACTAGGTTTCTACCCCTTTTTTATTACTTTATTACATAATGGAATTAGTATTCCTCCTAAACTATTACCTAGTATCATTACTAATAGATATAATAATGTATTTAAACTCCAAGTAGATGATACTGAGAAGTAATACATATTTGCTATACAGTGTTCAAATCCACATAATATAAATACTATTACTCCTAGAAATACTGCTAGATACTTACCAATATCTTTTACTTCTTTATATGTATTTACTGCTAGATACATAAGTATTCCACAAAAGAACGATAATATTAATATACTAATTAAAGTATCATTTAATTTTATATCTGCTAATGTCTTAGCCTTTTCACTAATCATAGTATATATTCTAGTATATTTTAAAATGAATCCAACAAAAAAGGTTCCAATAAAATTACCTATCAAAGTTATTATTAATTCTCTAATATATTTTTTATTAAAATTATTAATTAAATAACCTATCTTACCAGTATACAAATTAAAACTATATACTACTATTACAAATAATCCTATAGCAAATAATATGGAACCAACAATTTTATTATCTAATGATAAATAAATTGTTCCACCTATTCCTATCATAATACCTGCTAAAATACTCTTTATTAAAATTTCTATATTGTACTTCATTTCTTTCCCTCCATATTATCATTATATAGAAGGAAAAGAAAAAAAGCAAGAACTACTTGCTTACTGGAAGTACTGATATACTTCTTGCTATATTTAATAGTTCTTGCTTAGATAATTTATCACTAACTACATAATATTCAATATTATTATCAATCCAATTAACAGAATTTTCATTTACTATTGCTACAGTAGATGCCATTAATTCTAAGTCACCATAAGTAGGTACTATTAAATGTTCTTTTTCTTTAGCAATAGTCTCTTCTATTAGCATAAATGGATTATCACCATCAAATGTTAATATTAATCTTTCGCCACTTTCTTTAGTTACCTTCTCTTTATTAGATAAATGTGTATTAGAAGGAAGATACATAGGATAAATAACATCTTCTATACTACTAGTTTCTTCTGTTTTAGTACTATCTTTTTGTTCTTTATTATCATTAGTATTAGTATTTTTATTTTCAGTAGTAGTATTATCTTCACTAGGAGTATTATCTTCTTTAACATCAATAATTTCTTTTAAATCAAAATAACTATTTTTAAACTTACTATTTAAGTCTATCTTTTTATAATTCATTGATATTTGTTTATTACCATCTTTATCAATTACAGTTACTGATTTAATATTACTATTCTTATCAAGTAATATCTCTTGTTTTACTAGTTTAGGATTATTAGGATAATTAGCGGCCACTGTTAACTTATAACCATCTTTAACCTCTTCAAAGACTCTATTATCATCACTTGTTATATCTTCAAGAAGTGGAGATAATAAATATACTTGAGAATTGTTATATGGCCAATCACTTTGGAATTTAAAACTCTTATTTATTCTAGGAGTAACTACATATACTCCTTCTGAATTACGAAGAATTATTTGTTCATGATTATTAACATTATTAACTAATCTTACTTTATAATTATCTTTTCTAGCATATGATACTTCAACATCATATGTATAGATATCTTCATTATTAACTATTTCTAATGTACCTTCTATATAATAAGAATTAGCATTATTAATCTTTTTAGTTAAATCTTTAATAATATCTGACTCAGTAGCTTTACCACATCCTCCTAAAAGAAATAATCCTCCTACTAAAAGAAACAATAATTTTTTTTTCATTTTTCACCTCTTTTTGCTTTCTGATAAATTATATTAGTTTAAATTTCTTATATGATGAATAATTATTCTTTTTTGGTACAAAATAAAAATAAAAAGGAGGAAGAAAATGAATACATTATATAAAATAGCTCTAACTATAGGTATTATAGGATGTCTTAATTGGGGTTTAGTAGGTTTATTTAATTTCAATTTAGTTGAATATTTATTTGGTGATGGTAGTTTACTTACTAAAATAGTTTATGTATTAGTATTTATATCTGGTCTTATAGAGATTGGTATCTATACTAAAGATTTAGACTAATTGATTATGAATATAATTCATAGTCTTTTTTTATACAATAAATTTTATTTTCGAAACTACAGGTTCGAAAATACCTCGGAAGACTACAGGCTGAAGAGGAAATAAAATAAATGATAATTTTAACTTATTAATCTATTTATATAGATTTTTTTAAATTTTTATAGTATAATTAAATAGGTGATATTTGTGAATTACAGAACTAATTTCAATAGTAGTTTTGCCAATCGTGGTATGGCTCTTGAAAATGACATCAATGAAACCAATAAATATTATCGAGAATATGATATAGCTTTAGTATATAAGAAGCCTACTCCTATTAGGATAACTAAAACTAATTATCAAAATATGCGAATTACTGATGGTTTCTTTGAATGTCCATCTACACTAGACTATAATGGAGTATATAAAGGTTATTATATAGAATTTGATGCCAAAGAAACAAGAAGTAAAACAAGTTTTACTATCAATAATATTCATAATCATCAAATAGAATATATAAAGAAAGTAATAAAACATGGTGGTATAGTTTTTTTAATAGTAAGATTCACACTATTAGATAAAAATTATATATTAAAGGGAAAAGACTTAATTCAATTTATAGATAGTAATGATAGAAAGTCTATTCCACTATCCTACTTTGAAGAAAATTGTTATAAAATAGATATAAAATATGCACCTAGATTAGATTATATTAAATATGTAGATAAGATGATTAAAGAACTATGAATATAATTATTGCATTATTATTTATAATTATAACAATTTTAAGTATTATTGTATTTAAAGTAAAAGGATTGTTTACTCTATTAATTAGTATTCCACTAGTTATTATGTACTATAAAGCTAGCGATATAATTAAATTATTAAAAAAGAAAGAAAGGGAAAAAAATGATAATGTAAATTTATCAGAAAGAAAGGAAGTTGAATTTGTGAGCTCTAGAGATAGAAAAAAAGGGGTTAAGGTTGAAAAGAAAGAAAAGAAAACTAAAAGTAATAATAATGAAAGTAAAAGCAAAAGTAAAAAGAAAATTAAGGTAAATATCAAGCCTACTCGTAGTAGAGATAATAGAGAAAAGAAAAAAAGTATTGGTGATAAAAAAGGTATAGGCAAAAAAGCACTTACTATTATATTAGGACTTGCTATATTTGGTGTCTTTGCTGCGATGGCTTTTATGATTTATATTGTTATAAGTACTGGTAATTTTGATCCAGAAGCATTAAAAAATCAAGATCAAACGGTAGTTTATGATAAAGATGGTAATATATTTGCTACTTTAGGTGCAGAAAAAAGAGAATCTGTAGAATATGATGAATTACCTCAAGTATTAATTGATGCTTTAATTGCTACTGAGGACTCTAGATTCTATGAACATAATGGTGTTGATATGGCTAGATTCTTAAAAGCAACTGCTCTTAATTTAATGGGTAAAGATGATGCTGGTGGTGCTTCTACTTTAACAATGCAAACGGTTAAAAATAATTTAACAAAGAAAGATAGTAAAGAAAATAATAAAATTAAAAAAATAATTAGAAAATTTCAAGATGTTTATTTATCCGTATTCTTTATGGAAAAGAAATATAGTAAAAATGAAATATTAGAAATGTATGTTAATGATAGCTGTTTAGGTGGAAGAATATATGGTGTTGGAGAAGCAAGTAAATATTACTTTGGTAAAACTGTTTCTGAACTTAGTTTACCAGAAGCTTCACTACTTGCTGGTATGTATCAAGCTCCTAATAAATATGATCCATATAAACATCCAGAAGCTGCTGAAAAAAGAAGAAATACTGTTCTTACTCTTATGGTAAGACATGGTTATATTACTGAGGAAGAAAAAAATATGGCTACTGATGTTAGTATTGAAAGTATGCTAGCAGGTGGCTCTGGTCTTGGAGAATATGAAGGTTACTTAGATACAGTTATTCAAGAAGTAAAAGATAAAACTGGTGATGACCCTTCATTAGTATCAATGAAAATATATACTGCTCTAGATAGAAGTATTCAAGATGGTATTAATAAAGTACTTAGTGGTGAGGATCATACTTGGGCTGATGATTCAGTACAAGCAGGTATTGCTATTACTAATGTTAATGATGGTACAATCGTTGCTATTGGTGCTGGTAGAAATAGAACTGCTGGTGACTGGAACTATGCTACTCAAGCTTTAAGACAACCAGGAAGTACCGCTAAACCAATATTTGATTATGGTCCTGGTTTTGAATATAATGATTTTTCTACTTATACTCTATTTAATGATGAGCCTTGGACTTATACTAATGGACCAGAAATAGGAAACTGGGATGGTTCTTATCAAGGATTAATTACATTAAGACAAGCTCTTAGTGTATCAAGAAATATTCCGGCGTTAAAAGCTTTTCAACAAGTAGATAAGAAGAACATTGTTACATTTGTTAATGGTTTAGGAATTGATGTTGCATATAGTACTAAATCGGAAAACTATAAGAAAAATAAAAATAATGGTTCAGATAATTTAATTAATGAAGCATATTCTATTGGTGGTATGTCATATGGTGTAACACCTCTTGATATGGCTGAAGCTTATGCAGCTTTTGCAAATGGTGGATATCATATTGAGACTCATGCTGTTACTAAAATAGAATATCGTTCTTCTGGTAAAACAGTTGATTTTAGTGTTGATAAAGAAAAAACAATGGCAGACTCTACTGCTTACTTAATGAATAATGTTTTACAATATGCTGTTGAGCACGGATTTAATGGTGGTGCTAGAGTATATGGTTCTACTGTTGCTGCTAAAACTGGTACCTCTAACCTATCAGATGATGTATGTAGAGCAAAGGGAATTCCTATAGGAGCAGTAAATGACTTATGGACTGTAGCTTATACTCCTGAATATTCAGTTGCTTTATGGTATGGTTATGAAAAAGTTGATAAAAATCACTACTTAGGTGGTGCTAGTGCTCCTAAAGATGCTGTTATGCGTTCTGTTATGAAATATGTACCAAAAACTACTAAGACTTGGGAAATGCCTTCTTCAGTAGTAGCGGTTACTGTTGAAAAAGAAACATGGCCTGCTAAACTACCTAGTGAATATACTCCTGATGATATGAAAATAACAGAATATTTTAAAAAAGGTACTCAACCTACTGAAATATCTGAAAGATATGCTAAATTACCTGATGTTACTAACTTAAAGAGTTCTAAAACTATTGGAGGATATAAATTAACTTGGAATTGGAAAAAACCTGATGTATTAGATGATTCTTATTTAAGTAAATACTTTAGTCAATCAGTATTTGGCAAACAATCTGGTAGTTATTTACAATCTAGAATTAATTATAATAATAATACTCTAGGTGGTATTGGTTTTGGTATATATGTTAAAAATAACTCTGGTAGTTTAGAGAGAATAGCCTTTACTACTGATAATGAATATGTGTATGTTCCTAGTGATGCTGGTACTTCTCATGTAATTGTTAAAGCTGAATATAAATCATTTAAATCTAATGCTAGTAATGGTACTGAGATATCTGTTAAAAGTGATGGTTCTATAATTAGTAGTGGACTTAACATTTCTTTAAAAGGAAAGTCTGAATTAGAGATTCCAAAAGCTGATTATAGCGATCCTGGGGTAACTGCTACTTATAATGGTAAAGATGTTACTACAAGTGCAAATATTACTTATGAAGTTAATGGTAATACTTATAATAGTAAATCTGATTTAGATACTGCGATTAATAGATTAGATACTGGAAAATATTCTATTAAATATATAGTTACTTACAGAGGTGAAACAGACAATTTAATTAGAACAATAACAATAAAATAGAGAGAATTGCTTCTCTCTATTTTCTTATATATTTATAATAATAATCTGAACTTTTCTTTAATTCCTTATTGAAATTATCCAATCCTATTTCTTCAGGAATTGTTTTTTTACTTGAAAACAAATTAGTTCCAAGTCCTAGTCTATCACCTTCAATTGATACTCCTAAGGCCGCTAATGTGGTAGGAAACATATCCATTGTTGTAAATACCCTATTCTTATTATTTACTGGTAATACTCTTGAATTAATGAAAGCATTGTATACTACTCTATCATAATTATTATCGACATTATAGAAATTTTCTTGCATTGTCGGATGATCTCCTGTTAAAACAATAGTGGTATTTTCGTAAAAATCTTGTTCTTGAATCCAAGAGATAAATTCCGCTATCATACTATCAGAACAGTAAAATGAATTAGCATAAGCTTCACTAAAGATAGTATCACAACTCTTATCTAAGTAACCATCAGTAAAATGGGTGTCTGCTGTTAACATTGTAAAATTAAATGGTTTACTATCTTTAGATATTTTTGTTAAATATTCTTTAGCATAAGTAAATAACTTACTATCTTCATAGCCCCACCACTCATGATAATTACTATCTATTTTTCCTTCTTCTACTGCTGTATAATAATCACTTATTATATAACTATGATTACTAAAGTATGATCTTCTGCCACCAAAGTTAGCATCAGAGCCCATTAATAAATAATTATTATATCCTTCTATAGATAAAATATCACCTATCGTAGTAATATTATTAAAACTTGTGCTATTACTACTACTAATATCATTTATTTTCACTTTAAGAGGAATACCAGCTGTTTGGGCTATCATGGCCGCTACTGTCCAACTAGTACCATATGATTCTCTAGCTCCTCCAAGTAAATTGGTATTAGAAAAATTAATATTGTTAAGCGCTATATTCTCTAAATTTGGTGTTACTGATATATCAAATATGCCACCATTCTTTTTACTAATATTAGTCATTTCTGTCGACTCTAAAAATATATATATTAAGTTCTGCTTTTTTTCAGGAAACTTTATTTCAACTTCATCAGGTTTGATATAATAGTCTTTAAATAAATCAGTATTTCTTAAACTATTAAATGCGTAATCAAAAAATCCTACTGTTATACCTAAATATATAATAGAGGCCGCTAATAAAATTCTACTATATCTTTTTATGTTTTTTATTGGCAGAAGAACAAGTTCTTTTTTTTCTTTATTTTTCTTAATATCTATACTGACTTTACGATCAAAATTTAATGTAGGAAGTATTAGTAATATATTTAATATGGTAAATAATATAAAACCATAAAATATTATAATAGCAATTGATACTACTGAAGTACCATTCATTCCCGCTACTTTAATTAGACTATAGATATATTGATCAAAACTAGCATTATGGATATTTTGACTTAAATAAAAAGAAAAGACAATAATAGCATTAGCAATAAATATTAGTATATATTTTTTTAAATTTATTTTTTTCATTTTCATCACCTAAAAACTGTACTAAATATAGTACAGTTATAATATACATTAATATATTTAATTTGTCAAATTTTATTCTTCCATTAGATATTTGACAATGTTACCTAGTTTAATGGCATGTGATCCTTTAAACAATACTGCATCTCCTTCATGGAGTAATTCTTTTATTTTTTCGTGGGATTCACTTTCATTATTGAAATGATAATAATTTGTATAGTTATTTTCTTCTAAATATTTGTCAGTATATTTAGTATCAGTACCAATGGTTACTATAATATCTAATTTATTTTCTAAAAGTAATTTACCAATATTTTCATGTATTTCTTTATTATAATCACCAACTTCAAGAATATCTCCTACTACTGCTATTTTTCTTTTAGATGGTTCTTTTTCTAATATTTCTAATGATGATTTAATGGCATCTAATGATGAATTATATGTATCATCAATTATAGTTACACCATTCTTTGTCTTTTTGAATTCTAATCTATTTGATGTAAACTCATTAGTCTTAATTCCTTTTTGAATATTAGGAATAGATATATTACAAAGTTTTCCTACAACATATGCTACTAGGCTATTATAGATAAAGGCTGTATTATTAATTGGTGAAGTAATCTTATTATTCTCTACTATAAAGGTACTATTATTTATATCTTTAGCCATATAATCACTTTTATTATCAATACCTATAGTTATTACTTTATTTAATGACTTTATATAATCTAGATTGTTATGCATTATATCATTATCGTTATTTATAATTAGTGGTCCATTTAGTCCTTCTATTATTTCTAATTTAGCTTTCATGATGTTTTCTCTTGAACCTAAATTACCTATATGAGCAGTTCCTACGTTAGTTATTACCCCAATAGTAGGTCTTGCAATGTCGGTTAAATAAGAAAGTTCTCCAAAGTGATTCATTCCCATTTCTACTACTAAAATATCTTCATCAGTTAATTTTAATATTGTAAGAGGAAGACCAATATGATTATTATAGTTGGCTTCTGTTTTTAATACTTTATATTCAGTACTTAAAACAGCCGCTATCATATCTTTAGTAGAAGTCTTTCCTACACTACCTGTTACTGCTACTACTGGAATATTATATAGACTTCTTTTATACTTAGCAAGAAGCCCTATTGCTTTAATAGTATCTTCTACTTTAACAATAGTTTTATCTTTATACTTATCATCTACTTCATCAATGTTATCTAGAATACATACACTAGCTCCTTTATCTAAAGCATCTTTATAAAATTTATTGCCATCAAAAGATTCACCTTTTATTCCAATATATACATCATCTTTATTTATTAATCTAGTATCTTTAGAAAAATTATTAAGTGGTAAATTGATGTCACCACATAATAATTTTCCATTACATACTTCTATTAAATCTTTTACATATATCATAGTTACACCTCTTATTTTAAACTATTCATTTATATCTTTAATTATACTATCTATATTAGATAGTTTATCATCTATTTCACTTAAAGAAATTTGTTTTTTTTCTACTACTATTTCTTCAGTTACTTCTTCTTTATCTTCTTTAGATATTAATTCACTTACAATATAAGAATCTATTATACGATCTTTTATTATATATGAACCATTACTATATCTATCCATAATAGATATTTCTGTTAGTTTTACTATTTTACTATAATCATCACTTACTATACCTATTTGATTCTTACTATTTATAATATAGGCCTTTATTATCTTACTTGGATTACTCTTTATTGTCTTCATAAGTAAGATTCCTCTTTTAGCTCTAGAAGTCTTTTCTAACTCAGTTAGGCGCATTCTTTTAGCAGTTCCTTTATCAGTAAGTATTGTTAGATATTCACTGGCAACATCAAATAATATGCCACTTACAACATAGTCATCTTTTAAACTAATAGCTTTAACACCTGCGGCTTTAATACCAACAACTGGTACTTCATTTATATCATACCATAATCCATATCCGTTTGAAGTGGCTATGAATACATTAGATAATGTAGAGTCAGTAACAGATATTACTTCATCAGTACCCTTAAGATTCATCATCTTAATTGGTTTACTATATCTTTGTACTTTAAATTCATTTAATAGGGTTCTCTTAACCATACCATTCTTAGTAAAACTTGTTATATATCTTTCTTCATCAAAGTTATATACTGGTATTGAGTTAATTACTTTTTCTTCTGGACTTAAACTTATAATATTACTGATATGTTTACCAAGTTCTTTCCATTTTACTTCTGGAATATCATATACTGGTAAGTATAAATAGTTACCTAAATTAGTAAACAATAATAATGTATCAGTAGTAGTAATATTATATAAACCTGTTACATAATCATTTTCTTTTAAAGTAGTCTCTTCCTCTTTAGCTGTATTATAACTTCTTTGAGGTACTTTTTTAATGTATCCTTCATTAGTTACTACTACTACTACTTGTTCTTTAGGTATCATTCTTGTAGTATCAACTTTTATTTCTTCTAATTCTTCTCTTATTTCTGTTCTTCTTGGTATTCCATATTCCTTTTTTATCTTTCTTAAATCTTCTTTAATTACTGAATTAAGTTTATCTGGATTAGTAAGAATTTCTTCATATAATTTGATTTTTTCTTCTAATTTTTTCATTTCTTCTTCAAGTAGAACAACATCTGTATTAGTTAGTCTATATAATTGTAAATTAACTATAGCTTCTGCTTGTTTATCAGTAAAATCGTATTCTTTAACTAAATTTACTATGGCATCTGCTTTATTCTTGCTTCTTCTAATTAGGGCTATTACTTCATCTAATATTGATATTGCTTTTACCAAACCTTCCATTATGTGATAACTTGCTTTAGCTGTTTTTAAATCATACTCAGTACCTTTATATACTATTTCTTTTTGATGAGCTATATAAGCATCTAATATACCAAGTAACCCTAATTGCATGGGTCTACGATTAACAATAACGACATTGTTAAAGTTATAAGATACTTGTAAATCAGTATTTTTATAAAAATAATTTAAGATATTATTAGCATCAGCATCTTTCTTAAGTTCTACTGCTATCTGAAGGCCATCTTTATCAGATTCATCCCTTACTTCAACAATACCATCTATTTTCTTATCTATTCTTATTTCATCCATTCTTTTTACTAATAGTTGCTTATTTACTTCATATGGTATTTCATCAATAATAATCTTATTTTTCTCTATCTTAGTCTTAGCTCTTATAAATATTTTTCCTCTTCCTGTTTCATAAGCCTTCTTAATTCCATCTATGCCTAAGGCTATACCTCCAGTGGGAAAATCCGGCCCTTTGATATAATTCATTACTGTATCTAATCTAGAATTTGGATTATCTATTCTAAATACAGTAGCATCAATTACTTCTCCTAAGTTATGAGGGGGCATATTTGTAGCATAACCAGCACTTATACCAGTTGTTCCATTTACGAGTAAATTAGGAAATCTACTTGGTAAGACAGTTGGTTCTAGTAATCTATCATCATAGTTCGGAGCCATTGGTACAATACCTGTTTTATCTATATCACGAAGCAGTTCTCCTGCTATTTTTGATAACCTTGCCTCAGTATAACGACTAGCAGCAGGACTATCACCATCTATTGAACCGTTATTACCTTGCATTTCTATAAGTGGTGCCTCATTCTTCCACCACTGACTCATTCTAACTATTGCTTCATATATTGAACTATCACCATGAGGGTGATAATTAGCCATTACTAGTCCTACGGCATTAGCACTTTTCTTAGTAGGCTTATCATAGGTATTTCTTTCTTTATACATTGAATAAAGAATTCTTCTTTGAACTGGTTTTAAACCATCTCTAACATCAGGGATAGCTCTATCTTGGATTATATATTTAGAATATCTTCCAAAACTTTGTCCCATTATATCTTCAAGAGAATAATCATATATTTTCTTTATTATATCTTCCATCTATATCACCATATTTATTATATAGTATTTTTCCTTATTTTTCAAGGCTTTATCTGTTTTTATAATTAAAAAATCATATAATTTTGTTTTTTATATGATTTATTTTATTATAAAATTAATTATACTATTTATGTCTATTTTTGAAATATGAATTAATATTGCTGCCATGGCTAGAAATGGTCCGAATGGTATTAGATTATCTTTTCTGCTAAGCAATAAATATATGGCTATTGGAAATGCTATAAACGTTGCTAGAAAGATATTACATATTGATAATGGATAACCTATTACCAAGCCAAATAAGAACATTAACTTTATATCTCCTCCACCCATACTTTCTCTTTTGAAAAGGTGGTCTCCTATTAACTTGATGATGTACATTGTTATAAAGGCTAAAATAGCGGATAAAATTTTGTTAACGGTAAATTCTAAACCAAATAATGATAAATATAATATTATTATTATTATACAAGATGACGCTATTACTTCATCTAATATTATCATGTATTCAATATCACTTATAATTACTACTATTAAGGATGATATAAAAATTAAACTTATTATTAATTCATTTGTAAAACCAAATGAATGATATGCTGTACAATATAAAGCTCCTGTTACTATTTCTACAATTAAATAACTAATTGGTATTCTAGTATGACAACATCTACTTTTACCCTTTTGAATAATATAAGATATTATAGGTATTAATTCATACCATTTTAGTTTGTGATTACAATTATGGCAATGACTTCTTGGATATATTATTGATTCGTTATTAGATAGTCTTACTGCTAATACATTTAAAAAACTACCCATAATACTACCAAAAATAAATATTATTATATAAATATACAATTCCATATTATCACCTATAATATATCACTATACATACTGAACATAGGGATAAAAATAGCCATAAGTATTACTCCTACTATTACAGCAAGTAATATTATCATAACAGGTTCTATTAGGCTTTTTAATCGTTGAACTAAGTTTTTTTGTTCTTCTTCATAATAAACTGCTACATTTTCCATCATCGGTCCTAATCTGCCTGTCTTTTCACCTGTTAATAGCATTTCATAAGCTATTCTAGGAAAAGCCCACTGATTTTCAAAAGCTTTTGATAATCCTGATCCAGTACTTAAGTTTGTTACAGCTTCTTTTATTATACCTTTATATATTTCATTATTAGTAACTTTTCCTAACATTTCTATACTATCTGTTATAAATACATCATGTTTTATTAATGATGAAAATGTCTTAGTAAACATTATTACTTCATTATCTATTAATACATCTTTGATAACGGGAATATGCATAGCAATATATTGAATCACATATCTAAATTTGCGGACATTCTTATACAATGATATTATTATAATTATTATAGCTGCTAATGCTAATACAATTTTTATTATATTTTTCTGGATAAAAGCACTTAAAGATATTAGAAATACTGTTATACCTGGAAGTTTTGATCCTAATTGTTCAAATATGCTTTCAAATTGAGGGACTACGAATATTAATAAAAAAGTTAAAACGATTATTGCTATTACTAAAACAACACTTGGATATGTTAGTGCTGATATTATTTGTTTTCTATTGGAATCTGCCGTTTTGTAATAAGCTGCCATATCATCCAATGTTTCTGTTAAATTTCCAGTAAGTTCTGATGCTTTAAGCATGTTTATTAATAATTTAGGAAATACATTACCTTGTCTAGCTAACGCTTCACTAAAATTAGCACCAGTATTTAATTCGTAACTTATTCTTTTAAATAGTTCTTTATTTTTCTTTTTATTTGTTTGCTTTTCTAATATAGCTATTGTATCCGCTAATGTTATACCTGATTTTATATATGTCGATAATTGGGTTAAAAAGAATGTTAATTCTTTATATCGCATTTCATTAGAAAAAGTCAAAAATTTTCCTATCTTTGTTATCTTGGTTGGTTTAATTTCTGCTATTTTATATCCTTGTACTGTTAGAAAGGATTCAACATCTGATTTCCTAAAAGCATCAAAATATCCTTTTATTTGTTTTCCATTTTTATCAAATGCTATATACTTATATCTTATTTTTTCTTTAGATACAACTTTATTGCCAGAAACTACTACTTTATTATTAAAAGTTGGAGTTGTATTATTAAGAGGTTTATTATTCATATATTATCACCTATTCTATAATTTATTATAACATACTTTAATTCTTTTTTTAACATTTTTTTGGTATTTTCATATATTATTTTAGAAAGGGGTTATTATATATGTATGGAAATTATATGGGAGGTCCCTTTATGATGCCAAATGTATCATATGGTCCAATGTTAAATTCTACTATGACTAGGGGTGCTTCTTTAGGCTCTGGTATTCGTTCTTTATTAGGACTTGGTAACGCTCGTAATTTTGCTGGAGGAGTTTCTCGAGGTATTAATTGGTCTTCACTTCTTAATAATACATCTAAAACATTAAGTGTTGTTAGAGAAGCTATTCCTATTGTTAAGGAGGTAGGACCTATGATGAATAATATGAAATCAATGTTAAAAGTTGCTTCTGTTTTTAAAGATGCTACTGATGTTAATAATGAACATAAACCAAATAATAATATTAATAATAATATAAAAAGTACTACTGATAATTTTAATAATCAAAGTAGTACTGAAAATAATATTATGCAAAATGAGCCAAATTTCTTTTTATAAGAAATTTTTATTTTACTTGTTTCATATCTAATTTGTTATATATTAATTTTATTATTACATAACTTATAGATGTATATACTATTGTCATTATAATACTATGAGTTATTATGTTTCCTAGTAAAATTAAACTATATGTTTGACTTGTTTCTAAATTTAATATTATAAAGGATAATAAATGATATAGTATTATACTTATTATGCTAATTACATTGATTGTAAATATATTATCTGACATATTTGTATTCAAAATTTTTATTACTAATGCAATTAGTAGAAAGAAAACTACATTTAATAATAATGTTGATGTATATAGTATATCAAACAAAGCTCCAAATATTATTACTAATGTATAATATTTTTTTTCGTTGGCAAAGTATGGATATATAACTACTAGGGCTATTATTGTATAAATTGTAGTAAAATAACTGATATTTCCTAATGTAGCAGGAAAAATACTTGCCATAACATTTTCTAAAATAAAAGACACAACTAAATAGATAATACTTACTATCACTTACTATCACTCTTTCTTTTTAAAATGCTTACATAGTTGATATCATTAAAGTCTGCTGATGGTTTTACTTTTATTATTTTAGCTAAGTCATAGGAATCAGTAGTTATTTCTTCTACTATTCCTATTAAAATTCCTGTAGGAAACACTCCTCCAAGTCCAGATGTATAAACATAATCACCAATGTTTACATCTTTGGTATTACTTATTCCTTCTAATTCTAAAACGTTTTTATTATAATCATAACTATTAATTAATCCATATAAATTATTATCGCCATTACTTATATGAACAGATATTTTATTACTAGTATCACTAGTTGTTATTAGTCTTACATCTGAAGTAAAGGTTGAAGTTTTTATTACCTTTCCTATTAAACCTTTAGAACTAATAACAACCATATCTTTTTCTACTCCATTATATGTACCTTTATTTATAGTTATTTTGTTGTGCCAATATCCTACATTTCTACTTACTACTGTGGCATTTAAATATTCATAGTCTGATAGTGTGTAGTTTATATTTAGTTCTTCTTTTAACGTCTCTAACTGTCTACGAAGCTCAATATTTTCAGCTTCTATTGAATCTATTCGATCAATCGAGGTTTCTAATATATTATTATTTTTATTAACATCTTTTAATTTTTTATATTCTTTAATATTTTCTTTTATATAGTTAAAAGGATATGTTATTATTTTTTCACTATATATTAAGCCATCCTTTAATAGTGATTCTGCTTTACTTAGTTTTCTATCTTCTTTTAAGGTAAAAGAAAATATTATTAATAATAAAATTATTAATATTATTATTAGTATTAGTATATATTTTTTTGAAATGCTTTGCTTTTTTCTACCAAACATTATATCACGTTCCTATCTATCTTATTATATAATATTTTTTTATAAATTGAAAGATATATTTATCATAAATTGTTATCTTCATAAAAACTATAATAATTATTATCTCCTATTATGATATGATCTAATAAAAAGATTCCATGTATTTTTCCTATTTGACTTATTTGCTTTGTTATATCTATATCATTTTTACTAGGCATTGCGTTGCCAGATGGATGATTATGGAGACATATTATATAACTTGCAGATAATAAATATGCTTCTTTAAAAATTTCTCGTGGATGAACTAAAGAGTAATTGGTTGTTCCTTTAAATAATAATTTTTTAGCTAGATATTTTTTCTGATTGTCTAAATAAACAACATAAAATAATTCTTGTTTTTGATTTTTATATTCGGTATTAAAATATTCGATTATTGTTTTAGGACTTGTTAGTTCTACTAATTCTTTATATTTATAATCCTCATATACTCTTCTGCCTAACTCAATTGCCGCTACTAACTCAATAGCCTTTATTTTACTCATACCTTCTACTTTTTCTAATTTGTTAATTTCAATATTTTTTAATTCACTAATATTATTAACAGAAGACAATATATTATGAGATATTTCTTTTATTCCTGCTCTTTTTGTACCAGACTTTAATATTATTTCTATTAATTCATTATTCGATACATTATTCTTTCCATATTTTAGTAATCTTTCTCGTGGTTTTTCTTCTTGTGGTAATTTTTTTAAATTCATTTGGTTTTCCTCCTCTTATATATAAATACAACTTTTATTTTAAAATTTACCACTTTTATAATTATTTAAATTAAAAAGTAGAGTTTTTGCTCTACTTTCATATTATTTTTTAGATTTTTTTTCTTTTATCCATTCTTTACCATCTACTACTCTTGCTACTAACATAGATGTTGCTGAATCTCCTACTACATTTAACATTGTTGCTGGGGCATCTATGATTGTTGCAATTATAGTTAATATTGGTAAAACGCCAGCATTATATCCCATCATAGTGATAATCATCATTTCTGAAATTGTTCCACCACCGATTGGAACTGCTGTTATTAATAATGTTGCTACTAAAGATACTAATAGTATTTTAGATATGCCAGCAAATCCTGAAATACTTGTTCCAAATAGGCATACTAAGAACATTACTTTAAATACGCTTCCAATTATTGAACCATCTTTGTGAAAACTTGTTCCTAATGGTATTACAGTTTCAGCAATATCGTCTGGAACTCCCATCTTTTTAGCACACATACTATTAGTAGGAATTGATGCTGCTGAGGAGCATGTGGCAAGAGATGTTACCATTGCAGGAATAATGTTTTTCCAAAATCTTTTTACTCCTTCTTTTTTTCCAGCTATATAAGCATAAATAGTATACACAATTATAAAATATAACACTGCTACGATGGCATATACTACAAATGTCTTTAAATATCCGACTGCTATTGAACTACCAAATGTTCCTACTAAAGCTGCAAAGTAGCAACCTAATCCTATTGGTGCATAATACATTATAATTCCTACTAATTTCATTATAACTTCATTTAGTGATTCTAATATTTTTCTTACCGGTTCGCCTTTTTCTTTTGTCCCATTTAAAGCTAATCCAAATAAGATTGAGAATACTAATAAAGCAATTAAATTATCAGTAGTTAATAAGTCGTTGAAACTCTTTACTGTTAATACATCTGCTGTTCTTTCTAATATTGAAAGATCTTCATTTTTCATTTCTTCATTTACTAGAGTACTAGTTATCTTTGCTGTATCTTCTGGTTTTACTAAATCTATATTATATGTTGTTATAAAACCAACTATAACCGCTACAATAGAGGTTACTAAAAATGCTACAATTGTTGTAATCATTATTTTTCCTAGTCTCTTTGGAGTACTCATCTTTGCTATTGATGTAGTTATAGTCAAGAAAACTAGTGGAACAATAACTACTAATAATAGATTAATAAAGATATCTCCTAATGGACTAAGTACTTTGGCATCTTCTTTAAATATTATTCCTACTATTGCACCAATAATAATAGCTAATAATAATATTAAAGTAGATTTATAATTTTTTAATATTTTTTTCATATTCTTCCTTCCTTTCAATATAATTATATTATATAATATTCTTTTTTATAAGATATATAAATCCACATCATTTGCTATGATATTTGCAAAAATCCACACTTAGTGATATAATTATGGTGGTGAGGGATAATGAAAAAATATATTAAACTTAATGACAATGACAATCACTTATCTTGGGGTAACTTTACTAGAATTGTCAAAGAGTACACGGTAAATAAAAGTTCTGCTTTACAGGTTGAAATTTTTTGTACTGTTTTTGATACTCATTTAGTAGGAGATACTACAGTTAATAATTATTGTACTGGTATTCGTTCTATTAATGATGAATATAAACAAAAGTTTTTGATATACAAAAAGAAATATACTAATAATAAAAATATTTTAGTTAATACTGTTATTAATTTGTTATCAATAATAGATGGTAATATATATAATTTTAATAACGATGACATTGCCGCAATTCAATTTATAAATAGTAATGATAATTTAAAAAATATTTGTCTTAAACTATATAATATTAGTAAAAATGATTCTTCTGTTAATAATAATTTATCTAATATTCTTAATAAATTGATTAATGATAATAATTTATATGAGACTATTGTTAATATTTTATTTTTTATAATTTTAGAAAAAAAACAACCTATTTATGAAGAAAATATTAAAAAAAATGTTATTGAGAATTTACTTAATAATACTGATATTTCTTCCTTAGAGCTTGAAGAGTATTTAAATTTAAAATTTACTGATGGTATTAATTATAATTTTTCTTTAAACAAATTAGCTAAAGAAAACAATACTTATGCTCTATACGAAATGGGAACTGATGAATATTATGGTTATATAAAGGGATATCCTAGATATGATATCAGTTTTGATTATTTTAGACGTGCTTCATATAAAAACCATCCTGGTAGTTTTTATATGATGGCTAAATTGTATATTAATGGTTTTGTTGGTTCTAAATCTAATGATGAACTTAAAGAAGCTTTTAAATATTTAAATACCGCTATTGAATATGGAAATGTTGCTGCAATTAATGCTATGGGTCTTTTATATCTTAATGGTACATATCCTGTAAAAAAAGATATTAATACAGCTATTGAATTTTTTGAAAAAGCTTCTAGTAAAGATTATCCTTATGCTTATAATAATTTAGGGCTTATTTATGAAGCTAAAGGTGATATGAAAAAAGCTTTTGAGTTTTTTGAAAAATCTTCTTTACTTGATGAAAGTTGGGCTTTAAATAAAATTGGTGAATTTTATCGTAATGGTATTTATGTTAAAAAAGATATGAAAAAAGCTTTTGATTATTATAATAAAGCTATTGAAGCTCCTATTAGTACAGTTTCTTATTATGCCTTTTATAATTTAGCTAAATACTATTATTTAACTGGTAATACTGTTCTTATTAAGGATGAAGATAAGGCTATTAAATACTTAGATATTGCTAGTTCTCATGCTATTGAAGCCGCTATACTTCTTTTGTATTTATATACTGAAAAATATTTAAATAAAAAGGATGAAGATCTTTATGATAAAATTAAATTATTGATTTCTAGAATTGAAAATAATCCTAAATATAATGAAAGTATTAAATCAATAATAGAAGATAATTTAAAAAAACTAAAAGAAAACAAACATATTAATATAGACATACTTAATTAGTATGTCTATTTTCTTTCTAAGTATTTTTTAGATATTGATATGAATAATATTAAATATATTGTTCCTAGTAAAAATCCACACAATACATCGCTAGCATAATGAACTCCTAAATATATCCTTGATAATCCTATTGTAGGTATTAGTAAAATTAGAAAAATTATTAAAGGTATTTTTATTTTCTTGTTATTAATATATTTATAAGTTAGATATACTAAATAACCATAGAAGACCATGCTAGTTATTGAGTGTCCTGATGGAAAACTATATCCTGTTTCTGTAACTAATTTATTTATTTCAGGTCTAGGTCTAGCTATGATTACTTTAATTAAATTATTAATAATAGTAATTCCTAATAAATTAATTACAAGAGATATTTTTATTTTCTTGTCCTTTATAGCAAGTACTAATATTAAAGCTGTGATAATTACCATGATAGGAGAAGTAATATTGGTAATTACTTTTACTATTTCAGTTCTGTTTTTATTAATAATATTATTACTTATATAGTTATATACTATGCTATCTATATATATTGTTTTGTCTGCTACTACTTTATATGTAAAAATAGCAAATATTACTGAGCATAATATTAAAATTGTATACTTTATGTATTCTTTATACTTATTATTCATTATTTACCTCTCTTTATATATTCATATATATATTAAATTTATAATAATTTTACTTAATCTTAAATAAGCAAACACTTTCAACATGATTAGTATTAGGAAACATATCATATAAAGTAATATCAACTAAATTATATTTGTTTTTTAATATATTAATGTCTCTAGATAATGTAATGGGATTACATGATACATAAACTAATTTATCAATATTACTATTCATAATTTTATTCATTATTGTATTATCGAGACCACTTCTTGGGGGATCTACTACTACTACATCGCTTTCTATCTGATTAATTTCACTTACTTGTTTACATATAAAAGAAATGTTATGAATATTATTAATTTTTTTATTTAAATTAGCTCCTTTAATAGCATCTTTATTTTGTTCTATTCCTATAACAGTATTAAAGTTATGAGCTAAATAAATACCTATAGTTCCAGAACCACAATATAGATCAAGTAATTTATTGCCAGTTCCTGCATATTCAAGTACTTTATTATACAATTTATCAATCATATTAGTATTAACTTGAAAAAATGAGTCTGCATACACTGCATAAGAATAATTACCAACATTAATTATAATGTGATCATTTCCATATACTTTTATATTGTTAATAAAAATGGAATTAACTTTACCATCTAGAATACTAATAATACTAGAACTATTAATATCACCTTTGATAATAACCATTATATCATCAGTACCTCGAATAACAACTTCATTAACGCCATCTAAGCAAATACTATTAAGTAGCTTAATAACTTCATTGATATTATTATTAACTAAATAACAGTAATCTATATTAACAAGAGTATCTCCCACTAATGATAGTTTTCCGTCCTTAATTCTTAAAGTTATTTTATTACGATAATTATATGTGTTATCGGCATCATAGATAATGGATGGTTCAATATTCATATTACAATATTTATTAAAGATGTTTTTAACTATTTCTTTTTTATATATAACACTTTTATTATATGAAATGTGTTCTGTATTACAGCCACCACAAATATTATAATATTTACATTTTGGTTCTATTCTATTAGGACTTTTTTCTATGATACTTACTAGTTTTGCTTCATTTATTTTCTTTTTTTGTTTTGTTATTCTAATATTAACTACTTCATTAGGGATAACTTTATCCACAAAAGTAACTTTATTGTCTATTTTTGCTATACCTCTCATTTCATGAGATAATTTATCTATTTTTACTATCATACGCATCACATGTTAAGTATATCATAAAATGAAAAAGAAGTCTATGACTTCATTAACTCTGCTATTATATCTTCCATAGTTATTATACCTAAGAATTTGTTTTCTTTATCGGTTACTACTGCCATGTGTGCTCTAGCAGCTTCAAGAATTTCCAAACAAGAAGCCAAATTAGTTGATTTGCTAACAACAATTGGATCTTTCATATTTCTTTTTATACTTATTGGTCTATTATTTAATATTTCATCTAATAAATCTACTTCATATAATATTCCCATGACTTTACATTCTCTATTTATAATTGGTATGCGATCATGCTTATCTCTAAATATGCAATTTTTTACTTTTTCAGATGAATCTGTATCATATAAAAATGACACATCTTCACTTGGAACCATCACATTATTTACTCTTAACTTTTTTAATAAGACGGCTTTTTGTATAAAAATACTTTCTTTTTCTTCAATTACACCTTCTTCTTTTATTGTTTTTACTATTTCTACTAATTCATCTTTAGTAGCTGTTACTTTGTGATTGTTTTTTACTTTTTTTTCAAATTTTCCTATTGCTTTAGTTAATGGTAATAGGAGTTTTACCATCCATTTTAATAGATTACATAGTTTTAGGGCATAATCTTCTGCATATTCTCTTCCTATTATTTTTGGTGCTATTTCAGTAAAAACTAATATTATTATTGTTAAAATTATTGTTACTAAAGGTATTATTTTATCACCATATAAATTAGAAAAATAATATGTTGTTAGAGTGCTTACTAGTATGCCACATATGCAATTTATTACTAGTATTGTAGTTAATGTTTCAGAGTAATTAGAATATAACTTATATACTACTTTAGCAGATTTATTACCTGTATCTGCTAGTCTTTTTATACGAATAATGTTTAGACTAGTAAAGGAAACCTCTAATATTGATAATAAAGCTAACATTAATAATAATAGTACTATTATTATAGTCATAATACCATCCTTTCTCTTGTTATATTAAATTCTTCATTTTGATATAATCCTATTTTTTTGTTTTTTATATTTTCAATTAAATAATCATATCCTAATTTGATGAACTTTTGCTTATTATAATTATAACTATAGTAGAAATTGTTATAATCAAAGACTAAAAAGTGTTCTTTTTCTAAATTATTTCTTAAATAAAAATTATTTATTTTTAATTTTTGATTAGGAAAATATTTATTAAATATTTTTTTATAAATTATCGATAGTTCATATGGTTTTATGTTATTGATGTTGATTATTTTTTCAGTTATAGTCAGTATTTGTAATAATAAATTATCATCATTATAATTTATATATTTTAATTCTTTATCTAAAAAATATTCTGTATAATTATCATTTATATATTTTATTTTCTTATCTAATTCTATGTTGTTATTATATTTATCAAAATGTTCTGTTGAAAAGCCTGCTTTTATATTGGCTATATCTTCAAATAAATTTACTATTATATATGTATTGTTTATATAAATTTTATTAGCCATGTTACCTTTTATATCTGTGCTTACTACTTCACTCTTTATGCCTATTTTGGAGCAAATATATAATAAAATTTTAACTATAGATGATCTTGTTATGCTTTTTTTTGATAAAGCTCCCCAAATGTTATTTAAATTGGTAATGTTATTCAATGATAATATTTCGTTTTTTGATGATAATGTATTTATATATATATTTAATTCTTTACCTAATGTAATATATATATATCTTACTTTTTCTATATCTGATAAATTTTGAGGAATATCTTTTATAATACTATCTATTAATAATTCACCTTGTTTAAACATATTATAATCTGTATAAATAAAGCCTTGTTTACTGTTTATGTTCTCTGAATATGAATAATCTACTCCGTTAATTAAAAAATAATTATTAATATTATTGTCCACTATATCTATTGGGATATTTATATATTTTGTTTCTTTAGTTATTTTAGATATATCTTCTTCTTTATTTATGCTTACTATACTGTTCATACTATCACCATAATAATTATACTATATAAAATTAAAAAAAGAAAGTAAATAAACTATTAGTTTACTTTCTTTCTAAAAATTTGCTTCTGCTGTTGAATCAGCACTAATTGTTGCATTAAAAGTTTTGCCAAACATCTCGTTAGTTACTAAATTATTATCTAACCATATATAAATAGTAAATGTCGTGTAAGATGATGTACTTGATAAACTGTAGGCATCTACTACTTTAACTTTTGTATTTGCAGTTATATTTTTGAAACTGCCTGTTTTGTATGCGGTGGTGCTGTTATCTACATATACCTCATATTTTAAAGCTTCATTCGTATTTAATCCATCTATGGTCTTAGGAGTTATATATATATTAAAGTTGCCCGCTAAACTATTATCGCTTAATTTAGCTTGTACTTTACCAATTAAACCTCCACTTTTGTTAGTTGATGGTGACAAATTAGTAGCAGTTATATCTTGAACTATTTTATAATCAATACTAAATTTACCCGTGCCTGTTGTTAAATCTGTTTCACTTTTAAGCAATAAATAAGCATAGGTTGCTCCTGCTACTAGAACGATAAATAATACTATTCCTAATATTGTTCCTATTATCTTTGCTTCATTCTTCATAATTTACCTCTCTTATTTTCTATATACAGAATTTACTTTTATTAATCCGGAAAAAGATTTGTTCATTAAAGCGTTTTGATTATTGCCTGTTTCTTGTAGCCATAATCTTAAAGCACAATTATACGTTTTTGATACATTAAAAGTACTATTTTGAGTGCTTAAGGTGCCTATTTCTAATTCTGTACTAGTAAAATCTGCCCCTGTACCTGATTTTATTGTAGTAGTACTGCTACCATCATTACATTTTAAATCATATTTAAAATCACTTATTTTTAATGCTGTATCTATTGTTATATTTGATATAGCTATTTTTACAGCGACATCATATCCTTGTAGTTTTGTTGCATCTGGTATTAAAGTAAACTTCGAAGCACTAGCATATTTATCTATATCTGTAGACTTTATAGGAACTCCTGTTTTTAAATTTATATATTCACTTTCACTAAATACAACTGAAACATTTGCATCAAATTCTCCAGTTGTTGCAGTTACTGTGGTTCCATTTGATAGTGTATAATATGCATATGAGCTGCCTAACATACATGCAAAAATAATAGATGTAGTAACAGTTAAAACAAAAAGCATGTGTTTAAATTTCATTTTATATCACTCCTATCTATTATTCTTCCATTATTATAATACCATATTTTAAAATTATTATCAATATTATTTTTTATATTTCTAGGTTATGATAAACAGCTTGTACATCATCTAAATCTGTTAATGCATCAATTAAATTTGTTACTTTTTCAGTTGTTTCTTCATCTAATGATATATAATTATTAGGAACAAATGTTACTTCACTAATTAAGAATTTATCTATTCCTTTCTTTTCAAGAGCTTCTTTTATTTTTATAAAATTACTTGGATCGGTATATATTACAAAGCTATCTTCTTCTGATATAAAGTCTAATATATCTAATTCTAAAATATCTTCCATTAATTTATCTTCATCATAGGCTTTATCTAGTACTATTACGCCCTTTCTTTCAAATAAATAACTTACTGAGCCGTCGGTTCCTAAATTACCACCACGTTTTGTCAATGTACTTCGTACGAATCCAGCGGTTCTATTTTTATTATCTGTAAGACAATCTATCATTATTGCTATACCACCTGGTCCATATCCTTCGTATCTTACTTGTTCATAGTTTTCACCAACACCTTGATTTTTAGCCTTGTTAATAGCAGATTCTATATTTGCTTTTGGCATATTTTCTGATTTAGCCTTTTCAACAACCATTCTAAGTGATGGATTATTTTCAGGATTAGGATCTCCATTTTTAGCAGCTACGTAAAGTTCTTTGGCTAACTTTTGAAAAACTTTACTTCTTTCACTATCTATTGCTCCTTTTTTTCTCTTTATTGTTGACCATTTACTATGTCCTGACATATTCTTTCCTCCTTACATATTACTTATTTATAATACTCTTTTTCTATTGTCTTTGTCAAGTATATTTATATATTTATTATTTTATATAGCTTAATATTGCTGGTCCTAATATTATTAATAATATTAATGGAATGAAGAAGAATACTGATATTATACTTATTTTGGTAGGTATTTTAGAAATGGTGGCTTTGACTTCCATTTTTCTTTTTTCTCTTAGGTAATCTACTTGATTATACATAGTACTTATTATGCTACTTCCATATATATTTGCTTGAGTTAAAGCTAAAATTATATTATTGATACTATCAGAAGGTATCCTGTTTTGCATGTCAGTTAAACTTTCTGTTAAACTCTTTCCATACTTGGTTTCTCTAAGTGTTTCTTTGAATTCGAGTGATAACTCATCTTCAATGCTACTTGTTGTTACCAATATTGCTTCAGATAGATTTCTTCCTGTTTGTAAAGACAATGTTAATACTTCAAAAAAGTAAATTGCTTCAATATCTAGCTTTTTTCTTCTTTTCTTTATTTTGCTATCTAATACTATTTTTTCTAATAAGAAATAATATATAATTGAAACTATTATAGAAAGTATGTATCCATATTTATAATTTATTAGGATAAAAAGAAATATTATTATAGTAGTAATAAGTCTTATTATTAGAAATTTTTCTGTTGTTAATTTTGAAGATATTCCTAATAATTTTATTTTATTATTTATCTTGTTTATAACTCTTTGGTTATATATCTTTTTAGATATTTCTTTATTTTTCATAATTGGTTTCCCTTCTTATACATCTATTTTTGTTATCTTATTTAGTAATATTACATAAATTATAAACATTAATACTATTGTTATTATAATCATATATCCTAAAGTTGATGAAAATAATGGTGCAAAATATGATGGGTTTAATATATATATTATTAATATAAATATGATTGGTATTACTAATAGTACTCTAGTTACCATCTTAGGACTTGCAGAGATGTTTTTTAATTCTTCATTTAATTTCTTTTTATCAAATAATGTTCTTTCTATGGATGAAAATACTTCAACGATATTCCCACCTGTTTTATTTAAAATAGTAAGTGATGATGATAAAAATACTGCTTCTTCTAAGTCTACTCTTTTGGCAAATCGTTCAAATACTGTGTCTACTGATAAGCCATATTTCATATCAAGATACATTTTTTTAAATTCATCGCTTATTGGCTCTGGTAATTCTTTAGCCGCTATATTTAAAGCTTGTAAGGTACTTTTCCCTGATTTAAATGCATTATTCATTACTATTATTGCTCTTAATAATTCATTTTCTATTAATTTTGTTTGTCTTTTATAGTATATCTTCAAAATTATATCTAATAAATAGTAACCTACTATTATATCTATTACTATGGCTAAAATGTTTATTCCTGTTGTAAATATGCCTGAAATGACGGCTAATAATACAAATAATATCATTATTATTATTTTATTAGTTATAAAATCTATTGCTGATATTTTGTCACGATGACGATATTTTATATATTTTTCGTATTTTTTTGATTTCTTTTTGAAATAGTCTATTTTTAATAATATTTGTCTATTTTTTTGAACAAATATTAAATATTTATTTTTTATTTTATCAATTAATGGTATGCTTGCGTCTTTTAGTGGCTCTAATGAATAGTAGGCTATTCTTTTTTCTTTTTTTTCTGCTACTGCTTGTCTTAATAGTATGATGATAATTATAAATATAATTATCACTATTAAGAATTGTATTATTTTATCTATATTCATAATTATCACCTTTCTTTTATTCGAATATATCTTTTATTTTAGTAAAGCCCTTTCTTAGAATCTTGTCATATACTTTTGGTTTTCTTTTATATAAGCCAAATTCTCCTACTACATTTCCTTCAGGCGATAATCCTTTTTGTTTGTATGTAAAGATATCTTTTACTATTATTTCGCCATCCTTAATTCCTTCTAATTCACTTATGGAAGTTATTTTTCTTTTACCATCTGATAATCTGTCTATTTGCACTATAATATCAATGGCATTCTCTATATAACCACGAACTGCTGATACTGGTATTTCCATTTCATTCATTAGAATCATTGTTTCTAATCTATTTAAGGCATCAATCGGATTGTTGGCATGGAGGGTTGTCAACGAACCTTCATGTCCAGTATTCATAGCTTGCATCATATCAAATGCTTCTTTACCTCTTACTTCTCCCACTATTATTCTATCTGGTCTCATTCTTAATGAGTTTCTTACTAGATCTCGAATTGTTACTTCACCTTCACCTTCATAATTAATTAATCTAGTTTCTAATGATATAACATGATTTTGATGTAATTTTAATTCAGCTGCATCTTCTATGGTTATTATTCTTTCATCTTCTCCTAGAAATCCTGATAAGATGTTAAGGAGGGTTGTTTTTCCTGTGCCTGTACCTCCAGATATTATAATATTTAGTTTTGCTTCTACTGCTACCTCGAGGAATCTAGCCATATTTACGGTTAAACTACCACGGCGAAGTAAATCATCTATTGTTTCTAATTTTTTATTGAATTTTCTTATTGTTAAGATTGGTCCTTTTAAACTAAGAGGTGGTATTACTGCATTTAGTCTTGAACCATCTCTTAGTCTGGCATCAACCATTGGATTAGCAGAATCTATGGTTCTTCCTAATGGCTGTACTATTCTTTGTATGGTTCTAATGATATGTTTGTCATTTATAAATGATACTGTTTCATCTTTTACTATTTTACCATCTATTTCAACATATATTTCATTTGGAGCATTAACCATGATTTCTGTTATGGCATTATCTTCAAGTAATGGTGTTATAGGGCCATATCCAGTTATTTCATTTTGTATTAAATTAAAAACATGATTTCTCTCTAAATTACTTAAATCATATCCAACTAAGGCTGAATCTATTTCATTATTTATATAATCTTCTGGTAAAGTATCTTCTGGTATATTTTCTTCAATTAAATTTTGAACAATCTTTATTCTGATACTTTCAAGTAAACCTTTATCTCCAAACACTTCATAATCTTTAACATTTTCGTTATTTATTTCTATTTTGGGTTTTACTTCAAAGGCTTCAGTTAAACTCTTTGTACTCATTTTTTTGCCTCCTTACCATGACTATCATCTATTAGGTCCAGAGCCATTTTTTTCATATTATTTATATCCTTAGAATGAAATAAATTAATACTGTTATTTAATGTCAATATTTCTCCTGATATTGTATATTTGTCTATATTTTTTATGTAATAATTTTTAGATAATGTATAATCGATGTTGTTTTTTATTATAGTTCTTATATCATATAAACTCAAATAATCTTTTCCTATATCTCTAGAATTATTCAATAATATTAAATAGTTTTTCTTATCTGTATCTTTAAAGATACTAATTAAACTTTTCATGTTCTTTAAATCTACAATATCGTTTGTTATAATAAATAATGTCATATAAGAATAGTCTAAAGCTGTTAAATTTATTTCATCTAATATATGATATGTGTCTACTAATACTACATCATACTCTTTTTTTGCTAAGTCAAATATTACTGGTATATATCTACCTGATACTTTTGCTCCCATTCTTGGATCTTTTGGGCATGCTAATACATCTATATTTTTGTTGTATGTTGTTACATATTTTTTTAGTTCAGTAAATCTATTATTAGCCATACTATCAATCATTGTATATATATCTTTTTTATTTTTTACATTAAGACTTGCTGCTATTCCTCCGGAGTATAAATCTAAATCTATTATTAATACTCTTTTGTTTAATTCACAGTATATTCCTGCTAAGTTAAGCGTCATGGTTGTTTTTCCAACTCCACCTTTAACTGATGAAATAGTTATTATTTTTCCTGCCATACTTACACTATCCTTTCTATTTCTTTTTGATTATTTATTATTTTTCCTTTATAATGACTTATAATTTTTACTAAATTGAAATTAAACATTTTTCCTATTATGCTTTTTGCATCTTTTTCCATTTTTATTTCTATTTGATTTTCTTCAATGGTTACATATATATATTTGAGATTGGATGTATTTTGCTCAATTAAATTTTTTAAATCATTTTCTGTTACTGTATCTATATTATTTAATCCATATTCAATTGTTAAATAATTAGTATTTGATAATCTGTCTTTTTCATATATTGCATTACCTACATCATATACAAGTGTTAATATAAGTAAAAATATTGGTATTATTAAGACAAACATAACTAAACTTTGTCCTTTATTGTTTATCTTCAACATTAGGTATTTTCCTTTCTACTTTTACAATATATGGATTGCCTAACACTCTATTTAAGCCTGGTGTTATAATATTTACTTTAGTACTAATTTCTACAATTGTATATTTTTCTTCATTTGTTAGTTTTATGTCTACCTTTGGATATTCTTTTTGTATTTCTTCTATTTTATTATTATTATTTAATAAATTAATTATATCAATGCTGATGTTTTCTAATTCATTTTTCTTATTAAATATCATTCCAAAATCTACTATTGAGAATAATATCATAATAAATATAGGTAAAATAAGAACAAATTCTACTAATGCTTGACCCTTTCTATTCATATTGTTACTCACTCTCCCTATTTTCTATTTAATTATACCAAATAATAAGAAAAAAAGAAAGATTTTTTTATCTTTCTTTAATTTTTCTTATTTGTTTTCTTATTATCTATTTTTTGTTCTTTTTTTATTTCTACAGTTGCAACTTCTTGTTCATCTTTTTTGAAGATAAGATATAATAATCCAAGAACTACTAATATTATCAATATTATTATTACTACTTTTTCAGCAGTGTTACTATTTCCTTCTATCTCTGTTAATGCTTCTTTCTTTTCTGATTCTTTATTAGCGGTTATTTTATATTCTCTTGTACTTCCATCTTCTGCTGTTACAGTGATAGTTACAGTGTTATTACCTTTTTTGAATTTTTCATTTCCTGTTATTTCTACTCTGGCTCTACTATCTTCTGGAATTGCTTTTATATCAAGAGATGTAACATCACTTTTAACAGTTATTTTATATTCATTAGTTTCTTTATTAAATGTTATTTCATAACCATCTATTTCTAATGATTTTAAATAATTATTTGATGAATAATAATATGTGACAGGTGTAGCAACATTTTCAGGTTTTGCTTCTTTTATTATGTATACTGTGTATACTTTTATAGTACCATCTTCTGCTACTACTGTTATGTTAGCTGTTGTTTTATCATCAGTTAACTTATATTCAATTAATCCATCTATAGTACTAGTTACATCTTCAAGACTTCCTGATAAAATTACACTTTCAGTTCCGTATGGAACAGTTAAGGTGTATACTGTTACATCTTTATCAAAAGCAATATCAAAAGTACCAACACTAGCTTTTAATGAACTTAAATTATTATTACTACTAATTTTTCTTATAACATTAACTTCAGTTGTTAAATTTTCAAATTCTTCAATATTTTCATTTTTTGCAATGCTTCCACTTAATGTAATTGAATCTTTTCCTTCTTTAATAGCTGTGAATTCTAATGTTAATAATACTTCTTCATTTTTTAAATCTGTTCCTGCTGCGACTAAATTATTATCTTTAAATGTACCTATTAAATTTGAATTATATGTAACATTTGTTAATTTTAGATTGTTACCTGTAGTAACTAAAGCATTAATACCGTTTATGTAATCACTAGCATTTTCTGATTTTACTAATACATTTAATTTAAAGGTATCGCCAACATATATTTCTTTTGGTAATTCGCCATATACTAGACCTAAATTTGTATTTGCATCCCCACTAGTAGCAGGATTTAATTCAGTATTTAATCTCATTATGTCCTCAAAAGTTAATAGTCCATCTTCATCATTATCTTCTTTTATGACATCCATAGATAATACTTTGTTACCTTCTAAATAATCGTTCATAGTTGGTTTCATATCATCTTCATTAAAATTATTATCATTATTATTGTCACCAATTACTACTACTGTATAAGTAACTTCTGTTCCTTTTTTAAACACTAATTTATAGTTATTTTTTACTTCACTATTTATTACTTCTTCATTTGTTAAATCTAACAATTCATTATTTTCGTCATAGATAGATAATTCTATATCTGTATTAATTAAATTACCTAGTATTTCTTCAACATGAGTTACTTTATCGGAGTCATTATAGCCGATTGCCTCTTCATATAGATAACCATTTTGAAAATTAAGGCCTGTTAACCCAGATAATTCTCTATCATTATCTTTATTATAATTAATGCTTGCATTATAAGTATAATTTATTGTATTTATTGTTTCATTATTTTCGTTTAATTCTTCTATAGTAACAGTATCACTAGTAGTATATAATCCACCAAGTGAAGAAATGGTATCTGTAATAGAGCCATCAAAAATAGTATTTACTATTTTATTACCACTGCCTGTCATTATTTCTGTTGAATTAACGCTTACTCTATAATTGCTATTTGGAGATAAATTGCCAGGTTCTATAATTAGGTTTTGTGTATATTCTTTTTCTTCACTTACAGTATACTCTCCAGTTGATACTACTCCTAATGTCTCACTTGTTGGTTCAATAGGAGTGTTTTCTCCATTATATAAAGCTCCAACTAAGCCACTATTAACTGTACTAATCGTATATGAAATATCTTTTTCACAAATAACCGATGCGCTATCTTTTACAGTTATTTTTAATTTGAATTCTCCATTATAGTATTCATAAATTGGATTTATTTTTTGTGTATTTGTTTCATTATTTAATTCATAACCAGTTTTAGTTAATATTATTTTGTTACCATTTTCTATTGTACCATTTAAATACTTAAAACTTGGTTCTAATTCTATTGTATATTCTTTTTCTTCTTCATAATCTTGTTTTTCACTTTTATATGTTAAATTATATTCTTTAATATAACCTAATTCTTCATCAGTAGTTACGCTTAATGATGTTTCTAATGGTTTAGAAACAACTTCATCTGCTAAAACAGTAACAACTGAAGATAATTGTGAAAATATCATTGTAAGAACTAAGAATATTTTGCTTATTTTCTTCATTTTTTTCATTTTCTTCATTCCTTTCTTTATTTTGTATTTTTGTGTAGTATATTTTCCCCCGACTATAAACACCTCCATAAATGATAGCAAGGTTTTACCTCTTTCTATCATTTTCAAAATAATTATAGCACATAAAATGACTTTTTTCTTATACTTTACACTTTTTTGACATTTTTTTATAAATTTCTTGTTATTTTAATGTTTTTTTCTCCTAATTATTACCAAATATGTGATATTTATGCGATTATTGTTATTTTTTTCTTGACTTAAAATATTATTAATTATATAATATTATTGCTTAGCAGCGGATACTATTTTTTTGTAATGTGTCATTTATAAGTAACTATAGCTGCATAGCGAAAGTATGATAAAGACACCCTATGAAAATATAGTATACTTCTCTAAGAGAAGGAGGAAATGAAGATGGCTAGATATACAGGCCCAAATAACAAAAAAGCAAGAAGAGTATCATTCTCTATATTAGAAAATGGTAAAGACATTGCAAAAAGACCTTACGGTCCAGGACAACATGGTAAAGACAGAAAAAGAAAACCTTCTAACTATGCTATTCAGTTAAATGAAAAGCAAAAAGCTAGATTTATGTATGGTATTTCTGAAAAACAATTCAAAAAATTAGTTAATGACTCAGCTAAAATGAAAGGTGTTCATGGTGAAAACTTACTTATCTTATTAGAAAGTAGATTAGACAATATCGTTTATAGAATTGGTTTTGCTACTACTAGAAGAGGAGCAAGACAACTTGTTAACCATGGTCATATTACTGTTAATGGTAAGAAAGTAGATATTCCTTCATACAGAGTTAAACCTGGTGATGTAATTGCTATTAAAGAAAACTCAAGTGATCATAAAGGTATCGAAATAGCACTTGCTAATAAAGTAAAAAGACCTGATTTCATTAACTATGATGAAGCTAAGAGAATTGGTACTTATGTTAGATATCCTGAAAGAAGCGAATTAAACGCAGATATTAATGAATCATTAATCGTTGAATTCTATAGTAGAGTATAATTATTACTCTACTTTTTCTATATAAATAAAAGATGTAACTTTTTTAGTTGCATCTTTTTGTGCAAAATAAAAATCCTTATAACTAAGGATTTATTTCTTTCATCTGGTGGCTCCAGCGGGAATTGAACCAGCGACACAAGGATTTTCAGTCCTCTGCTCTACCGACTGAGCTATGAAGCCAAAATAAATGGCGGTTCCGACGGGAGTTGAACCCGCGATCTTCTGCGTGACAGGCAGACGTGATAACCACTACACCACGGAACCATTGGTTGCGGGAGCTGGATTTGAACCAACGACCTTTGGGTTATGAGCCCAACGAGCTACCGAGCTGCTCCATCCCGCGATAAAATTAATAAACAAATATGGCGGAGGAAAAGGGATTCGAACCCCTGCGCCACTTTCGCGACCTCCTGGTTTTCAAGACCAGTCCCTTCAACCAGACTTGGGTATTCCTCCAATAAATTGGTGCCTGAGGTCGGACTTGAACCGACACGAGGGTTAAATCTCGCAGGATTTTAAGTCCTGTGCGTCTACCTATTCCGCCACTCAGGCATTCATGTCTTTTTGCTGTTGACTTCTTAATTATATAACATTTTTTTTAGTTTGACAACCTTTTTTTGTGATTTTTATTAAAAACATGCAAAAATATTGAATTTTTTTATTTTTTAGTATATAATATCATTGTATCTCGAAGAAATGCGCCCATAGCTCAACTGGATAGAGCGTTTGGCTACGGACCAAAAGGCTGTGGGTTCGACTCCTACTGGGCGCACCAAATTGATATTAAACTCGAACTTTTTTTTGAGATAATACTAAACTACTATCAAATAAAATTGAAAGTAGTTTTATTTTAAAGGATTAATAATACACTCGCGAATTAGACATATCAATCAGCTAGTTTAATTTATTAGAAAGGAAAACATATGAATAAAATAACTAAAGATAATTTAAATGAATTTATAAAATATTATTATGAATTTCATGATAGTTATATTACAAATGTTAATTATGATATTTCTAAATCGGAAATAGAACTTTTAATTAATGTTTGTTGGTCTGGGGAACCAATACTAAAAGATGATAATGCTTATCAAACTAATAAAACAAAAATGAGAATGATTTTAAATAATGTTGAAAAATGTAATAATAAAGAAATGTTTTCGTGGGATTATATAAACAAAGTATTTATAAAGTATATTAAATTAGACAATAAAGAATTTATATGTTTTGCAAGCGATGAACAAGATCCTGTGATATATATTGTTTGTGAAAGTATAAAATATGAAGAAATAAAAGATAATTAATAATTGTTTTACTTTTTCCTTAAAGTGCATTTTAATAATTAATAGGATTAACTATCCTATTTTTATTTTATGCTTTTTTATAATAAATAAAACTAAATTTGTAAGACAATATGGCTTACAAATTCTTTTTGAAGACAAATGGCTTCAAAAACACTTGCAAGACCTGAGGCTTGGAAGTAACAATAAGCCTACACCTTAATTATATTATCGAATAGAATATTTATGATTAAGGAGGTTTATATGAAAAGAACATTAGTTAGTATTATATTATTTTTAATTGTAATAGCTTCTGTTATAGTGGGTGCTGTTATGAAAAGAAATAATGATAATTCAAATCTTACTAAAGTAAAAGTAGCAGAAGTAGCTCATAGTATCTTCTATGCTCCTCAGTATGCTGCTATTAGTAATGGGTATTTTGAAGAAGAAGGATTAGATATAGAATTAATTCTAACACCAGGAGCAGATGCTGTTATGTCTTCAGTATTATCTGGAGATGTAAACATAGGTTTTTCTGGTACTGAAGCTACTATCTATGTCTATAATGGTGGTGAAGAGGATTATCCAGTAACATTTGCTGCTCTTACTAAAAGAGATGGTGCCTTTCTTGTATCCAGAGAAAAGATAGATAATTTTACATTAAATGATTTGAAAGGTAAATCTGTTATTGGTGGAAGAACTGGTGGTATGCCAGAAATGACATTTGAATGGGCTTTAAGAGAAAATGGTATTGATCCTAAAAAAGATTTAAACATTGATACATCAATAGCTTTTGCTGCTATGCAAGGTGCTTTTATTGGTGGAACTGGAGACTTTGTTACTCTATTTGAACCTAATGCTACTTCAGTAGAAAAGGAAGGTTTAGGTTATATTGTAGCTTATGTTGGTGAACTAGGAGGAGCTGTTCCTTATACTGCTTACAATGCTAAAAGAAGTTATATTGATAATAATCCTGATATTATTAAAGGTTTTTCTAGAGCTATAAATAAAGGATTAAAATTTGTATCTGATAATGATGCTGAAACAATAGCTAAAAGTATTATTAGTTTCTTTCCTGATACTGCATTAAATGATCTAATTACTATGATTGATAGATATAAGAAAGGTGATGCATATAGAGAGACTATTAGTATTAATGAAGAAGAATGGAAACATATTCAAGATATTATGATAGCGGCAGGGGAACTTGATGAATATGCTCCATATGATAAATTAATATATGGAAAATACTTCAATGAGTTCGAATGATATATTAGTAATTGATAATTTATCAAAGATATATCATACTAATAATAGTGAAATAACCGCTATTAAAGATTTAAATTTAAATATTAAAGATGGTGAATTTGTAGCTATTGTCGGTCCTTCTGGTTGTGGTAAGACTACTCTACTCTCTATTTTGTGTGGATTAGAAAATAAATCTAGTGGCAATATATTATTCCCTAAAGGTAAAGCTAAAATGGGATATATGCTGCAAAATGATACTCTTTTTCCTTGGCTTAATATCTTAGATAATTCTTTGTTAGGTCTAAAAGTACAAAAAAAAATTACTAAAGAAAATAAAGATAAGGTAATATCTATGCTTAATACTTATGGTTTAAAGGACTTTATCTATAAATATCCTAGTAATTTATCCGGAGGTATGAAACAAAGGGCTGCTCTTATTAGAACTCTTGCTATTAATCCTGATATTCTATTACTAGATGAACCTTTTAGTGCTCTTGATTATCAAACAAGATTAGCGGTATCAGATGATGTATGGAAAATTATTAAGAATGAGAAAAAAACCACTATTATGATAACTCATGATGTAGCTGAGGCTATCTCTATGGCTGACCGTGTTATTGTTTTATCTGATAGACCTGCTAAAGTAAAAAAAATTTATACTATTGATATGGAAGATAAAGGTAATCCTACACATAATAGAAATTTAAAAGAATTTAGATTCTTCTATAATGATATATGGAAGGATATTGATATTCATGTATAGCAGAGAACACAAATTATATCTAAGAAAAAAGAAAATAAGAAAAATATTAGTTATATTTACTCAAATTTTATTAGCGGTACTTTTAATTTCTATATGGGAATTACTTGCTACATATAAAGTTATTAATACTTTTATTACTTCTTCTCCTAGCAGGGTTCTTAGTACTATTATATCGCTATATAATGATAATAATCTATTTAACAATATATGGACTACTATTTACGAGACTTTAATTAGTTTTAGTTTAGGAACTATAATTGGTATAATTACTGCTACTATATTATGGTACTTTAATTTTATCTATAAAGTATTAGATCCTTATCTTACTATTTTAAATAGTTTGCCTAAGATAGCTTTAGGTCCAATAATTATTATCTTCTTTGGAGCTAATATTAATTCTATTATTATAATGGCTTTACTTATATCTGTTATTGTTACTATTATAACTGTATATAATGGCTTTATATCTACTGATAAAAATAGAATTAATTTACTTAAATCTTTTTCTGCTACTAAAGGACAAATATTTAAGTATGTTATTTTACCTAGTAGTTACTCTACTATTATAAGTAGCCTTAAGATAAATATTAGTATGACTTTAATAGGAGTAATTATGGGAGAATTTCTTGTATCAAAAAGTGGTATTGGTTATTTAATAAATTATGGTTCTCAGGTATTTAATTTAAATTTGGTTATTTCAGGTATTATTATATTAATGATAGTCTCTTACCTTATGTATATAATAGTTAGTTATATAGAAAAAATACTAGTCAAAAATGATTAGTATTTTTATTATACTTGCATATTATATAATAAGTAGATACTATAAAATTTGACATTTTAGAGAAAATCTGCTATAATCTAGTACATGTGATGGCACATTATTCTAGTCAATTTAACTTACTATGAAGGTGAACCTAAAAGCTCACTAAAGAGCATATCTGTGAAACTTCTGGTGTTTGCTTTATGCGCCCAGCTTAGGGTGGATGCTGGAAGGTAAGGTTTTTGGGCGGTCATAATGGCATATGATACTACCCCAATCTCCGTGGAGACCTATCTTTGTGTTTTTTGTGACAAGAACAGAAATACGAAATGGGCTTGAACCTACTATGTGGGGAAACTTACGAGTAGCGTAGCTTGTCTTGAGTGAATATAGGGAATAATTGATCAGTTAGATATAGCGTAGCTAACTTTATCTAATATTGCGATTTGAAACTATATTTGCAAAAAAGAATTAATAGTAAGATAATTGCTTGAGGAAATCTCCTAGAGTGACATTTCTATGGGATTACAGTATGTACTAAGTGGTAATCAAGTCATATATCTGGTGACAGTATATTGTCTTCTTTAAAGGGTAACCACTAATTTGGTAACGAATTAGTAGAAGATAGGGAAATCCTACTTGACCTAAGACATAAAGTTAACTTTAGAAATTGCCATTTTATGAAGTAAGGCCTTCGGGCCTTTTTATTATATTGGAAAGGAAATTTATGAAAAAGAAAAAAAGAAATAATTGGCCTCTTATTGTAACTATACTTGCATTTACTATATCCCTACTCTTCTCTTTTATGTCAGAATCGGTTATGCCTAAAGTAGGTATTATTGTAGGTATAATGATATTAATATTATTTATTTTTATAGGTATTATTTTTGATATGATTGGAGTAGCAGTAACTTCTAGTAACGAAGAACCTCTTCATGCTATGAGTTCTAAAAAAATTAAAGGTGCTAAAAAAGCTGTATCTTTTAAAAAGAATGCTGATAAAGTATCTTCATTTTGTAACGATGTAATTGGTGACATATGTGGTATCATATCAGGTTCTGCTGGTGTATCAGTAGCTAGAGGACTAGCAAGTACATTTAATTTAAATATTTTTTATACTGGTCTAATTGTAACGGCCTTAATAGCGGCTTTAACTATTGGAGGTAAAGCTTTTTGTAAAAGAATAGCTATAGATAATAATCATAAAATTGTGTATATGACCGCTAAAGTTATATCTAAATTTGAGAAGAAAAAGAAGTAAATTATTTTCTAATTTTACTTCTTTTTTCAACTTTTTCTTTTTGTATTTTTATGTCTGTTTCATACAAATAATCTGTTCTTTTGCCTGCATATTGTGGACTATGAGCTAAAACATCACAGTGCTGAATTTGATATAGTTTCTGTGCTAATTCTGGATCACTTCTTATTAATTCATCAGATATTGCTTTGTCATGATTTTTTATTAGATATGTTATTGTATTTATATAATCTTCTTTATATCCTAATCTTTTTAAGATAGTATAAGCCATTTTAGCGGATACTATATTATGATTCGGATAATGTCTTATATTTCCCTCTTGATAAGAAAATGGTTTCCCAATATCATGTAATAGTAAAGCTAATCTTGTGTCAAAATTGTTATATGAAAGTTCTTCAGCATTATATAATGTTAATAATGTATGATTCCATAAATCATAATTGTGACATGGATGTTTTTGATCAAAGTTCATCATATATTTTATCTCTGGTATAAAGAATAATAAGGTATTTATATTAGTATTTATATTTGCTACTACATTATTACTAGTAAGTAATCCTTCTAAATAATCTTTATGCATATAATATTCCTCCTTTTTGTAGTTTATTATTATAACACATTTTATTTATTTTGGCTACTAATATTTAATAAAATACCCATACTACACATTGTTATTAATAGACTACTACCTCCATATGATAGAAAAGGAAGGGTTACTCCTGTTACTGGTATTAGTCCTACTACTACCATTAGATTAAGCATAGTCTGGAATGATAATCCAAAAGTAATACCAAAGGCTAGGTATTTACCAAATGAATCTTCACATTTCATAGCTATTTTAAATCCTGATATAATGATCATTAGAAATAAAGTTGTAACTAATAATACTCCCATAAAGCCAAATTCTTCACTTATTATTGAGAAGATAAAATCTGTTTGTGGTTCTGGTAAATAGAAGTGTTTTTGTATTGAGTTACCAAAGCCTAATCCTAGTAATCCTCCTGGTCCAATAGCATATAATGATTGTATTATTTGGAAACCACTACCTAATGGATCATTCCATGGGTTTAGAAATGATACTATTCTTTTCATTCTATATGGGGCTATTATGATAAGAGAGGCGACTCCTAATAAACCAAGTATTCCTATCTTAATAAAGAAATTCATTTTTACTCCACTTATAAATAATAATACTATTATAGTCATAACTATAACTACTCCTGTACCAAAGTCTGGTTCTAACATTATTAGACCAAATACTAATAAGAGTACTCCTAATATGGGTAATACTCCTTTTTTTATATTTTTTATTTCTTTTTGATTATTAGATAAATACTTAGAAGTAAATATTATTAATCCTAACTTAGTGAATTCTGATGGTTGAATACCAAGGCTGCCTATTCCGAACCAACTTCTACTTCCATTTCTTACTGTACCTATTCCTGGTATTAATACTAAGGATAATAATACTGTACATATTATAAATATTATATTAGATTTCTTTTTATACTCTAAATAAGATATTTTAGATATTATAAACAATGCTATATAACCTACTATTAAGAATAGACCTTGTGATTTTATATATTTATATGGATCATTAAATTTATATTCTGACCATACATTGGAGGCTGAATATATCATTATTAATCCAAATATACTAAGTAATATTATTCCTATTAATAAAAATGTTCTTTCTTTTTTCAAGATATCACCTTATTATATATTATTAATAATACTTAATATTTATTCTATTCACTTTAAGTCTTATTGTCTTAAAGTGTTATTTCTAGCCATAGTCTAGAAATAATTAGTAAGATATCATATTCACAGTGAAGTACTTTCTAACTTAGATAATTCCAAATAAAAAGAAGATAAACTAGTATCTTTTTTAAAGTATTGTCTTCTATATATCATTATCTATATAGAAGACAAAGAAAAAGACTATCATAGCAAGTGCTACAACGTAATCCATTACTTAAATCTCCAACCCCCTGAGAAGTAAAAAAAATTCTTTCACCATAGGCGTTACTTCTCTTCCTTGTGATAATCAGGAAATTTAACAGATGCATCTTATTGGTGTTACCTAGAAGCTCTCCTATATTTATACTTAATAGTCAATATAATATGACTATTTATTTTAATTTATATATATACAATTGTTTATGATAGAGACTATTATATAGGCTCTATCATACCATGGAAAACATAAACTTGTTTATGGTTGAAATGGCAAAAAGAAAAGACTACTAAAAAGTAATCTTATTATAACCATACTCCATATATTAAAGCACATAAACTTAATATAAAACCTACTATCCAGAATAATTTAACAATATCATTCTCTCTCCATCCTAATCTTTCAAAATGATGATGGATAGGAGTCATTAAAAATACTCTTCTTTTTAATAATACAACTGAAGATATCTGAATAATAACAGTTAATGTTTCTATTACAAATACTCCTCCTATTACCGCTAGTGATAATTCATGCGATGTTAAGATAGCTATCGTAGCCATTGTAGCACCAAGGGTTAAACTACCAGTATCGCCCATAAATACTTTAGCAGGATTTGAATTATATACCAGAAAGCCCATAATACTTCCCATTAGTATAAAGCAAAAGATACCCATATCGCTATTACCTTCAATCCACCAACTACCCATAGCAATTAAACCAAAAGCTAAGAAAGCAATTGCAGATAACCCTCCTGCTAAACCATCTAATCCATCAGTTAAGTTAACAGCATTAGAAGATCCTACTAATAAGAATAAGATGAATACTCCATAGAACCAACCTAAGTTCCAATCGATACCTAAAGCTGATATTCTTAAATAAGAATCTCCCGCTGTATATTGTCTAAATAATACATAGAATACTAAAGCTACTATTAACTGAAGTAATATCTTTTGAAATTGTGTAAGTCCTTTATTTGTCTTTCTTCTTAAACTTATAAAGTCATCTAAGAATCCTATTAATCCATATGACAAAAATACAAATAATACTATAACTAAGTTTACTGAATATTCTATCTTACCAGTTAATAATAGAAATAATGTTATAGCAAATGTAGGAATTATAAAGATTAATCCTCCCATAGTAGGTGTTCCTGCTTTATTCCTATGAGCTTCTACATATATATTGATATTTTGTCCTGCTTTTAACTTTTTTAAAAATGGTATAATGATTAATCCGAATATTGTAGCTCCTATAAAGCCCAACATTAAGGCAAATAATGATTTAGTTAATGTTAACATTATCCCACTCCTCTTCTAGATATATTATATCATATATATATTTAAATAAATATATCTTTTTACTTTATTTTACATTAGTAGTGTAAAGATATTCAATTCTTTTTATATAGTCTTCTAGCACCCGCTACTTGTTTAGGAGTTAATGTATCAAGATAATTACAAGGATTAATATTGTTTCCTCCTACTACTATCTTATTAAAACACTCTATTAACTCTATATTTACTTTAATATCTTCTAGATAATTTATAAAATCATAAAACTTATCTAGTGATAATCTATCTACTCTGCCATCATATAAATAATTCACACTCTGTGCTAGTTACATTTTTTGGTAATATAAGTGGTTCTAAACTATTTAATTTAGTCTTAGACATATTAATTATTTGCATAAATATTCCCCCCTCTTTTGATGCCGCTATTATAGCACAAAAGTAATAAAAATGCAAATTAATCTAAGTATAATCTAATACTAGAATATTCTGGTATTCTACTTCCTGCTTCTGGAGACTGATTAATTACTTTATCTCCACTGCCACTATACTCTATAGTAAAAGATTTTAGTTTACTAGCTGCTTCTTTTTTAGTTAAGCCTACAACATCTTCTACAGTATAATATTTTTGGTCATACCATTGATACTTTTTATCGGTTCCACCTTCTTGTTTTTTGATATTTAAGGCTGATATAGCATCTTCTAGGATATTTTTTACTATTGGAGCACTAACTGTACCTCCATACTGAGTTACACCCTTAGGATTATCTATGGCTAGATATACTACTACTTTGGGATCATTAGCAGGCATAAAGCCAATAAAGGATACTATATAATTACCATGCATATAAACACCATTATTAACCTTTTGAGCAGTACCTGTCTTTCCTCCTACTCGATAGCCATCTATATAAGCATTCCTACCAGTACCTAATGATACTACTGATTCAAGTGTCATTCTTACTTTCTCGCTTGTTTCTTTAGTAACAATATTTTCTCTTACTTTAGTAGGTTCTATTTCTTTAATAATTTGGCCTGTTTCATGTTCAGTAATTCTCTTAACAATATAAGGCTTATATAATGTACCTCCATTAATTGCTGCGGAGACTGCTGCTACTTGCTGAATAGCGGTAACACTAACTCCTTGACCAAAGGCAGTAGTAGCTAGTTCTACTGGCCCTACTTTATCTAAATTGAATAGTATTCCTGAACTTTCTCCATTTAAATCTATACCTGTTTTTTTACCATATCCAAATTTATTTATATAATCAAATAATGTTTCTTTTCCTAATCTTCGGCCTAATTCTACAAAGCCAGGGTTACATGAATTTTGAACAACCTCTAAGAAAGTTTGGGCTCCATGTCCACCAGCCTTCCAGCACTTAATCCTAGCACCATCAACATTAACAGAACCACCATCGTAAAAAGTATCTTTAAGTAAATCTACCTTACCTTCATTAACTGCTGCACTCACTGTTAATATTTTGAAAGTACTACCTGGTTCATAACTAGCCCATATAGCCATATTTCTATTTATTACTTCAGTACTATAATCTTTATAATTATTAGGGTTAAAATTAGGTCTAGAACTCATACCAAGTATTTCTCCTGTATTAGGATCCATAGCTAGTGTCCATGCTCCTTCAGGATTATATTTAGTTACAATATTATCTAGTTCTCTTTCAATAGAAGATTGTAATTCATAATTAACTGTTAAATATATATCTAACCCATCTTCTGGTTCTACATATACGGAATTTCTATCTAAATTATTACCCTTAGCGTCAGAAAAGTATTGTACTCCTCCATATTCTCCTGTTAAGATATCATCATACTGAAGTTCTAAGCCACTAAGGCCTTGATTATCTATGCCAACATAACCTAAAACATGAGATAACATTTCATTATGGGTATATTCTCTTTTAGATTCCTTTAAAAGATATACTCCATCAAAATGAAAACTATTTATTTGATCCGCTATTTCGTAGGAAAGTCTTCTTCCTTCAGGGTGTACTCTTTCCATCATTGTCTTCTTATATATATGCTTTTCGATATTTTCTTTAGAAACTCCTAATACTTTACTTATTTGCTCTGCTACTAAGTTTTTATCTTTTATTTGATTAGGAATAAATACTAATGACGTAGTTGTTACATTACCTGCTAATAATTCACCATCTATGGTATATATCTTACCTCTATCGGCTTCTATTGGTAAATTTCTACTCCATAATCCATTAGCTAATTTATTAAGTTTCTTATAATCTATTACTTCTATATAAAATACTTTTGCTATTATTATAATAAATACTATTATTACTATTAGTAATACTATTTTAATTCTTTTATGTATATTCTTACTAAACAATGATATCACCCTACTAAAGAGTATTCTTGAATAAACAATTTAATTCTTAAAAACAGTTTTATTTTATGTCTTTTTACATATTGGTATATTTTCTTTTTATTAAAAATTTAATAAATATTTGGTTTGTTATTGTAATTATTTTATTTTTTTGATATATTAATAATGAAAGGAGTAAGATATGGTTAATTATTTTATGGCTATGTTATTAGGAGGCTCTGTATTTATATTGCTTTTGGTTATAGCATTATATGCAGTTTATGTTATTGGACTTTGGAAATTGTTTAAAAAAGCAGGAAAACAAGGATGGGAAGCTATTATTCCATTTTATAACACATATGTGCTTGTAGAAATATCTGGACTTAATTGGTGGTATTTCCTTATTGCTATATCTGGCACTATTCTTGGCATGTTAAAAATTAATGGTCTTGATTATGTTGCTAATATTGCAACCTTAGTAACTAGATTCTTTATCTTCTGGAATATTGGTAAGAAGATGAAACAAAATCATGTGCCAATTGCTATTTTAGGAACTTTATTTGCTCCAATTGTTGCAATGGTACTAGGTTTATCTAATAGTTATCAATTCGATAATACTATTTCTGTTAGTCCTAATGGTCCTTTTGGTTCCGAGAATACAAATACTGAAAGATTTTGTTTAGGATGTGGAGTTAAATTAAAACCTAATGCTAAATTTTGTGATAATTGTGGAAAAAAAGTCGATTAGAAATTCTAATCGATTTTTTTATATAATAGAAACTTAAGATTCACTTAATATTATTTTGTTACATAATCAAAAAGACTGCTAAGAAATTAATTGTTTAAATTTCCTGACAGTCTCTAATTTTATGCATTCATTTGTTTTGCAACTTCGTCAGCAAAGTTTTCTTCTCTTTTTTCCATACCTTCGCCAACTTCGTATCTTACGAAAGATAATACTTTCATATTTTTGCTTTCTACATATTTAGATACTTTCATTTTGTTTTCTTTTACAAAGCCTTGATCTAATAAACATACTTCTTCATAGAATTTATTTAATCTTCCATTTACAATCATAGGTAATTTATTAGCATCTAGTCCTTCATTCTCTGCTTGTTCAGTTAAGATTTCTCTTTCTTTTTCTACTCTTTCAGTAGGTACTGAATCTTTATCTAAATATAGTGGTCTCATAGCCGCTATTTGCATAGCAACATCTTTTGCTACTTCTTCATCAGTTCCTTCTAAAACTGCTAATGTAACAATTTTTCCACCCATATGTGAATAAGTGCCAAATACTTGATTATCTTCTTTTTCTACTAGTTCAAATCTTCTAAATGATAATTTTTCTCCAATAGTAGCAGTTTTGTCAATAATAATATTTTCAATAGTATTACCTTCTACTTCTAATTTCATTACTTCTTCAACTGTTTTTACATTACTACTTAAAATTGCAGTAGCAATTAAATCTACTAATCCAGTAAATTCTGGATTTTTAGCAACAAAGTCTGTTTCTGAATTTACTTCAACAATAACAGCTTTATTTCCTTCTACTTTAGCCTTAGCTAATCCTTCAGCAGCAATTCTTGTTTGCTTTTTAGCAGCTTTAGAAATTCCTTTTTCTCTAAGCCAAGTAATTGCTTCTTCCATATTACCATTTGTTTCAGTAAGAGCTTTTTTACAATCTAGCATTCCTGCTCCTGTTGCTTCTCTTAACTCTTTTACCATATTTGCAGTAATCATAGTATTCCTCCTTATTTTAAATTTTCAATTAATTCTTCTTTTTTCATTTTTGAATAGCCTTTGATTTCTTTTTTCTTAGCTAAATCTCTAAGTTCTGCTACTGTTAAGATATTTAAATCTAATTCTGGCTTTTCTTCTTTGATTTCTTCTTTTTCAGTAACTTCTTTAGTTTCTTTTACTTCTTTTTTATCTTTTTTAGCAAAAGTTTTTTCTTTAACAGGCTTTTTATCATCTTCACTTACATAATCAATAATAGTTCCACCATTTGCTTCAATAATAGCATTTGTTAATGAACCAAGTACTACTTTGATACTTCTTACAGCATCATCATTTCCTGGAAGTACATAATCTACATCGTCTGGATCACAGTTAGTGTCAATTAGACCAAATACTGGAATACCTAATTTTTTAGCTTCTCTTATTGCATTATATTCTTTAGTTGAATCTACAATAATGATTGCTTGTGGTAATTTAGTCATTTCTCTAATACCACATAAGTTTTTATTTAATTTTTCGTATTCTTTCTTAAGTCCTACTACTTCTTTCTTAGGTAATCTATCAAATGTACCATCTTTTTCCATTTTTTCGATTTCTTCTAGACGATTTACTCTTCTTCTGATAGTTTTGAAGTTTGTTAATGTTCCTCCTAACCATCTTTCAGTCATGTAATACATGTTACTTCTTTCTGCTTCTTCTTTACATACTTCTTGGGCTTGTTTTTTAGTTCCTACATATAGAACTTTACCTCCTTCTGCTGCTATTTTATTTAATGCTTCATATGCTTCTTCCATTTTAGCAACAGTTTTTTGTAAGTCAATGATATAAATATCATCTCTAGAGTTATAAATATACTCTTTCATTTTAGGATTCCATCTTTTAGTTTGATGACCAAAGTGAACTCCTGCTTCTAACAAATAGCTCATAGATACTACTGTCATATTAAACACTCTCCTTTCGTTTTGCTTCCAAATATCTCTTTTTTAATATCCACCTATTAGGCACTGGGATTATTAAATCAATATTTGTGTATATTTTTTGAAAAGCCATTTATATAGTACCATATTATGCTAAATAAGTAAATATTTTTCATGAATTTTATAACAAAAGTGCTATGACAGAGACCTTAGACTCTGTCATACCCTGAAAGACTTATTTTATATAAGGCTGTAAGGGCAAAAGAAAAAGAGATAACTCTCTACTTCTTTAATATAAATGATTTTAATATAATATTATTATTGCCATCTTTTGTATATGATATTATACCATCACTAGTTTCTTTATCTAGAATATCTGCTAGTCTAGTACTATAAGTAGCTTTAACACTTGCTATATATTCTCCTTTCTTATATTCTACTTTATCACTAGTAATCATTGATACATATACACCATTACTACCAGGATGTCTATTATCAAAGTAAACATAATCTTTATCATACTTAGTATTACCCATTTTGCCTTTAGTTATTTTAAAATCTTCTCCTAGTAATTCTTTATAGTATTTATTAAATATCTTGTAATCTAAATATGCTAAAGTAAAATCACTAGTAGGAGTATCTTCTACTACAGACTGGTCTCCTGCTGATAAAACTGTAAAACTATCTATATTATCTTGATAACTTAATATATATTCCATAACAAATAATTGTCTATTTTCATATTTTTCTAGGTAATTATAATTATATTTAGGACTATATTTACCATTATCATCTTGACTATCAATACCTTCTTTTACTATTAACCAACCAAGAGGAGAACCTATTTTAGATAAATGATTGTTGATATCTTTTAGTTCTTTTTCTTCATCTATTTCTATTTTATTATCTTCTTTTATTAATATTTTATCTGTTACTATGTAACCCGCTACTAAGAAGCATATTATGCCTATTATTATACAAAAAATATTTAACTTTTTCATTTTTTATCACCTACTATAAGTATAACATATAATTAAAAAAAATTAACCTAAATTTGGTTAATTTTATTATTTTATTTTTCTTGCTTCTAAATAGAATCTCTTATCATAACTATGTCCCATAGAGAATGTTTTTCTTGGTAAGGCACCATCTAATATTACAGTTCTAAATAATTCTTCTTTAGGCATTGCTTCAAATAGAATGGCTACATTATTTTCTTCTTTGCCCATACCTCTAGTTGTTTCATCGCCATGAATATAATCTAGTTTTCCTTCATGATCTTTTAGGTATTCATCTAAGAACATTTGAATAGAACCTACTGCTATATTAGATTTGGGATTACTAATATATAATTTTTTATCAAAATCTTTTGTTACCAATTCAAAGTATTCCCCTTTTCCTTCTTCATTGATATCATAATATTTATTTAATTCTTCAATTAAGTTATTTACATCTGTATTAAATATTACTCTATGTATTGGTTCGAATTCTAAAGCTTCACTATGTAAGTTTACTATTTCTACTAAGGCATATCTAGCTGGATTATTTAAATATTCTTCTTTGCTCATAGTTTTCTTTAGGTTTTCATAATTTGCTTTAGCGGTTGCTAATGAATGATTTCCATCTCCCATTGCAAATAGTAGTATTCCTTTATCTTTAACATTATATTTCTTTTCAAAGTAATCTTTATCCATAAGGCCTTCTAATCCTTTTTCAATACCTTTAATTACTTCATCAGATAAGTTATAACCTTTAATGTGACCTCCATTTTCCATTAGGTCAAAGTCGTAAACGATATCTTTAGCTGTTACTTTGTTTTTTAAACTTTCGATAATGTTTTTCTTTTCATCATCTATTAAAATCATTATATGTGGTAATTCTAAGGGAGCATTTTCTCTTACTTTTAGTCTTGGTGGTATTCTTTCAATTACGGTTTTTTCAGTTGCTCTTATTAGTGTTTGAGAACCTTTTTCATAAGAATAGTCTTCTAAGTCAACCATTCCCATTAATCCTTCTCTTACTTTACCATCACTTTGTTTTCTTTCTAGATAAATCATGGTATTTGGATATTCTTGGAAGACATTTTCTTTTAAATAGTCTTCCATTGTTAAATTTATCTTTTTGATTCTTTCTTCAACATTTTCTTCTTCTAAATATAATTCTGGTAAGATTAGATTTAGAGTTGATGGTGAAGAACCTACTATACTCTCTACTTCTTTCCAATATTCTGGTTCACTTGTATATTGGTCACAAGCTACTACTGACCATTTGGTCATGTCTACATCTTTTGGTAATAAGATGTTTGCTCTTTTAAATGGTAACATTTCTGCACTCTCCTTTTCTTTAATTATATATTAGCAGATATTTTGTTTATTGTAAATATTTATTTGTTATTTAAGATGTCTTTTATTATTTCTCTTTCATCTAAATGTTCTCTTACACCATTTATTTCACGATATGTCTCATGACCTTTTCCTAACAAAAGAATTATGTCTCCTTCTTTTGCATTATCAATAGCATATTTTATAGCATCCTTGCGACTTGGTATTTTTATGTATTTTCCAGATGTTTTCTTTAAGCCTATTTCGATATCATTCATGATATCATTTATATCTTCATATCTAGAATTATCTTCAGTTACTATGGTAAAGTCTGCTAGTCTTCCGGATATTTCGCCCATGTCATAGCGACGTTCTTTACTTCTATTTCCACCACAACCAAATAAACTCACGATTCTTTTTGGATTATATGCTCTCATAGTATCTAGTATACTTTGCATTGATACTCCATTATGAGCATAATCTATTATAACACTATATTTACTAGATACCGGTACTATTTCTACTCTTCCTTTTACTGCTACTTTTGATAGGGCTTTTTTAATATTTTCTACTTTGCATCCTATTAGATATGTTGTTAAAATAGCACTAGAAGCATTATAAGCTGAGAATTCTCCTGGTGTATTTACTAGAAAAGTATCTTCTATGATTCCTTTAGTATTTAGTTCTAGTCCTATAAAATGTTCTTTTCTTAATAATTTGATATTATCTATTAAAAGATTAGCTTCTTTATTTTTACCAAAGGTATGTATATCACAAGTACTATTTTTTATCATATCTTCATAGTGGATATCATCAATGTTTAGTATACCATGTTTGCATTTTTGGAATAATAGGCTTTTACTATAAATATAGTCTTCCATATTCTCGTGTTCTCCTTCACCGATATGGTCTTTGGTTAAGTTAGTAAATACTCCGTAATCAAAGGAAAGGCCCTCTACTCTTCCTACTTTTAAAGCTTGAGATGATACTTCCATAATGGCATATTCTACTTTATCATCTACCATTTCTTTTAGATATTTTTGTATATCATAACTTTCAGGAGTTGTATTTACAGTATCGTAATGAGTGTTTCCGATAAATACTCCCATTGTACCTATAACTCCAGTCTTGTGACCATCTTCTTCAAGAATATTCTTAATCATCCATGATGTTGTTGTTTTACCTTTGGTTCCTGTTATTCCTATCATAGTTAATTTACTAGCAGGATTATCAAAATAATTTATGGCTAATAATGATAAATTCTTTCTAGTATTTGGTAATTTTACTACAGTTACATCTTCAGGTACTTCAACATCTTTTTCGATAATGATTGTTGTTGCTCCTTTTTCAATAGCGGATTTTATATAATCATGACCATCTACTTGAGTTCCTGATAAGCATATAAAAGCTGAACCATTAGTTACTTTTCTGGAATCATAGTATAATCCTGATACTTCGGTATCTAGACTTCCTTTTATTAATTTATAATCAATGTTATTTAATATTTTTTCTAATTTCATTGTTTCACCTCTCTAATTTATTATATTACTTTTTGCATATTTTTTAAAGTTTTTTATTCCACAGTTAAATAAGAAATCCACAATTAATTAATAAAATAGGAACTTTAAATTCCTATTCTATAACTATATTTTCTGCTTTTAATTCATCTTTAAATATTTCTTTAAAGTTTACTAATTCTTTTTTTATTACATCTGGATATACGGCTTTGGTTGTTCTTACGGCATCGTATATATTTTTAAAATCTATTGTTTTACGATCTTCATATATAGCATTAGAGAAACATTGTCTTAATATTACTAAAGCTATATCGGGATATCTAGATGATATTTCATATACTCTTTTAAATTCTGTTGTCATATTTACAATGAATTTCATTATTTTTTCCTTAATAAAATCGGTATAAGGAAGAATTACTCCTGTTTGCTTTTCTAATTTGGGTAATGTTTTTAAAAGAATTTCTACGGTCATTTCTTCAGTTGGTTCTGATACATCTACTTTTTCAAATCTTCTTAAGAAGGCTTTATCACGCATGATATATTTTTCATATTCATATGTTGTAGTAGCACCGATCATTTTAATTGTTCCACGACTTAGTCCTTCTTTAAACATATTGGCTAGGTCTAAGGCTCCTGCTGCATCATTACCTATTAATGTATGTATTTCGTCAATAAATAAAATTACTTTCTCTTTTTGTTTTAATTCTTCTACTAATTTAAGGACTCTATTTTCTTCACCATTATTAGTTAATAATGCTGTTGTATTGACACGATATATAGTATAACCATCTAAGGCTTTTGGTACTTCATGTCTTTGAATACGATAAGCTAGGCCCTCGACTATAGCGGTTTTACCAATACCTGGCTTACCTACTAGTACAGCTGATTTTTCTGGTGTTAGTAGTACTAAAATTAATTTTTTTATTTCTTCATCCCTTGCTATAGCAGGATTTGTTATGTATTCTACTTCAGTTAAATTATCCGAAAATCTTTCTAATATACTTTCCATTTATTTGCCTCCTAGTGAGAGAAGGATTAATATTAATCCACTTACCATTATGCCAGATAGAAAGATGGCATCTAAAAAACCACCGTTTGTTCTTTTTTTATAATCATAATACATTTTATATTTTCGATTTGTCATGGTATTCTCCTACAATATATTTTTTATATCTTTCTTTAATTTTTCATCTTTAATATTCGCTAATAGTGTATTTAACTCTTGTGACTTTTGATATAATTTTAATTTTTCTTCATAAAAATATAATTTATTTTCTATTGACTTTATACTTTTATGAATAGCATTTCTACTTACATTTTCATTTTCACTTATTTCTCCTAATGATAAATTATTAAAATAATAATCTTCAAAATGTTCTTTTTGTTTATCACTTAATAGTTCACTATAGAAGTCATATAATATTATTAAATATTCTCTTTTTTCCATTAAATTATTTTTACTAATGTATATATTACTTCAATAACTATTAGTAATACTCCTAATCCAAATAGTATATATACCATTTTTTTCTTTGATTCATCTTCAATGTAATAGTAGCAAATGCAAAATAAGAATAAAGCAAATAATATTAGTGTTGCTGGTAAAAAGACAACATTTATTATGGAAAGGACTAATAATACTAGGAATATAATTCCTACTATTAAAGATATTATTAGTTCTACTTTTTTTAATCTTTCAGCGTCTACTAATTTATATTTCTCTTCTTTCTTCTTTTTTATTTTTGATGTTTTTTCTTCTTTTTTCATTTTTTTATCTCCCTTTCTATTTCTTATAAATCTTTAAATAAACCATAAATATACTTTTCAATATCAAAGGCTTCTAAATCATCTTCTTGTTCTCCTAGTCCTACATATTTTACTGGTATATTTACTTCTTCTTTAATAGCAAGAACTATGCCACCTTTAGCTGTTCCATCTAATTTGGTTAAGACTATTCCTGTTATATCTGTTACTTCACTAAAGGCTTTGGCTTGTGATATTCCGTTTTGTCCTGAAGTAGCATCTACTACTAAAAGTGTTTCATGTGGAGCATCAGGAATCAGTTTTTTTATTACGGAATTCATTTTGGATAATTCATTCATTAAGTTTACTTTATTTTGAAGTCTTCCTGCTGTATCTATTAGGATTACATCATAATTTTCTTTTATTCCTTTGTCAACGCCATCATATACTGCCGCTGATGGATCTTTTGATTTAGTACTAACAACATCAATATTGGTTCTTTTTCCCCATTCTTCTATTTGTTCGATGGCACCTGCTCTAAAGGTATCCCCCGCTACTAATAGAACTTTTTTACCTTCTTTTTTTAATTTATTGGCAATTTTTCCGATGCTTGTTGTTTTTCCAACTCCATTAACACCAATAAAGAGAATTACGGTTGGCCCTTCTTCACTATAATTTATTTTACTTTTTAAAACGCCATTATTTACATACATTATTAATAGTTCATCAATTATTATTTCTTTTAGAGTTTCACTATCCTTTATATTTTCTTCCTTTACTCTTTTCTTTAATTTATCAACAAATTTTACAACTGTATTTACACCAATATCTGCCATTATTAGAATATTTTCTAATTCCTCAAAATAATCATCATCAATATTCTTATACTTCTTAGATAACTTAGCTAATTCAGTTGAAAATTCTTTTCTTGTTTTAGTAAGCCCTTCTTCATATTTTGCTGCCTCTTTGTCTTTTGAAAAGACATTTTTTATCTTATTAAATAATCCCATGCTTTTTTACCTCCTGTTAATTATCTATATACATTATAACATTTTTATGTATAAAAATAAAGAAAAATTAAACATCTATTTTAGATATTTAATTTAAAATACTGTTTAATTCTTCTATTTGTTTATTTAATTCTTCAATATTACAACCATTTATCTTCTTCTTATCTGATATATTATATTTTTCTTTTATTCTGAGTATTCTAGTCACTGATTTGTCAATATCTTCTTCTTTTATTTTACCTGTTTTTACCATTTTTATTACTTTATTTATTACTTTGTAATCATCTTTACGATATTTAAATAGGATAATATCTGCTCCCGATGTAAAAGCTTTCTTTAATGAAACACTTTTATATAATAAATCAACTGGTTTCATTCTTATATCATCAGTTATTACTAAATTGTCATAATGAAGTTTTTCTCTTAAATATTCTTTTATTAATTTTTTTGATAAGGATGAGGGTAATCCTTGGGTTAGTTTTCTTATAACTATGTGACTTATCATTATACCATCACAACCATTATCTATTGCTTCTTTGAATGGTAATATATGCTTATTTAATACTTCTTTATAATTAAAAGTATACGGTAATAATATGTGAGAATCTTTTTTTGTTATTCCATGTCCTGGAAAATGCTTAATAATAGAAATTACATTATTTTTTTGCATTTCTTCCATATATAGTATTCCATATTCTTTTACTATATCAACATTATCAGAAAAGCATCTATCTTTTATAACTTTACTTGATGAATTGTTATCGATATCTAAATCTGGAGCAAAATTCATATTGATACCAGTATTATATAACATTTTGGATATTATTTCAGAATGTTTTTTTATTAATTTCTTGTCTTCTAACTTAGAAAACTTATTAATACTTTTTAAATTTTTTATTTCTGATGGCATTCTGTTTACGCGACCACCTTCTTCATCTACCGCTACGAATAAGGGGATTTTATTTCCTTTATTAGCATCTTTTAATTTATTGATTAAAGTTAACATTTCACTATAAGAGGAATAATTTTTTTTATAAAGAATTACTCCTCCTATTTGATTGTTTTTGATTAATTCTAAAATTCCTTCTGTGTTGGAACTGTTTATTCCAAACATAAACATTTGGCCAATTTTTTCTTCTAATGTTAATTTTTCTAGCATAATTATACTCCTTTAGAGAAAACAGAAAAGACTATTTAGCCTCTTCTGTGCATCTTGTTTCTCTTATTACTGTTACTTTTATAGTACCAGGATATTTTAATTCATTTTCTATTTTTTCTTTGATTTCTCTAGCTATTTGATATGCTGTTAAATCGTCTACTTCTTCAGGTTTTACCATTACACGAAGTTCTCTACCAGCTTGAACGGCATATGCTTTTTCGACACCGGAAACATCATTACCTATTGCTTCTAATTCTTCTAATCTTTGAATATAATTTTCTGAAGAATCATTTCTAGCACCTGGACGTGATGCTGAGATTGAATCTGCTATTGAAACAATAGACGCTATAATGCTTGTTGGTGGTACATCTCCATGATGAGAAGCTATAGAATTTATAACAACTTCATCTTCACCATATTTTTTAGCTAGATCAGCACCAATTTTTACATGGCTTCCTTCCATTTCAAAATCAATTGCTTTTCCAATATCATGAAGTAAACCTGCTCTTTTAGCAAGATTGACATTTTCTCCTAATTCACCTGCTAATATGCCGGATAAATTAGCAACCTCCATAGAGTGCTTTAAGGCATTTTGTCCATAACTACTTCTAAAGTGTAACTTTCCTACTATTTCTACTAATTCAGGATCCATTTTAGATAATCCAAGTTTATATAAAGCATTTTTACCATACTCTTTAATAGCAGTTCTTACATCTGCACATGTCTTAGCATATAATTCCTCTATTCTAGCCGGATGAATTCTGCCATCTTTAATTAATGTTTCTAGAGTAAGTCTTGCTATTTCTCTTCTTAATGGATCAAAACTTGAGATTACAATAGCTTCTGGAGTATCGTCAATTATTAAATCAACACCTGTTACTGATTCTATTGTTCTAATATTTCTTCCTTCTCTACCAATTAATCTACCTTTCATTTCATCATTAGGTAATGCTATTACAGATACTGTTTGTTCACTAGTAATATCTGCTGAATATTTTTGCATTGTGCCTACTAGCAATTCTTTACTCTTTTCATCAACTTCTAATTTGGCTTCAGCCTCTTTTTCTTTGATATATGCTGTTATTTCTTTTGACATTTTTTCTTCAACGATTTTCATTATTTCAGTTTTTGCTTGTTCTTTGCTGTATTTACTTATTTTTTCTAATTCTTCTAGTTCTTGTTTCTTAATCTGTTCCATTTCTTCTTTTGCATCTTGAATTTTTTGCTGTTTTTCTAATAAATTATTTTCTCTTTCCTCTAGAGAATTTTCTCTATTTTGCATTGCTAAATCACGGCGATCAATATTATTTTCTCTTTGAAGAAGTCTTTCTTCTTGCTCTTTTATTTCGCCTTTTTTCTCTTTTATTTCTTTATCCGCTTCAATTTTTAATTTATGTATTTCTTCTTTAGTTTCAAATAAAGATTCTCTTTTAATTTTATCTGCATCTTTCTTTGCTTTTTCGATTATTGAATCTGCTTCTTTTTCTTGATTTTTTTTCTTTAAAATATTTATAACTATAATGCTAACTAGTCCAACAATTAATCCAAGAACAAATAGTAAAATGGAGAAAACTGTTTCATTCATCTGAACACCTCCATTCTTTAATTATATATTATAGAAAAAATTATTAATTTTAATTTAAACTATACAATTTAATTGTATCTTAGTTTTACAATGTTGTCAAGCAAATTTTAATTGTAACAAAAAGAAAAAAGAGTTTTAAATACTCTTAATCATCACTGAAAAAATCATCAAAGAAATCATCATCATTAGTATTATCTTGATACATATTTGATATAGTTTCTGTTTTTACTGGTGTTTGCTCAACATTTGTTGGTGTTTGTTCAACAGCAGGTGCAGTAGGCACTTCTTTATGTACTTCTTCTGAAGGAACATCTACTACTTGATTTGTTTTATTTGAAACTAGTTCTTCAAATGGTGAATTTTTCTTTTCTTCTACTTCTTTAGTTTGTTCCTCTTCTTTTTCTATTTCTGCTATTTTAGCATCTATTTTCTTAACCAAGTCATCTATATTAAAACTTGTATCTGAATCTTCTGAACTATCATTAGCACTCATAAATGGTGGCAATCCTCCACTAAATGGATTAGACATTCCCATAAATGGATTTGGTGCTCCAAATGGAGTTGCACCAGTTGCTCCTGGGAATGGGTTACCTCCCATGGCTTCCATCTTTTCTTTTTTCTTTTCCTTAACAAATTCTCTTATGTCGAATAATTCTAATTCTTTCTTTTGACGTACTGGTGGAACTGATTTAGGATATGTTCTACCCCAATCTACCTCAAAGTCTGTTTGGAATCTAGTTTTATATGGAAACATTCTTCTTCTTAAAACTATGATTTCAAATTTATTTAATCTTTGTAAATCACTTACTGTAACAAGTGGTGTCGAAGCAGTCTTTTCTTTTTCTTTAGACTTTACTTCACCACACATTTTACTTATTTCTTCTAGGGCTGCTATTTCACTACTTATTAAATATACTAAGTTACAGTTACCACGAATGGTATCACCATTTTCTTTACCATATACTTGAGTTAATTGAGCAAAGTTCTGAATTATAAATGTAAATCTTATTAATCTACTTCTTGCTGCTGTTACCATAGTAGTTACATCTTTTAAAGGTGGCATGTTAGCAAACTCATCTAGAATGAAATTAGTTCTAAATGGTAACTTTCCACCACTTTCTTGGGCAACATCTATTAGTGTTTCATAACATTGTTTGATAAATATAGTAGCAAGTGGATGTAATGTTTTCTTTTCATCCTGAACAATTAAAAAAACAGCAGTTTTATTTCTTCCAATATTTCGCATATCAAAATCACTATAAGATAACATTTCAGATAAGTTTTCTCTAGAAGAGAATAATTTAATTTTTTGCTTAAATGTAGCTATAATGCCTTGTTTTGTTTCGTCAGCAGTAAATACTGTACCAGAAGCATTTATATATGCTGGTTTTGATGGATCTTTACCATTAAAGTATTCTTTAATGTAATTGTTGTTTGGTCCACCAAATCTTTCTTCTCCTAAACTACACATTAAATTCAAACTATTTAAGTTTACTTGTTCTGGAGTTCCATCTTCAAATAAACCTAGGGCTAATCCGGTAAAGTAATCAGCAGCAGTTTTTTCCCAGAATGGGTCTCCGCTATTTTTTTCTTCATATAATATATTTAACGCTAAGTCATCTAATAATTCTATTGCTTTATCAGTATTTCCTTCTTTATATAATTGATATGGTAAACTCATTGGATTCCATGCATTACCATGCTGTGGATCTCTAAAGTTTAATGTTATTATATTATATCCTTCAGCTTTTAAAAGCTCTGCTGTCTCCTCATATAGTTCACCCTTAGGGTCAGTTAAAATCATTGATTCATTATGTTTAGCTAATAACTTTATCATTGGTTTTGCTACTATTACAGTTTTACCTGAACCAGTAGCACCCATTACTAAATAATGATCTTCACCATTATCTACCCACATTTTGCCTTTCTTACTATGTAAGGCTATACCAGCGGCATCTATTTTTTCATCTTTAATGTTTACTTCTACTAAACCATTTTTGAATTCTCTATCAGTTGCCCATCTTGAATAACCTTTTTCTTTTTTTCCACCTATCGTAATACCAAAGCCTTTATCACGATCAAAGATATAGGATTTTACGGCCATAAAAATTCCTATTAGGGCTGCTAAAAATAAGAAAAATGTCATTCCTATATATCTTGGAGTAAAGGCTTTAAATGGTAAAAAACCATAAAACTTTCCTTCAGTTGCTATACTAGAGGCATTTAATACACCTATTGCACATAAATATAATAAAAATACACAAAAGGCTATAAATATTGTTAAATCTTTCTTTTCTACTTTTATTTTCATACACTTATCGTCCTCCAAAATTACTAACTTTATTATAGCATTAATAGTTTGAATTGTAAATGTTTTAGAATAAAAAAGAACATCTATTTTTCAAGATATTCTTTTATTTACTTAAGATTCACTTTCTTCATCATTCAAATAAAAATTAACCTTATAATTCATAATACCATTTTCTCTAAAAACATATCTATTACCATTCTTATCAATAACAGTATATATTCTCTTATCACCAACAGTCTCAAATAAACATTTATCTGCATCAGTTGTAATTTTATCAAAATTATTATTAATATAACTTTTAAATTTTTCTAAAGAATAATTTTTCTTAGTAGTATCATCAAGTAATTTATAAGCTTCCTCTATATCATAATTTAACTTATTAACATAATCAGATAAATATAATACACAAATCTTCTCCTTAGTAATTAAATCAGACTTAATAGTCCTATTATTACTATTACTATCTATATTAATTTTCTTAATACTATCAATAATCTTTTTGTAATCATCTTTATCAGAAAGAGGATATACAGCATAAGTAGAATTATCAAAATCCACTATTACAATTATTCTAAAATCATTATCAATAACATTAGTGGTATCAAAAGTCATTTCATTAAGTTTACCTTGAATATAATAAATATAATTATTTTTAACACTAACATATTCAATCTTATTTACTTCAACTGAAGTATCAATAGAATATTCTTTTAAATAATCAAATAAATTATTAATAGTTATTCCTTTGCTATCAATATAATCAGAATATAAAACATCATATAATTTACTAGCATTATAAGTAGAAGAATATTCCAAATAATTATTAACATAATTAGTTATTGTAAAAAAATTATTATATTCATCAACAACTTCTAATTTATCACTATTACTTTTCCTATTTAAAAACAAAACTAATCCTGTTATCAAAGTACAAATTATAATTATTACTACAAAAGTTCTAATATCATCTTTTTTCATCTTATCTCCTTAATTACAACCATTATTAATATAAGTTATTAATTCATTAGCAAATTTTTGTCTATTACCAGCCTTACATGGTCCCTCTCCAGGTCTCTCAAAATTCATACAAAAATAATAAGTTGTATCATCAATAGTATGATTTTCCATTAAATAATTTCTTATTGTTGGATATCTATCATTTAATTCATATAATAAGTATTCAACTTGTGAATTAATCTTATTCCAATCATTACCATAAGTAGATTTTAAATTATCTTTTCTTCCAAAACACCACTGTGCAATACCCACACAATCAATTTCATTAACTAAACTAGGATTAAATGCTGAATTTTCACCCTTAAGATTACCCATAATACCCGCTATTGAATTATTAGAGTAACCAGCATTCTTTAAAGATAAACAAACAGCTTGTTGATTATCATTACCTCCAACATAGCCCTTATTATCTTTAGGTCTAGGATTCTCTTCAGAAACATAGTTAAGTCCATCTACTCTTTTACTATTTACCCTCACCTCAAAATGTAAATGTGTTCCAGTAGAACGACCACTGCTTCCCATTTTTCCTATAACTTGTCCTTGACCAACTTGATCACCAGCACTAACCGTAATACTATTTTCATATAAATGTGCATATAAAGAAATATTACCATCAGCATGTTGAATCATGACATAATTACCATATCCACCACCGCAAGATAAATCATTTCCCGATGATGAACAATTAACTTTATCATTCTTAGTAGGATAAATAACTGTACCACTTTGAACTGCTATAATATTTAAATTAGCCCCACCGTAAGAAGCAATATCCGTACCAGTATGATCACTTTTTTCTCCAGTAATAGGATGAATTCTACCACCAAAATAAGAAGTAATAACAGTAGCAACCGGATCTCCTCCAGCAAATAAGGCTCCACCTACACTAGTAGTTTCATTACTACCAATAGGCCACCAATAATTAGTTGAAGAACTAATATAAGAATAATTACTACTACCACTTCCTGTAGTTCCTTCAGCTATTTCAATTAATCCAGTATCCACAAATACCGAAAATAATACCACAAAAATTATTAAGAAAAAGAAGCACGTAATAGCAATACCAATTATTATTAGTTTTATCTTTAATGGTAAACTTTTCCATAACATTTTTGCTTTACTATTATTAGTTTCTTTTTCATCCATAATTCTCACCACCTAACAGCGATTATAAACCACCACCAGAGCCAAATGACTCTAATTCATCTTCAGTTACTATTACATTGATTTGCATTCTTCTATTACCACATACAAATAATGCTTCACCTTGACTAAATCTCTTTATTGATTCTTTTTCATTATCATTTAAATCTATTAGCATAGCTAAGTCTTCTACTGCTTGTTTCTTTAATCCCATTACTAAATAATAAGATGAATTGTCAAATATTGCTTTACCATGCATTAATATTCCATCTGCTACAAAGTCTGATGGCTGCTGTGTTATTATTATTGTACCAGTATTGTATTTTCTGGCTCTTCTTTGTACTTGAGCTAAGAATTCAGCACCTAATTCATTTTTTGCTCCTAATAAAACGTGGGCTTCATCTACTGATAAAACGGTATTTACATTAGGATTTAAACATAATCCCCAAGCAAACTTTAATACATTAAATAATAATGCATTTCTTATATTAGCATCAGAATTCATTAACTCTTTAATATTAAATACTAGAAAATCACTTTCTGTATTTATTGATGTATGTCCATTAAAGTAATATTTTAATTCTCTAACTAATGGTCTTAATTTTAATTCTAATCTTTCCATTACATCTCTTTCATGAGTTTTCTCAGTCATAGATGTTAATTTACTAGTTACTGTTATATAGACATCACTAAATGTTGGATAATCTTTTGATGTAAACTTAGAAAAGTCTGATGTAAATGTTATTCCAAATCTAGCATATGTATCTTGTACTACACCACTAAATAGGGCTAGTACATCTTCTTCTATATCAGGAGAATAGTATTTCATAAATGCTTTTAATGATTGCAATGTTTTATTTAAAACAGTATATCCTAAACCATTTTTAATTTCGTTTTCATCAGCATCCATGATTACTTCAAGTGGATTTACCATTCCGTATTCTCCACCTTTACCAAGATCTACAACATCACCGCCATACATCCTAGTCATTTCACTTATTTCACCTTCAGGATCTACTGCTACTATTTGGTAACCATTTCTAATATGGCTTCTAAGAATTAATTTAGCTGCTGTAGATTTACCACTACCTGATGTACCTAAAATAATCATATTAGCATTATTTCTATTGCTTTCTTTTTTTAATTGATACAAGTATTGATTAAATAATACTACACCACCAGAGAAATCTACACCAAGTAATGTTGATAATCCATCATCTTTAATACTATCAAAGATAAAAGGATACATAGCAGCCATTGTTGGAGATGGCATAGGAGTTCCTATTCTATCTTCAATTGGTTGCTTTTCAAATATAGGAAGTATTGATTTTAATACTCTTTCTTGTTCAAATCTTAATGGTACTGCTCTTAATTCCATAGCATCCATATAGTTTTTAATATTTACTTTTTTCATTTCAAGTTCTTCTCTAGTATTAGCAGTTATCATAATATGCATTTGAAAATCAAATGTCTTTGCTTGAGAAGCAGTAAACTGTTGAATAAAGTATTCTAATGAATCAACATCTTGTCTTATTCTTTCTTGAATAGTTCTATCTTTTTCTTGTTGATATCTACTTTTTAAATCTGATATTTCTTTATTTAACATTTTAGCAAGTACAGTAAATGGTACTGGTATATGTTTTATTACTAATTTAACACCAGACATATTTGTCAAGTTGGACAAATAGCCCGGTCCTATAAATCTAGGATAAGATATTACAGTAAGTATTGTTGCATACTTGTCGCTTATTACAAAATCTGAAGGATTAAATTGTAATCCTTTAGGAGCTAGTTCACTTTTAAAACTCATTACGAAATCACCGTCCCAAAATTAGTAGTCATTCCACTATTAAGAAAATTATCTAATATTATTCTTAAATCATCATTCGATACTTGAGTGGCTTCAAGTCCTGCATTAGCTAATCCAGTAACTAATGTTCTAAGTCTTTTCTGAATTAAATCATCATTCTTTTCTTTAAATAAGATATAATACTCAGTATCAGTAATATTATTATTCATAAAATCATTGGCTTTATCAATATCTTGATTAATTAACTTTCTAACTGCTGGATTAGGAGTCTGATTATATAATAATTGTAATCTAGCTAAGTAATTATTTAAGTCTACTGGACGGTCTGCTGATATTAGCCAAAATTCAAAATCAATCATATTATAAAAGTTTTTTAATGCTATTAATACATTATCTTGTGTGCCTTGATCTAGAATAAAGATATTTCTAGGTCTTATCTTAACACCAGTTACTTTCTTTTTATTATCTAATACTATCATACCATTAGAAATATTTCTAATAGGTATCCAATCTTCAGTATATTTAGAATTACTTTTTGTTTTTGTCATCGCTTCCAAATTCGCCATAAAAACACCAACCTCTCCATATATAATTTCTTCTTTCATTGTAGAATCTTAATATGCTTTGTATTGCACAAAGTACATTATGATAATTTGGTATCGGTACTACTAGTAAACCAGTTATACCTACTGGTAAACAAGATAGTATTACAACTAATGTACTTGATGACTGAGTTATCATTAATAGCAATAATGATAACCCAGCACCAACACTAAACATTATTAAGTCTACTGGTCTAAATATATTAAATATTAATGTACCTCTTTTAGCGTTAGCAGGTACTAAATATCCATTCATTATGTATCACACTCCCTAAAATTATTCGCCTACATCATCATCATTAGAATATTCTCTTTCAACAAATGCACTATGTGATGCCAATTCACTTTCATGCAAATTATTATGTGGTGATCTAGCATCTTCTCTTCTTTGTTTATCTTTTCTTCTTTCTTCATCAGTAAAAGTAGGAGGATTTTTTTCTTCATTTGCTTTTTTCAAGTTTTCAATACTCTTAAGTATTTCTTCTTTACTTCTACCAGAACTGCTATCAAATTGCATATCATGATAATAATTATATGCATCTTCTCTTCTAGCATCCTTTGTATATATCTTTCTTATGTTTTCATGATCTTGCTTAGCAGCTTCTAAACGACCATTTGCAGCCTTAGAATTACCAATGGCACTCTTGTATTCTTCACTTTCAACAGTTATTTCACCTCTAGCAAGTTTTGCTTGTACATCAGCTAATTCTGCATCATACCTCTTTGTTAATTTTTTAGCGTCAGCAACTTTTTGCCATGATTCAGCATATGCTGAATTTTGAAATACACCTGCTCTCAATTTACCATTTTCGTCCTTAATTTCATGATCAGGAAACATATTATAATATTCTTCTCCTTCACGATATAATTGATCTCTCTCCATTCTAGCAACTGCTCCCGCTCTTTCATTTTTAATTGCTTCAGCACGTCCAGGAGTCAATTTATCAATTTTTTCTTGTAATTTGGTTCTAGGTTTAGGTAATCCATATTTTTTTCTATCAATTGCTCCAATACCGGATGTTGCAATAGATTTTCCTAGTTTTAATCCCCATCCAATAGGAGTTGCTTTATATCCAAGTTTCATAGTATCTTTAAATGCCTTACCACTTAAATCAAAACTAAATCCAGCTGCACCACCAAGAGATGGAAATATTTCTTTTAATAAATTAGGAACCTTTTTAACAAACATTAATGTTGCAATTATCATAACACAAGTGACATATACATTATAAGTTGTTCCTTCTTCATATATTGCTTTTATACCAATATCAGATGTTAAAACTTTAATAATAAATACAGCAAAATATACTATTGCAATTCTTAAGAAAAAGTCTAAAAATGTTGTAACACATTGTGTTGCCCATTTTTTTAAATTATCTTCACCTTTAGGTGTTATATACATTATAATTGGTATCGGAGCAACAACTTGAAGATATGCTAATTGTATAGTTCTAATTCCAACTTGAAATGTAAACATAAAACCTAAATATAAACAAATAATTCCAGTTATAGCTGCTGCTAACCCATCACCGTCGAATTGTACAATATAGTTTTCTTCAGTATCTTTATTTTTTTTAACAATTTCTTCTATAGAATCATTATTTGTTTCGTATTTAGCTTTACTAGTTAAACAAATATTGGCACCAGTGCTAGACAAGCCATCTACTCTTATTTGATTTCTTAATGCTTCATTATTTTCTCCTAATAATTCTTTACATAAATTATAAACAGTAGTATCACCACTAGTTGGAGCCTCAGGATTAATTCTGTAAAAAGTAGTAAATATTGTAGCACTCAAGTTAGAGCCAAATTCATCCATTGCAGTTCCCTGCTCACTGCTTATAAATTCTTTTCCTAAAATAACTTTTTCTAATATTTGAGAATTTAAAACTTGATTCTGAATATCAAAAGCAGCTTTAAACAAATACCTTGTACTGCCAAGTAGAACAATTACTATAATAACTTTTTTAATAATTGTTTGAGCACCCTTATTTTTATCTGTCATCATATTTGGATCAACAATATATTGTACAAAAGCAAAAGTTACTCTAAAAATCATAAATATTCCTATAATCAGACCAATATTTTTAAAAATAGGATCTAAAATATCATTATTTAATATATTCGCTTTTCCTAAATTATAAAAAACTTGAAAACAAAACGAAATTAAACTATAAACAAGTTCACACAAAGATAGCATCAATCCTCTAAGTGCATCCCTTGCAGTAGAAATTATACTTAATGTTTGCATTATTTCACCTCCTATTTTAAACAAGTATCAGGATTAATCCAATTCCATGCATCATTAGCAATATTTAGTAAAAGATTTACTAAAATAGGTGCTAAAAATACTAAAACTGCTGCTACAATCCTTTTTATAAATGTTTCTCTTCTTTTTTTCATATCATCTTCTTTAGAAGAAAATACAGCAGTTGCAAAATCAATTATACCAAAAACAATTAATAAAATTGGTACTATTATTCTTATCCATTTCATAAAGGTATTAATTAATTTTTGAGCAGACTCTCCAATTAATTGTTCACAGTTATTAAATTCTTTTCTATCATCATTTTTTTCTTCTTGTTTATTACCTTGTAACTGATATATTTTATCATCATATTTTTCATTTTCTAATTCAACCATACTACCATCCAATGTATAATATGCATTGGATAGGCCACCACCATGAGTTCCTCCACTTCTTATATCTCTATAATATATAAAACTAGGGCATCCGCTTTCGCCGCTCTTTCTTTTATTATAAGAATTTAATAAACCTTTTAATTTTATTACAGGACCAATTGTAGAAAGTTTATTAGTATTTTCGGGAACAGTAAACATTTTAAATACATTATTATTAAAATATATGTATACAATTTCTGGAGTTTTTCCTTCATCCACTGCCATTTGTTTATATTCACATCTTGCTAACCAGTTTACTTTTTCACAAGTTTCTTTATCAGAACAATCAAAAACACATTTTTTTTCTTTTTTAATATCTGAATTTAATTCCCATTCACCATTAGGACATTGTCTTGATGGTTTTTCACCCCATGAAACTTCACCTAAAAACAAGCAAGTATAACACCCTGAATCATCAGCTTCTACTCTTCCCACATATAAAGCAAAACTAAATATAGTTATAATTAATAATAATATTTTATTCTTCATATTCTTTCACTCCGTTCATTAGACATAAGAATTTACTATAATTAAATTATAGCATATAAAAATAAAAAAAGAAATCATTTTTTTATGATTTCTTATATATTTATACTTATTCTCTGATTAGTTTCCAACAATTTGCCCATGAAGTTGTATCTGAACCTTCAATACCAATCTTAGAAATTGCTCCCATAACGATTTGAACAATCCATACTACGCAGAATACAAGTACGGCATATAAAAACCTGTTTAAAAGTGATTTTTTTGCTTTTTTAACTTCATCTTCTTTACTTGAAATAACTGCTTTACCTAAATCAATAGAACCTAGAACAATTAATATTATTGGTACACCAATCCAAATTACATTTATAATAATTCCAACTACATTCCATAGTGGTCTAAATTCTTCAGTACAAATATTCGCTGCTAAAGTTAACATAATATTCCCTCCTTAAATATACTTATATAATACACTATATTTATGAAAAAGTCAATTGTTTTGACTTTTCTTTACATAGTTTTGGTTATCTTGACTTTGATTTTGATTCTAATTTTTCATTTTAAATATTTAAAAGTCTAGTTTTTTCTTCTTATTTTCTTATTCTATATTCCATTAAAAAATAGTAATTTTTTACTATTTAAATTTTAAGAAATCAAATATACTTTTTTTCTTTTCTTTTTCTTCACTCTTCTTGATATATCCTAATTTTTCTAATAATGGTGATAATATATCACTGTTATCTTTTTTGTCATTTAATGGTGGTATATTATAGTATACTTTTATTCTTGTTTCTACTTCAAAATCTGCTATTTCTGACTCTGATAATAGACTCTTATTTAATACTACTTTTTTACCTTTTATATCATTAATTATTTTAGGATTAATTATTGCTAATTTATTTAGTTTAAGTATGGATGGTTCTACTAAATATAATACATCGGTACATAGATATTCTTTATTAGATTTATTTAAATCTAATAAAAATATATCTATACTATTATACTTACTTATTATATTATTTATTTCATCATCTTTTACTGTTAATGTATCTTTGTCTTTAAAATAAGTTAAATCTCTTTTATCTACTTCTAAAGCCATTACACTATAGTAACTACTTAATACTTTTTTTAACATATATATTAGTGAAGTTGCTCCTGCTGAATCAGTAATATTTTTTATTCCTATTATTCTTTTGTTGGAAACTGAATGAGAGGAGTCAGTGGTGGTATTATTATTTTCGCCTGTATCAATTTTTTGCAAATAAGCTACATCACGATATACATTTGGATTAGTATATAGATACATCAAATTATTTTGATCTTTGGTAAAATTATAAATACCCATATTAACTAATTTAGCTAAAAATGGTTCAGAATCACTTATACTATCATCTTTATCTAATAATAATATTACTTTATCCATATCTATACTCATTGATAGTTTTTGTAAATTAGTTAAATCTTTATAATCTTTAATAGCAGTTATATCTAAAAACATTTTATTAAAGAAAAAGTTTTTAAACTGAGATATTATTTCATCAACAGTATATTCTCCTTCTAACTTTTTTGATACTTCAATATCTAATTCATTTAATACACTACTATATTTATTTGATATGACTGTATCCATTAGTTATTTATCCTTTCTATACGACGTGTTTCTCCATTTACTGGTATTGTGAATTTTAGTTTTAAAAATGGAAATTCTATATAAACAAAAGTTCTTACCTTATAATAACTACTAGTAATGCCATCTATAGAACTATTTTGATCTATTTTAGCTATACAATAACCTCTATCTTCATTTATATAATCATATCCTTTGCAGTTACTTTCTCCTATATCATTTACACGGTAAGAAATACTCTGCAAATAATCATTAATTTGTCCGAAAACACCTGAAGTTATTCCTTGTAAGTTATTACTATTTTCCATTTCTTGTATTCCTTCATTTTGTTCTATGATATCTAATACTTTATTTTTTACTCTAAACGCTCTTGCATAGTTAAAAGCTACTGCTACAAAAACAATATAAACTGATAAAAATATTATTAGTACATATATCATAAATGTTCCACCAACTGAATCTCTCATTATTATCACCTACTTTTGTTATTTGTTTATTATCCCATGTTGTCCATGGCATTATCACCCTTATTTGTGATATTGTTAAATGTGTTTTCAATCCATTTTCTACCAACTGAATCTTTACTGCCAAATAGGAACATACCAATTCCTAATACTGCTACTAAAAGTACGATAGTAATAACTGTCATTGAAACTTCACCTGTTGCTTCTTTCATTTTTTCACCTTCTTTCTTATATATATTTTTTTTATTCTTTTTTATATATTTCAAATATTATACAGTTGATACTAATATAAATATTGAAATCAATAATAGTAATAATGACCCTGCTCCTGTTACAACCATCATTATTAATGTTTTTCTTTCCATTGTTCCAAGTCTTGCTTGATATTTCATTTCTCTAGCTTTAGCTTGAAGATTTGATACTGATTTAGAAAATGAAACTAATTGTTGATGTTTCTTTTCTTGTTCTCCTAAGCCTAATCTATATAATAATCTCATCATTCTCATTGAATCTCTTACTGGGTATTCTTTAGCAAAATCCATATATGGATCTATTGATGAATCTCCTGATTCTATTCTTGCTAGCATTCTTTTTAATCCTGGCTTAAATACTTCAGGGGCATCATCTACACTCTTAGCAAGTGCTACTGGCACTGTATAATGATGAATTAGTACTTCAAGTGTTTTTAAGTAATATGGTAGTAATGAATCTATATAATTTAGATGTTGTTTATACCATCTTCTTAAACTTAGATATTGGCTTTTAAATACTAAATATCCAATTACTAATGCTATTATTACAGTTAAATAACTTAATTGTGATAGAAATAAGAAAACTAATATTACTGTTACTAATACTCCATTTCTTACTCTCTTCATAAACACTTCATTTGGATCATATACTCTATCACCATATTTAGCTATTAAAAGAAAATCATAGTCTTTTTCTTTTAATATATTTGTTAATTTACTATTACTTCCAAACATTCCAGAAGTATTTATTTTTTTATTTACAATGAAAATGTAAAATACTACTACTGCTATTATAAGCATCTCTATATACATTACTCAGCACCTACATTCTCGTTGTAATATTTTTCTCCATTAAGAAGAAAACAACTATTTATTATTACTACAGCATGAACAAATAATCTAATAAAGAAATTATCTATCATGGCTATGTATGTTTCTTGACCTATTAATAATTGTATTAATGCTACCATTCCATATAATGCTATTCCGAATATTATAAACTGTCTATGGAAGTTTGCTCTGTCTGTTCTATCTCTATATACTCCCTCTACTAATATATCGATATCTGATAGCATATTTTCAAATGTTTCTTCAGTATCTTTAGCACCTTCTTTAGTTACTTGTAAAAATAGTTGATGCATATTTTTTACCATATAATATGGGTACTTTGTATCCATATATTTTATTGAATCATAGACATCTCCTTTTTCATAGGATAAAGCTATCATAGTCTTTACATCTGATAATAATGGTTCTTCTAATATTCCTGATTCTACTACTCCTTCAAGTGATTTTACAAAAGCCTGAGTAGTAGCAAATTCCATTATAGTATTAGTACAATATACTTGTACTTGTTCAAATATATATTCACTATATTGTCTTTTACATCTTAGGTATGTTATATATGGTATAAATGATACTGCTATTATGATATATATTATTGATATGAATAAATTATAAAAATATAAATAACTTATACCTCCTGCTAAACCTGCAAAGGCTAATATTTGAAATAGATATTGTCTAGGTGTATATTCTAAGCCTAATTCCTTTACTTTATCTCTCATCACTTTAAAGGAATAAGGTTCTATTTTTTTATATGTATTTATAGCTTGTTCAGAAATAAATTTATATACGGATTCTCCTTGTTTTGTACGATACGAAACTATAAATATTATAATTATTCCTATTATAATTATTTCCATTATATCACCTACCTTATCTGTTACTTATATTATTTATATTTATTGGTCTTGGTATACTTTGATTAGTGTACATATTTGGATTTGGTATGTTTCCTTGAATATTTTGTGGATTATTATTTTGGTTTATAATGTTTGGAACGCTCCACGCTATATTAGGATTATTATTTACATTATTATTTATAGTATTATTTTGAGGTAATTCATTTTTTACTATACTATTATCTATTACAAATTCATTATTATCTGTTGCTTTAGTATCATCAATTGATTTAAATTCTTCTTTTACTAAGATGTCTGGTGGCATTATTACTCCCTGGCTTTCTAAATAACTTAATAAATATTTAGATGGGTTAGCCACAGTTTCATGTCCGTCTGGAGTCTTTTTGTATAGTATTTTGTATTCTGCTTTATTATCATCAGTAACATAAAATTCTACTACCTCAGATACTTCACGATGAAATCTTTTATATTTTTGACTATAATATCCTTTGATATGAACTCCTAATTGTACATATCTATGAATAGTTGTTAAAAATTGTTCTACATCTTGATTTGTTTCTAATAAACTATACATTCTACTTGGAATTGATTCTGCTTTATCAGCATGTATTGTAGATAAAATATTATGACCAGATGATATACTGTTACGAACAGCCATTACGGCTTCGGCACTTCTTACTTCGGATAGTAATATCCATCTAGGATTTTGTCTCATACAAGTTACTAGCACATCAGAATATGAAGCTATATTATTAGTCTTCATAGCTACTATATCTCTATGAGGAAATATTTTATCTAAGTGTAATTCTAAGGTATCTTCTATTGTTATTATTTTTTCATTTTCTTTTGTGTGAGCTGCTAGGTATTTTATGAATTCTGTTTTACCAGATCCTGTTTCTCCACTTACTAAAATATTACAATGTCCTTCTACACACTTTAATAAGAAATCATGAATATTTAGCCTTATATAATCCTCTGCTATTATCTTATCTTTTTGTAATCTTATTTTAGCAGGAGTTTTTCTTATTAATACTGCTATTCCATTTTTTGCTATCGAATCGTGTACGAAGTTCATTCTTAGTTCTGCTGATTCTGCATCCAGAAATGGATTAGCCATATTAAATGATTTACCCATAGAATTGGCACACTGGAAAGCTATTTTTTCCATTAATTGATTATTTATTCCTGTGTTTTCTACTCTATATACTCCTTGAGACAATGTTTTTAACCATACTTGTCCATTATTACTATATGATATATCGGTTATATCATCGTTCTCTAAATATTGTTTTAATGGGCCAAAGTCTATTTGGGTAAAAGCCTCATCCATACTTTAACCTCCTTTTTATTTTCTTTTTTATCCATTTGTTTTGGTATTATTATTAGTGTTTGTGTTATTATCAGTCTTTGTATTGTTTTCAGTCTTTGTATTGTTTTCAGTTACTTTATCTGTGATGTTAGGTAGATCATCAACTGATACAAATACTGTTTTTGAATTAATAAATTCTTCAATATCATGACTACTTACTGTTACTGTATCTTTTTCTGTTAGAGTAGCAGTGTTTGGTATTAATATTAATTCTACATCATAGTCATCTAAGTATAATGCTTTTCTTAATAGTAAATGTGTTTCTTCAGGAACTGCAAATAGCATGTATGCTGGAGTTCTTGTTTCATCACTATTTTCAAATACATGTTGTCCAGATGAATCTTTAACATCTAGTACTTCAATATTACTTATGAATTTTCCAAACATTACCTCACCATTATCATTTAATGATTTATAATAAATATTAATATGACTACCTGGTGCCATTGAATTTGCATAAGTAGATGCTATGGTAACTGGATAGTTTATTACTGTATAGCCTTCTGGAACATCAGCAAATGCTGAATCCGGTAATTCATCTCCTGATACTACTAAATCAGAATAGAATAAACTACCTTTTGCTATTATAGTGTTATAATTGGAATATTTTCCTACTATACTATTTATATTTGTATAATAGTTTCCTACTAAAAATGATTTTGGTACATTCATTGTTCCTATCATATCTTTTTTTATGTATGTTCTTGGTTGAATTGTCTCCCTTGCATATGGTACTTGTACTAATTCTACTTTTGAATTAATACGATAATTATAACCGATATATAGCACTACCAAACATACTATAATACCTAATATGGTAACAGTATTCTTGTTACCAAGAAATTTTTTCATTGAAGCTTTTAAGTTATTCATAATTTTCCTCCTTTTTATTTTCTTTAACTTAATTTATATTTATATTCTTCATATTGCCATGTTACTATGTATTTTATTATCGCATATTCTTTTTCAGCACTTGTAAGACTTTTAATTGTTACTTTCTTATTCTGCTTATCTATTTTTATGCTATCTTTATTATACATGTTTTTTTCTATGTTTGCAAGTGTTAAAAAATAATCATAATCATCATTGGCATTTTTAAAATATATGTCTCTTTGTAATATTGCCATATTTAACTCTTCTTGAGTTAAATTACTTGAATCTTTATATTCTACATTTGATAATGTTACATTTTTTATTTTACCTGAAACTAATTCGTCAGGTATATTTAATTCTAATGTTGCATCATATTTTTTGGTAGCATTACTTTTCTTTACTATTGAATAGTATGCCATTTCTTTTTTCTTCTTTTCATATGGATTTTCTTCTCCCGATATTGTCTTCCCATTATCTCTTTTACCAACATATTCAAATATTCCCGTTAATTGATTTAATACTTCGTAATTGCCGCTAGTATTATATATTTTGTAATTTTCTATCCCTGTATCTATTCTTACCGATACTTTAGGTGGCTCTTCCATTATATCAAAAAACTTTATTGTATATTTTGTACCAATTATTAAAGTAGACTCTGCAAATCTTCTAGTGAAATTTTCAACAAATTTTTCTCTTACTATTTTAAGTTTTCCTGTTTCTCTATAATATGAAATGTCAATCGAATCAACCATAGCGGCTTCGGTGATTTCTTTTAATAAATAATAATCATTTTCATTAGTAGTAGTTAATTGTTGAAATAATAGTATTATTGAAACTCCTATTATTCCTAAAATCATTACTCCTACTGTTACTGTAGACCATTTCATGAATTATCACCTACTATGTTATCTCTTTTCTTATCAAAATATTTATCAACAAATGAACTTTGTCCATTTTCAATTGTTTTCCAATCAAAATATCCACCTTTATTAAGTTCATCTTTATTATATTTCTTAATCTCACTAGTCTTTTGACTATCTAATGTAATAGAATATTGTTCTCTATTATAAGAACTTTCTAATCTTTCTTTATTTCTTTCTATATTATACCAATCATACCAATTCATTCCTGGATTTCTATTAGGAAATGGATTATTTAAATCTATTGGTCTATATATAAATATATATTTAAGATTTTTCTTACCTCCTGTAGGTTGTCCATATAATGGATATAAATTAATATCACAATTATCTTTAGAGCCATTTAATGTATACTCCCATGTTCCTGTCCAAACTTTATTTTTATCTTTACTATCTGCTTTTACAGATGATTCTTTTAATCTATCCATACCACTGATAGTAGCTACTACTTCATATTTTTTATTACTATCCCAATCTATTGGAGTATAATATTTATTATTTAGACCAAGGTTATCACCTTGTTTATAGGTTACTTTACCAGTATATTCTTCTACTACTGAATTTGGTAAATATACTATACACATGGTTGTTAAAGTATTTCCATTAGTAAAACTACCAGTTTCTTGACACTTTATATTTTGTTTAAAATAATCATCAGGTATTTGTTCATTACCAAATTTGACATTCTTTAGTCCAAAACCATCAACAAAATTTTCTTTTAATTTGGCTTGCATTTCTTTAGTAATATCTTCTATTGTACCTTTATACTGCTCTACTAAACTCCAAGATATAGTATTATGATACATTATACCAAATTTAAATCCTCCACCAGCATATGTATTTGTTGGGGTTAATATTGTCGTTATTGACCCTGTTTGTGATATTTTTATATTTGCTTTCGATTTTATTTCGTCATTTGCATCATTTGTTTTAACAGTTAATTCTTCACATGTGCTTGAAAAAGATGAACTAGAACTATTACACGATGCTTTTATATTTGGCTGACTTGGTTTACATTTTTTGTCATTATATACTTTTATGACAAACTCTCCGGTTGGTTTTACCCATGATGCATATAATACCATTTCTTTATCACTTCCAGGATATCTTTTTCGTTCACCACGCCATCCTTTTTCTACATATACTATATATCTTCCTGGTGAGTATGTTGTAGTATTACCAAGTATTTTAAATTCGTTAATTGTCGAAGCAGAATATCCATTCTTGAATTCTCCTATTGTGGAAGATGATATTTTATAGACCTCTCCTTCTACTGCGTCGCTCCATGAATATGGAGCACAATGCGCATAGTCCTTTCTTACATGAGCACAACTTCCTTTTGTTCCATCAGATGTTTCGACTACATAATTTCCATTTATATCTCTAAATATACCTTCAGATATTATAACCTTTACTGACTCTCCTGAACTATTTTTTACTATTTCTATATTAGGATTATTTTTTATATCAGGTTTAATTGCCTTATTTAGTGAAAGAGTTTCCCAATTTGAATAACTTCTATTATATTTATTTTGATAATCTCTATTAGTAACTGCTATTTGAAATCTTATTTGGGTTCCATCTTCAACATTCCATTCTGATGTATTAAAAGTTATAGAAAAACCAATATTTTGATAAAGACATTGACTTGAGGCTACCCCATCAGTACATCTGTTGTTCCATCCTGAAGAAGGAAATGTACCATTATACGCTTTTTGGCATTCACTTTTTTCAGTTTGAAAGTAATATTGTTGACAATAAAAATTATAATTTATATTATTTACTATTGAACCATTTACTTCTTTTTCACTACCAACCTGATTACCATTAGAATCAATAGCTCTAATTTTGATTTTTTGGCCACCGCCACTTTTAACTATACTTGAATCGTTTCCTTTATAATTTGTATAGTTTTGTGTACAATTTATGAAAGCCCATCCAGTAAATGTGATTTTTTCATCTCTAATATTTAAATTTGTTACATCATACCTTACAGCACCGCAGTTACCTTTTTCTGCTTTTACATTTTCTAATAATGATAAAGATGTAATTATAATGAATAAGAATAAGAATATCTTTTTTTTCATTTTAATACACCTCTATTTCTTCTCTTCTTAATGATAATAGTTATTACTGTAATTAATATAATTACTCCTACACCACTTATTATATATAATTTATATTTATTTAGATAATTTATTATTATTTTAAAATAATTTTTTTCATTTTTTATATTGCTATTATCTGAATCTTTTATATTATTTGTAATACGATAATTTTCTACTCTTTGTTTGAAACTATCATAGCTTACTTCATATTCATAATATTTGCCACATAAGGGAAATTTTTCACCATCTACTCCTTTACATAAAGGATCTAGAGAATATATATTAAATCTTGGTAATTTAAATCTTATTGTGTCTATTTCTGATTCACACTTGTTAGAATATATATTTATAGTCCATGAGCCATTACTTAATGTCATATTTACTTTATTATTTTGTGGTTCTTCCTTATAATTCAAGCCATCGTTAACTATAATATAATAGTTATCTGGAATATTTACTATGTCTACACTAAACTTATTATAGTCAGTACCACCTTCTTCTGTAGTTGCATTATCAATGTGTTCATATATTATTTTAATTTGTTTTGTTTCTTTTTTTAATTCTTTTATTTCCTCGGTAGTACAATCAGCTTTTATATATGGAATACTCAAAAATAGTATTAATATAATTATCGATTGATATATATTTTTTTTCATATATCTCACCTTGTCCTATTCTATAATGAATTATATCATTTTTTTGCTTAATTTAAAAGAATTTTTTTGCATTTTTTATAAAAAAGTGATATTATTATTTTGGTGATATTATGAAAAATAAAAAAAATATAATTATGATTATTGTAATTTGTTTACTTGGTGTAGGAATAGGATATTTATTATTTAATAGTAGTGATAATGGTTTAGTTGAACTGAATTATAATGAATTAACAACTAAAATTGAGAATAAAGAAGATTTCGTAGTTTGTATTTCTCGTACTACTTGTTCTCATTGTAATGATTATAAACCTAAACTTAGAAAAGTAGCTAATAAATATAAAATTAATATTTACTATACTGATATTGATAAGTATAATAAAACTGACTTAGAAAAATTTAATAAGTTAATTAGTTTTGATGGTGGTACTCCTGTTACTATATTTATTAAAAATGGAGAGGAAAAAACGACCGCTACTAGAATTGAAGGAGATGTATCCACTGATAAAATTATTGATAAATTAAAAAAGAATGGCTTTATTGATTAAGGCCATCTTCTTTTTTTAGATAATCTTCTCCTTTAAAAGGATCACTTCTTAATAAATTCGGAAAATTTTGTTGTCTTAATGCTTCATATGTTATTAATGCTACACAGTTAGATAGGTTTAATGCCCTAATATTCTCACTGGTTGGTATTCTATAGCATTTATCTAAATTATTATGAAGTATTTCTTTTGGTATCCCTGTACTTTCTTTTCCAAATATTAAATAATAATTTTTATTTTTATCAGAAAAATCTATCTCACTATATGCTTTTGTTCCATATCTAGTAAAATAATAATATTCCCCTTCATTTTTATTTTTAAAATCATCAAAATCTATATATCTTTGGTAATGTACTTTATCTATATAATTTACTCCACTTCTTTTTATTCTTTTTTCATCCATTACAAATCCAAGTGGTTCTATTAAATGTAAATAACTATTTGTACCAGCACATGTTCTCATTATATTTCCTGTATTTTCTGGTATTTCTGGTTCATACAAAACTACATTAATCATTTATTACATCTTCCTTTTCTAGGTATTTTTCTAACAATTTAATGTTATATTTATTTTCTTTTATATTATAAGAACTTGATATTTTTCCATCTTTTATTATTACTATTGTAGGAACTTCAGTCATTTCCTTACCATATTTTTTATTTATTTCTTTTACTATGTTGTTTTCTTTTAACTCTTCAGTTAAATCTAAATACAATATTTTATTATTCAAATTATTTTTATTTATAATATTTTTAAATTTATTTTCAAATAATCTTATATTTTCATTATTTAATTTTGATATATATATAATTGCATCTTTATTTTCTACTAAGTAATTATTTAATTCATTATAATTAATTACTAACAAATAATCATCAAGAATTGGTGTTTGTAACTTGCTTTTTTCATAGGTGTTTTTCCACAGAAAAAAATAAATTACTACTACTATTGTTAATATTAATACTATTGATAATAATATATAATTTTTTAATGGTATTTCTTTTTCTTTTTTCATTTGGTACCTCCTTTTATATTGTATCATATTTTTTTTGTTTTTCAAGAAATTATATGATTTTTTTTTAATTCTATGCTATAATATTGTTACTTATTCGAGGTGAGAAAATGAAAGAAAACTATAGTGCTATGTGTGAAAATATTTTAAATAATTTAAATGATAAAAAGAAACTACTATTACATAGTTGTTGTGGACCTTGTAGTAGTTATGTAATTAGCTATTTAACAAAATACTTTGATATTACTATTCTTTATTATAATCCAAATATTTTTCCATATGATGAATATCTAAAAAGGAAGGAAGAACAAATAAAGTTAATTAATGAGATTGATAAAGTTAATTGTGTTGATATTATTGATTGTGACTATGATAATGATTATTATAATGAATGCATTAAAGGATTAGAAAAGGAACCTGAAAGAGGTAATAGATGTAAAGTCTGCTATTACTTAAGAATGGAAAAAACGGCTATCTTAGCTAAAGAGAACGATTATGATTTCTTTTGTACTACTTTATCAGTAAGTCCTTACAAAAACGCCGAATGGATTAATAATTATGGAAAAGAACTTGAAAATAAATATAATGTTAAATGGTTATATTCTGACTTCAAAAAAAAGGATGGATATAAATCATCCATCTTATTATCTAATAAATATAATTTGTATAGACAAAACTATTGTGGTTGTATATATTCTAAACCCCAGTAGTTTTTTTCTGAATTAATATGTATGCAACTACTACTACAGCTATTGCTAATAATATACATATTGTACCAATAATGATATATTTTACATTAGCTTTTCCTTTGTTATTTAATTTTGCTACATTAGGTTGTCCAGCTATAGGTGCTGTTCCAGTAATACTTGCTAAACTTGGATCTGAAACAATTGCTAATTTTTCTGCTTGTGGATTTGGAATATTATTTTCTGGTAATACATTATTAACATTATTATTAATACTATTATTTGCCAAATTGTTATTTAATGTATTAGCAGGCATTTCTTCAGTAGTGTTAGGAATTACATTTGTTGCTTGGCTATTATTATTTACTACTGGTGGTATTGGTTCAACAACAGGTGTCTCATTTACCATTGGTTCCTCAGCTTTTACTTCTGGTGATGATATATTTTCATTTTCTGCAGAAGTAAAAATAGGTACAGTACTAACTGCTTGTTCAACTGGTTGTACCACTTCATTACTTGATGGAATTTCCCAAGTTGGCACCGCAGATGCCTTTAATACTGGTTCTTCAACTTTTAAATTAGTATTATAAAAACCTTCTGCTAATGCTACTAGTTCTTTACTAGTTATTGCTATAGAACAGTTATTATAATACTCTTGTTCACCTAATGTTGGAACATCATTACTTAATGATAACGTATATTTTTCTGTTAAACTACTTAATAGTTTATCTGCCGCCTCACCTTTTTGATTATTAGTTGGAATTAAAATAACAATATTATATACAATTTCACTTAATTTTGCTTTCTCTTCCGGCATAATATTATCAATAAAATATTTACCTTCTGAATTTAAAATTAATCTAGATACAAAAATTTGTTTATTTTCTTCATTTTCATCAATGAAATATACTAAATAATCTTTGTTATTAAAATTAAACTTTACTAAACTAGATGCCTGCATTTGAGTATTGTTATTTTTATTCATAATTATAAAATTTTTATTCATAAAAAAGTCCTCCTTAATTATATTAATGATAGCCACTATCATTTATTCTGAAGTAAGTATATCACATTTTTTTTACTCTTACAAGCATTATTTGAAATTAAAATTAATTTTTATCATTTAATTTTTTTACTTTGGTCAAAGTATTTCTATTTAATTCTTTACTTTTTATTAATTTTTCTTTAATTAAATACACTTTATTTTTATTATCAATTATATTTTTTTCAATTAATTCAATTTTTTTGTAGGCTTTATCATATTCTTTAAAACTATATGATAGAAAGTAATCTTTAAATTCTTTCTTTAGTTTCTGAACATCTTCTAATGCTAAATCAATATTATAATTTAAACTATCTATATCATATATTTTGTTATTGATTTCACTTTCATAGTTACCTAATGAATAGATTATTTTTTCTTGTTTTTCATAATGCATATTTTTTAACATGTTATGTAATAGTTTTCTAGTTGCTACTGTTCTGGCACCAATACCTGGTAATATTCCACGCAGTGGTGTAAGTGAAAGCAACCAAATATATCTTAAACTTGATGTTAAAAAACCATTCATTCCTTTTAACTTACTTTCAACATACTTTCTCTCGCTTATTTTATCTACTTTTTTTGATAATTCTTCAAGATAATTATTGTTTTTTTCTATTATTAAATTACAACAATTTTCTACTTCCTCTAAATTTACTATTTTGTTTTTTGCATCTTTATATTTTTTATCTCTTGCAGATAATTCTTTAACTCTTTTATTACTTATTTCTTTCATTTTTTCTGTTTTTTCAACTAGATCATCTAAGTTTTTATAAAGATATTTATACTCTTCTAATAATTTTATTTTCTTAGGGATTTTATTGATTTCTTCTTTTTGTAAAGTTTTTCTATAATTTATTATATCATCAATTAATAAACTATCATCTAGTAACAATGGTTCTTCAATTAGATTATTATTTTTTAATAATTTATATTCTTTATTAATCTTTTCTAGTTTTTTTAATAATGTATTTATCTTGTTATTAATATCAATTGCTTTTAAATATATACTATTATCATCCTCATATTTATTTAGTATATATTCTTCACTTTCTACTATTTCACATTCATTTTTTAATCTTTCTAGTTCTTTTCCAAATTTTAATAAAATTTTATTTTCTAATTTATTATTATCATTTACTATTTGTTTATTCTCTTTATAATGTGCTTTAATATCATTTGTTTTAAGTTCTTTATTTGTTGCTATTTTTTTTAAATTACCTTTTTTAACATAAATATTATTTTTTTCTTCTAGTGATACATTATTGCTTTTTGTATAGCTAATAGTATTGCTTATATTATTATTATCAGTTTTTTCATATATCTGACTTTTAATACCTAATTTTTCTATACCTTTTCCAATAATTCCTAAAATTAAAAAAGGAGAAAATAGTACTATTTTTATAGGACTATCATCATTTTTTGCTTTTATTTCTTCATTATTTTCTTTTATCTTTTTTCTTTTATTTTTATATGAATACTTTCTTTCTCTAAATCTTTCTCTGATTTCGTTTGCCATGAAAATCACCATTGTTATTATAACATAGAAGCAAGAAAAGAAAAAGCCCAAATATCTCTAATTAGAGATATTTGGACATAAAAAAATATTGGCAACGACCTATTTTAGCAACTAATCACTATCTTCGGCGCTGAAGTGCTTAACTTCTGTGTTCGGTATGGGAACAGGTGAACCACTTCGCAATTTTCACCAATATATTTTATCAATTTTTATTTTAATAGTTCTCTGAAAACATGATAATGCGGTTAATCAAATTAAATAATTTTGGGATTAAATCCTCAATCTATTAGTACTAGTCCGCTCAATGTATCACTACACTTCCACTTCTAGCCTATCTACCAGTTAGTCTTTCTGGGATTTTACTTGTTAAACAATGGGAAAACTCATCTTGGAGAGGGCTTCACGCTTAGATGCTTTCAGCGTTTATCCCTTCCCTACATAGCTACTCTGCACTGCCACTGGCGTGACAACAGATACACCAGAGGTAGGTCCATCCCGGTCCTCTCGTACTAAGGATAGCTCTCCTCAATTTTCCTGCGCCCACGACGGATAGGGACCGAACTGTCTCACGACGTTCTGAACCCAGCTCGCGTGCCATTTTAATGGGCGAACAGCCCAACCCTTGGAAGCGACTCCACCTCCAGGATATGACGAGCCGACATCGAGGTGCCAAACACCACCGTCTATGTGAACTATTGGGTGGTATCAGCCTGTTATCCCCGGGGTAACTTTTATCCGTTAAGCGACGACCATTCCATTCTGAATCGCCTGATCACTAAGTCCTGCTTTCGCACCTGCTTGACTTGTAGGTCTTGCAGTCAAGCTCCCTTTATACCTTTATGCTCTTTGAATGATTTCCAACCATTCTGAGGGAACCTTTGAACGCCTCCGTTACTCTTTAGGAGGCGACCGCCCCAGTCAAACTGCCCACCAGACACTGTCCCTGAACCAGATTATGGTCCTAGGTTAGAAATCCAATAAACTAAGGGTGGTATTCCAATGGTGACTCCTTTAAGGCTGGCGCCTTAATCTCATAGTCTCCCACCTATGCTCTACATAGTTTACCGAATTCCAATATCAAGCTACAGTAAAGCTCCACGGGGTCTTTCCGTCCAGTCGCGGGTAACCTGCATTTTCACAGGTATTAAGATTTCACCGAGTCTATGGTTGAGACAGTACCCAGATCATTACGCCTTTCGTGCGGGTCAGAACTTACCTGACAAGGAATTTCGCTACCTTAGGACCGTTATAGTTACGGCCGCCGTTCACTGGGGCTTCAGTTCAAAGCTTCGTATTATCGACTTACGTCATACTAACTAATCTCTTTAACCTTCCAGCACTGGGCAGGCGTCAGCCCCTATACATCCACTTACGTGTTAGCAGAGACCTGTGTTTTTGGTAAACAGTTGCCTGGGCCTATTCACTGCGGGTCTATCGCTAGACCACCCCTTCTCCCGAAGTTACGGGGTCATTTTGCCGAGTTCCTTAACCATAGTTCTCTCGCTCACCTTAGGATACTCTCCTTGACCACCTGTGTCGGTTGTCGGTACAGGCACCTATACGATTAACCCTAGAAGCTTTTCTTGGAAGCATAGCATCATGAAAGTTCGATTGTCCGAAGACTCTCTTCCCCATCATGTTTCAGCTGTTATAGTATTGCGGATTTGCCAACATACTAGCCTACGCACTTAGACCAGAATCCATTAACTGGCTCTCACTAGCTTTCTCCGTCACTCCTTCAGTCATATAGGTGGTACAGGAATATCAACCTGTTGTCCATCGACTACGCTTTTCAGCCTCATCTTAGGTCCTGACTTACCCTGGGAAGACGAACTTTACCCAGGAACCCTTAGTCAAACGGTGAATGGGATTCTCACCCAATTTTCGTTACTCACACCGGCATTCTCACTTCTAAGCGCTCCAGCAGTCCTTACGGTCTACCTTCTCTGCACTTAGAACGCTCCCCTACCACTTGCACTTACATGCAAGTCCGCAGCTTCGGTATTGTGTTTAGCCCCGGTACATCTTCGGCGCAGTGTCACTCGACTAGTGAGCTATTACGCACTCTTTAAAGGGTGGCTGCTTCTAAGCCAACCTCCTAGCTGTTTTGACAACTCTACATCCTTTCCCACTTAACACAAATTTTGGGACCTTAGCTGGCGATCCGGATTCTTTTCCTCTCCCGTATGGACGTTATCACCCATACAGTGACTCCTGATTAGTACTACCCAGCATTCGGAGTTTGATTGTACTCAGTACATCTAGACGACGCCATCGCACATTCAGTGCTCTACCTCCGGGCAGATTCAATCAAGGCTAGGCCTAAACCTATTTCGGGGAGAACCAGCTATCTCCGAGTTCGTTTGGAATTTCTCCGCTAACCACAAGTCATCCGTACGCGTTTCCGGGCATATCGGTTCGGTCCTCCATTGGGTCTTACCCCAACTTCAACCTGCTCATGGCTAGATCACTCGGTTTCGGGTCTATTGCATCATACTTAAGCGCCCTATTCAGACTCGCTTTCGCTTCGGCTCCATCTGTTCGACTTAACCTTGCATAATACAATAACTCGCCGGTTCATTCTGCAAAAGGCACGCTCTCACACATTAATGTGCTCGAACTTTTTGTAAGCATACGGTTTCAGTTTCTATTTCACTCCCCTCCCGGGGTTCTTTTCACCTTTCCCTCACGGTACTTGTTCACTATCGGTCATTAGAGAGTATTTAGCCTTACGGGATGGTCCCCGCAGATTCCAACAAGATTTCTCGTGTCTCGTTGTACTCAGGATACCTCAAAGAGTTCATAACATTTCGTTTACAGGACTGTCACCTTGTTTCGTCTAACTTTCCAGAAAAGTTCAACTATGTTATGAATTTGTAACTCTTATAGAGAGGTCCTACAACCCCGACTCTAAAGTCGGTTTGGGCTCTTTCCGTTTCGCTCGCCACTACTAAGGAAATCGATTTTTCTTTCTGTTCCTCCAGTTACTAAGATGTTTCAGTTCACTGGGTTGCTTTCTACATAACTATATATTCATTATGTGATACTAGTGCATTACCACTAGTGGGTTCCCCCATTCGGAAATCTCCGGATCAAAGATTACGTACATCTCCCCGAAGCATATCGTAGTTAGTCACGTCCTTCATCAGCTTCTAATGCCAAGGCATCCACCATACGCCCTTACAAATTTAATCACCATTAAAATTATTATCCTAATTTGATTGAGATTCTATAATAAAAATCTTAATCGTCTTATTGCGACTACAATAAGACTACCACATTATCAAGTTTTCAAAGAACTATTATGAGAGAGTTATTCTCTCAAAACTAAGCAAAATATACAAGTAGCTAGTTTTTCGGTTTTTCTATTTCTCCATAGAAAGGAGGTGATCCATCCCCACGTTCTCGTAGGGATACCTTGTTACGACTTTACCCCAATCACTTGTCCTACCTTAAATGGCCCCCTCCTAAAAGGTTAGGCTACCACATTCGGGTATTACAAACTTTCATGGCATGACGGGCGGTGTGTACAACACCCGGGAACGTATTCACCCCAACATTCTGATTTGGGATTACTAGCGATTCTAGCTTCATGAAGTCGAGTTGCAGACTTCAATCCGAACTGAGACCGACTTTACAGATTTGCTCCACTTCACAGTATTGCTTCTTATTGTATCGGCCATTATAGCACGCCTGTAGCCCTAGACGTAAGGGGCATGATGATTTGACGTCATCCCCACCTTCCTCCGGTTTGTCACC